>Ga0079226_10000637_pt1 | contig 25339 bp, 26 predicted proteins | sample Poulit2014_FD_76345 | JGI IMG/M metagenome (GOLD analysis project Ga0079226, IMG submission 76345) | Agricultural soil microbial communities from Georgia to study Nitrogen management - Poultry litter 2014 | ecosystem: Environmental > Terrestrial > Soil > Agricultural land | place: USA: Georgia...
TAAATTCAAAACTTACGGTTGTGGTTCTGCGATCGCTTCCAGCTCATTAATCACCGAATGGGTAAAAGGCAAATCATTGGATGAAGCGCAAGCAATTAAAAACAGTGATATTGCTGCTGAGCTTGAATTGCCGCCGGTAAAAGTGCACTGCTCAATTCTTGCAGAAGATGCGATTAAAGCAGCAATTGCCGATTATAAAGCAAAAAATAGTAAATAAATTTTTGGGTGCTATCGTGAGATAGCACCTTGCTCATTTAGGAGATTACGATGGGAATTTCATTGACCGAAAGTGCAGCACAGCGTGTAAGAGATTTTTTAGCGAATCGAGGCAAAGGAATTGGGCTGCGTTTAGGTATCAAAACTTCCGGTTGTTCCGGCTTGGCGTATGTTTTAGAGTTTGTTGATACATTGAATGAAGATGATCAGGTTTTTGAAGACAACGGCGTAAAAATTATTGTCGATAATAAAAGTTTGGTCTATTTGGACGGCACACAGCTCGATTTTGTGAAAGAAGGATTAAATGAAGGTTTTAAATTTACTAATCCTAATGTCAAAGATCAGTGCGGTTGTGGTGAAAGTTTTCACGTATAAGTATTGATAGAATTCTAAGTTATTGAAAAAATTATGTTTAATCCATTTGAACTATTTTCATTGCCGGTAAGTTTTCAAATCGATCCGACACAATTATCTCAACAATATTTGCAATTGCAAAAGCAGTTACATCCGGATAATTTTTCAACAGCGAGCGAACAGGAACAGCGTTTGGCTCTGCAGAAATCAACACAAGTGAATGATGCTTATCAGATCTTAAAAGATCCTATTCTACGCGCAGAAGCGATTCTTTCTTTAGCTTTAGATAAAGCGGTGGACAGTGAAAATACTACACACGATCTTGAGTTTTTAATGCAGCAAATGGAATTGCGTGAACAGCTTGAACAAGCACAGCAACAGCAGGATCAGGCGTTGCTGGCGCAGCTTAATTCACAAGTGCAGAAAAGTTATCAAGAAAATATCAAGACTTTGTCGGATAGCATTGAACAGCAGGATTGGAATAGTACTAAACAGACTATTGATAGATTAAAGTTTATCCGAAAATTACAACAAGAAATGGAACGTTTAGAAGAAAAATTATTTGATTTTTAACAGTGGGAAATAAGGTAAATGGCATTATTACAAATTGCGGAACCCGGACAAAGTGCTGCTCCGCATCAAACTCGATTAGCTGTCGGCATTGATCTCGGTACGACCAATTCATTGGTTGCAACCGTGCGCAGCGGTAAAGCGGATATTTTGTTAGATGAAAAGGAGCGTGCATTAATTCCTTCCGTTGTTTATTATGGCGCGGAACAACCGATGGTTGGCTATAAAGCCAAAGCGAATGCCGGACAAGATCCGCATAATACAATTATTTCAGTAAAACGTCTGATTGGACGTAGTTTGTCGGATGTGCAGAGCCGTTACCCGAATTTACCTTATCATTTCCAGGCAAGTGAGAACGGCTTGCCGATGATTGTTACTCAGCAAGGTATTCGCAGCCCAATTGAGGTATCAGCCGATATTTTACGCCGTTTAAGTTCATTGGCAGAAAAACGTTTAGCCGGTGAATTGGTTGGCTGTGTGATCACTGTGCCGGCCTATTTTGATGATGCACAGCGTCAAGGCACAAAAGATGCAGCACGTTTAGCCGGTTTAAATGTGTTGCGTTTATTAAATGAACCGACTGCCGCCGCCATTGCTTATGGTTTGGATAGCGGACAGGAAGGCGTGATTGCGGTTTACGATCTTGGTGGCGGAACGTTCGATATTTCCATTCTTCGTTTAAGCAGGGGCGTTTTTGAAGTGTTGGCAACCGGCGGTGATACAGCACTCGGTGGCGATGACTTCGACCATCTGCTAGCGGATTATTTAGCGCAACAGGCAGATTTTATTGCTTCAACTGATCAAGAAAAACGTCGTTTATTGGATCTAGCTACCCAAGTAAAAATCGATTTAACACAATCGGAAAAAGTTGAAGTCAATCTAAACAATCATTCGATTGTGGTGGAGAGAGCAACATTTAATAGTCTTATCCAGCCATTAGTAAAACGTACTTTATTAGCGTGCCGTCGTGCATTGAAGGATGCTGGGGTTTCTGTTGATGAAGTGATTGAAACGGTAATGGTGGGCGGTTCTACTCGCGTGCCGTTTGTGCGTGAACAGGTCGCTGAATTTTTCGGAAAAGCGCCTCTAACATCGATTGATCCGGATAAAGTAGTGGCACTGGGTGCAGCTATTCAAGCGGATATTTTAGTTGGTAACAAGCCTGATAGTGAAATGTTGTTGTTGGATGTCATTCCGTTATCGCTCGGGATTGAAACAATGGGCGGATTGGTGGAAAAAATTATTCCACGTAATACGACAATTCCGGTCGCTAGAGCTCAGGAATTTACGACCTTTAAAGATGGACAAACCGCAATGTCGGTGCACGTTGTGCAAGGTGAACGTGAATTGGTACAGGATTGCCGTTCTTTAGCCAGATTCAGTTTAAAAGGTATTCCTCCGATGGTTGCAGGTGCAGCACACGTGCGGGTTACTTATCAAGTGGATGCTGACGGTTTGCTGAGTGTAACGGCGATGGAAAAATCTACCGGCGTTCACTCTTCAATTCAAGTGAAGCCGTCTTACGGTTTAACTGATGAAGAAATTACACAAATGATTAAGTCTTCGCACGAAAACGCTAAAGCGGATATGCAAGCGCGTGAATTGGCAGAGCAGCGAGTTGAGGCAGCGCGCGTATTGGAGAATGTGTATAGTGCATTGGCGGAAGATGCGGCATTATTAAATGAGCAGGAGTTGGCGGAAGTCAGAATGGCGGTAGAAAAATTGGAACAGTTGCAGTATCAGGAAGATAGCCAAAAAATTGCAGAAGGCATTAAACAATTAGATCAAGCGACTCGAAATTTTGCTGCTAAAAGAATGGATAATTCGATTAAACAAGCGTTGGCCGGTCATTCGGTTGAACAATTTACCGAATAAAATAATAAAAGGAAAACAGTATGCCAAAAATTGTATTTTTACCTAATGAAGAACATTGCCCGGAAGGAATGGTTATTGATGCTGAAACTGGCGAAAGCATTTTAGATGCCGCTTTACGCTCCGGAATTGAGATTGAACACGCTTGTGAAAAATCGTGTGCCTGTACAACTTGCCACGTGATTGTGCGTGAGGGGTTTGATTCATTGAATGAAAGCTCAGATTTGGAAGACGATATGTTGGATAAAGCGTGGGGGTTGGAAGTGGATAGCCGTTTAAGTTGCCAAGCCATTGTCGGCGATGAGGATTTGGTGGTTGAGATTCCACGTTACACTATTAACCACGCGAAAGAGGAGCATTAAGATGAAATGGCAAGATTCACAGCAAATTGCAGAAGCATTGTATGATCGTTTTCCTGACCTTGATCCGAGAACAGTTCGTTTCACAGATTTGCATCGCTGGATCTGCGAATTAGAAGAATTTGATGATGATCCGGATAAGTCAAATGAGAAAATTCTTGAAGCGATTTTTTTATGTTGGTTAGATGAATTTGAGTAGTTTGTTCTGACACAAACTAGAAAGTGTTTGGCATAGTAGAAAATATTATCTACTATGCCGATATTTTTGCGATTAATCTTCTATCACAGGGCGTTTTTCTCCCGCTTCTTCCATTAATTCACACAACCGCTCTCGTAAGTCTGCTTTAATTTCCGTATAAGCAGGATCGGCGACAACATTGGTGAGTTCAAAGGGATCTTTATCCAAATCATAAAGAAAATCATCGCGATAGTAATCACTGCCTGCTTGCTCGCCACCTTGTACATTAGGGGCATAGACGCTGTAAAGATATTTATCGGTGCGAATACAGCGTCCGATGCGACTTTCACTAATTTGAGCGAAAATTTCATTTGGACGCTGTGGATCGGTATGTTCTACAACATCGTGTAAGTTTTCACCAATCATTTTATCGCCGACATTAATTCCAGCCATTGCAAGGAAGGTTTTTGGTAGGCTTGCGGTGCTGACCAAATCTTTTATGCGTAAACCACCACGATAACCGGGGCCGGCAATGATGAGCGGAACGTGTAATGCGGAAGAATGACAAGTACGCTTGTAATCATCATAACCGTTAAGATGTTCATCTTTATTACGCGTCATAAAATGCGAGCCGTGATCAGAGGCATAAATAATGATGGTGTTATCGAACAGATTTTTTTCTTTCAATTTGTCAATGACGCGTCCTAAATTATCATCAAGGCTACGGCAGCAACCTAAATAATCAGGATACATTTCATCTGCATTGCCTTTTAGCACTTTGAGATCGTGTGGTAATTGATATTGGCTAAAACGCGTTTTCGATCCTTCAGGGCCTTCATAGGTTTGACGATCGTTTTGATGATGCGGTTCGATATGGGAAATCGTCATAAAGAAAGGTTTATCACCATTATATTGATCTAAATATTCCAAGGCAAAATCAGTAATACAATCAACACGATAGCCTTTGAATTCACATTTATTCATATTTTCGTCAAAAACAAAGCCATCATAGCCGTGAGAAGTAAATTCTAACACGTCCGCTGCTCGCCAAAAGCCTTTATAGCCACCACGGCGTTCAGGAGGAATGGCAGTGATAGTGTAATCTACTGTTGGAGCTTGTTCCAATTCGCCATCACTCGCTAAATGCCATTTGCCGATATAGGCGGTGTCGTAGCCGTTTTCAGTAAAGTAATCGGCTAAAGTTTTGGTATTTTTCGGCAGCGCAATATTATTGCGGAAACAACCTGTTTGGGTTGGATAAAGCCCTGTTTGGAAAATTGCACGGCACGGGCCGCAAACTGGTTGTGGGGAATAGGCTTCTTCAAACAGTACCCCTTGTTTAGCGAGTTCATCAAGGTGTGGGGTAACATCAAGTGGCTGACCATAAGCGCCTATGGTGTCCCAGCGTTGCTGATCAGAAAAGAAAAAGAGAATATTTGGACGGGTCATTTTACAATCTCCTTGACCACTTTATAAGTGCGGTCGGTTTGTTTAGATTTTTTATAGTTAGTGTAAATAATCATTACTAATGCCAAAATGAGCAGAATAAGGAAAGCAAGGGCATAAGGACGAGTAACGAAAATATCCCAGTTACCGTCTGAAATCATCAGTGAACGGCGGAAATTCTTTTCGGTTAATGCTCCAAGCACTAAGCCGAGTAATACCGGAATGGCGGAAAACCCGAGTTTACTAATCACATAAGAGATGATGCCGAAAGCAATGATAGTACCTACATCAAACATTGAATTTTTGATGGAATAAGCACCAGCAAAGCAGAAAACCGCAATAATTGGCACAAGGATCACACTGGGAATTTTCACCACTTTGGCAAAAACGCGGGTGAGGTATTTGCCTTGAATAAGCATAAATAAATTCACAAAAATGAGCCCAATCATAATGGCATAGACTGTCGTGCCGTGATTTTGGAATAAATTAGGCCCAGGGGTTAAGCCATTAATCATCAAGGCACCAAGCATAATTGCCACGGCGCCATCACCGGGAATACCTAAGGTTAAAAGTGGGATCAAGGTTGCGCCTGTTACCGCATTATTGGCTGATTCTGCCGCAGCAATCCCTTCAATAGAACCTTTACCAAATAATTGGGGTTTTTTAGAGATTTTCTTTGCCACATCATAACTGAGGAAGGACGCCATTGATGCCCCTGTCCCCGGGATAATCCCAATAATTGAGCCGATAATGGAAGAAAGCGTGAGTGGCTTACTGATGCTTTTCCATTCTTCACGGCTCATTTTTTCATTTTCAAAGGTGATTTTTTGCTCGGAATTTGACCGCACTTTTTCTTTTAAGAATAAAGCGCTTTTATTGATGATTTCCACCAAAGCAAACAAGCCAATAAGAACAATGACTAAATCGAAACCGCCATAGAGATACACATTATCAAAGGTGAAACGCATTGTGCCACCGCTGATTTGATCTTGTCCTACCGTTGCGATGAATAATCCTAAACAACCAGAAATAATGCCTTTAAGCAAGCTATCACCACTGACGCCCGCAATAATGGTTAAGCCAAAGGCGCAAATAAGGAAATATTCAGGCGATCCCATTTTCATTGCCATCTTGGCAACTTCTGGTGCAAGGAAAAGTAGCACTAAGGCGCTAAATGTTCCCCCAATGAAAGAGGCATAAAGGGCAATATTCAAGGCTTTTTGTGAATGTCCTTGCACGGAAAGCGGATTACCATCCATCATTGTTGCCGTTGCGTGAGGCGTTCCGGGGGTACGGATTAAAATGGCTGAAATTGAGCCACCGTAGCTGCCTGCACAATAAATGCCAAGCAGAAACATAAAAGAATCGATAGCGCCTAAGATATAAGTAAGAGGCAGAAGTAGCACAAGACAAAGCATTACAGTTAGTCCCGGCACAGCACCAAAAATAATCCCAAGGAACAGCCCGAGGTTCATATAAAAGAAGCTACTCCAAGAAAAGAAAGCTTCAAAGCCATTGACAAAATGTTCTAACATCAATGCCTCCTTAAGGCAGAGAAACCCCTAACACATATTCAAAAACCAAGCTAATCGCTAAAATTGTTAGCACAACAATGAGATAATAAAGCCATTTTCGACAATGACTTAAATAGAGGAAAAGTAACGCGAAAATCAGTGATGCGCCTAAGAATGGCAATACATAGAGCAGTCCCCAATATAACATCAGCAAACCAATGATTAACAGTGAACGGCTTTCTTCTTGCAGATCTAAGAGCATTACTTTGACAGATTTTTGGCGCACCATTCGCCATATTTCACGGACTAATAAAATCAGACTAGCAATCCACATTAGCCCAACAATCATTTTAGGGAAGGTTTGTGAATTAATAGCTTCTGCATTTTTACTTAATTCAATTTGAGAAGGGATAAGCCACCATAAGACGGTGGAAACACCTAAAAATAACACCGCACCAACAAATTCTTTATAAATTTTCATTTTCATTGCTTACCCCTTATTTGTGTTTATTTCACCAACTCAGCGTATTTTTTCGCTTTCACCATCGTGGAATCAATATAGCTTTTCACCCATTGACTATCTTGAATATCAATGTTTACGCCAATATTTTTTGCCACTTGTTGGAATTTCGGCTCCTGCATAATATTTTTTAGGGCGTTGTAGGCTTTTTCCACATTGGCAGGATCGGTACCGGCACGCATAAATACCGCACAGATATTGGTCATCCAAGTATCGTGCCCAAATTGGGTCACACTCGGCAAATCATACACATCATCTTTCAGCGGTTTATTATCGAAAGCAATGACCGGAATAATATTACCCGCTTTAGCAAATTCTTTCGCAAGGGAGGCGTGGGTAACCGCAAAATCAATTTCGCCAGAAACAACAGCTGCAAGGGCTTGGTTTGCGCCTTCATAAGGGATAATTTTGAATTTGCCACCCATTTCATCAATTAACGCCGCAGATTGTAATGCTTCTGAAGAATTGACACCATTTGCTCCTATTTTGATTTCCTTGCCTTCTTTAATGGCTTGGGCTAAATCTTGATAGCTTTTCACGCCAGTTCTCGGATTAGTTAGCAAGATGAAGGTAGAAGAATACACGTTAATAACAGGAACAAAATCTTCAAATTTGTAAGCTACTTTCATTGTCAATGGCGCAATGGCGAAGCTACCTTCACCACCAAAAATCATTTTCGTGGAATTGGGTTTTTCTTTGAGATATTCCGTCAGTGCCACCGCACCGCCAGACCCTAAAATATTATCCGCTAATAAAGGCTGACCAAATTGAGCCTTACCAAATTCAGACATCGCACGATTGACTTGATCTGCTAAACCGCCCACCGCCCAAGGGGTGATAATCGTCACTGGGCCAGATGGCCATTGTTGCTGTGCTTTTTTATCTTCTTTACAGCCTGTTAATAGAGACAGACCAAGCACACCAGCTAAACTCACAGCTAATAGTTTTTTCAATGATTTCATCGTTTCCTCCTAGAAATGAACAAGATGAGTTGAAACTTAAGATTAGCTTAATTAAGAACAATACGCCTTGTTATGATGATTGTCATAAAAACAGAATGATCGGGATCACAAAATTGACAATTTTGTTAAAAATATTTAATGGAGCGATGAAATGCTGTGGGGCTTAGTTCCTTTAAACTACAGCGATGCTTAAATATATTTAATCATATGCTTGGCTTATTTCTATGAGCATTTAATTACGGTTTTGTAACAAATAATTTATATGTATGACAGGCACTTTCGGTGACTTACCGCTAAATACTTTCCCCAATATGAATATGGTAGCCTAAATCAATAATACTGCTTTGCTGTGGGATACCATTAATACGATTAAGTAACTCTTCTGCTGCACGTTTACCTATTTCCAGACGAGGCGTGATAACGGTAGCCAGTTGAGGTGTCATTGATTGACCAACATCGTGTCCGTGGAAACCGGCAATACCAATCTGTTCCGGCACTTTAATACCTAAACGTTGGCACTCAAATAATGCACCAACGGCAAGGTCATCATTAGTACAGATAATGCCGTCAATCTGAGGATACTGTTTTAATGCTTGGTGAAGCAGTTCTGCTCCTAATGAGAATGATGATGGCTGCTCAGTGATTAAGCTATGAGGCACTAAATTGTGTTTTTTCATTGCTATTTCATAGCCTTGCATTTTGAGATGGGTTCGTTTGTCCATTCGTGCAGTAAAATAGACAATATGCTGATGCCCACGTTGAATCATTGTTTCTACCATAGCTTGGGAAGCTACGCTGTTATCAAAGCCGATGACTTGTTGGATGCCTAACTGATGGCTGTCCATAATCTCAATAACGGGAATATTAGCTACTTCAATCATTTTTAAGGTTTTTTCGGAGTGGTGATTTTCTGAAAGGATTAATCCATCAACATTATAAGAGAGAAGTGATTCTACACGCTGTTCTTCTTTTCCCAGACTATATCCATAGTGAGCAAGCATTGTTTGATAACCGGCTTTATCGGTGATAGTTTCAATTCCTTTAATTACATCAGCAAAAACTTGGTTGGTTAATGAAGGAACTAAAACACCAATAGCCCGACTTTTAGCATTAGAGAGCATACTTGGTGCCCGATTCGGAATATAGCCGAATTGTTCTATCGCCGCCGCAATTTTTTTCCGCGTTTCTTCAGCAACGGCATCAGGATTGCGTAAATAACGGCTGATTGTCATTTTAGTCAGACCTAAATGATCGGCTATATGTTGTAATGTCGGGCGTTTATGCGAAGTATTCATCAATAACTCTTTAATAGCTAAGGTTCCACTGCTCACAGTGGTAGATTTTTCTTAATTTGGTAAGCTGTTTTTCCAAATTAAGCTAATTCCTTGAGTAACATAGTGCGTATTATATGTTGCTCTCTGAATTGGAACATTATGAAAATAAAGATAAAAAAATTCCCGTTATTTTAGGGAAAATAACGGGAGGATAACAGCAAAAATTAACGAGTACTGGTACTGGTTGTAGTACGATTTGCTCTTCTGCGATCCATTTCGGTTAAGAAACGTTTACGAATACGGATAGAGCTTGGAGTGACTTCAACCAATTCATCATCGTCAATAAACTCCAACGCTTGTTCAAGCGTGAATTTCACCGGCGGTACCAATACGATGGCATCATCTTTACCGGCTGCACGCATATTGGTCAATTTTTTACCTTGCAAGCAGTTGACGGTAAGGTCATTTGAACGGCTATGAATGCCGATAATCTGACCTTCATAGACTTCAGCACCGTGTTCAATCATCAATTTTCCACGCTCCTGCAAGCCGAATAGAGCGTAAGCTAAAGCTTTACCAGTGGCATTGGAGATTAATACTCCGTTTTGACGCTGACCAATATCCCCAGGTTTAACATCATCATAGTGGCTGAAACTTGAGTAAAGTAACCCTGTTCCGGAAGTCATTGTCATAAATTCATTACGAAAACCGATCAAACCTCGGCTTGGAATAATATATTCTAGACGGGTACGCCCTTTACCATCTGGTACCATATCGCGGACTTCACCTTTACGGATACCTAAAGCTTCCATTACGGCACCTTGGTGTTGATCTTCAATATCAATCGTAACTTGTTCAAACGGCTCTTGTTTACGACCATCAATTTCACGGAAAATTACTTTTGGACGAGAAACGGCCAGTTCGTAACCTTCACGGCGCATATTTTCAATTAAAACGGAAAGATGCAACTCACCACGACCGGATACTTTGAAAGCATCAGGATCTTCAGTTTCTTCAACACGTAATGCAACGTTATGCACCAACTCTTTATTCAAACGTTCTAAAATTTGACGAGAGGTAACATATTTACCTTCACGACCACAGAACGGTGAAGTGTTTACGCAGAAGAACATTGTTACGGTCGGTTCATCAACGGTTAACGCCGGCAAAGCTTCCACATTGTTGACATCGCAAATGGTATCGGAAATGTTCAATTCGCCTAAACCGGTCAATGCAATAATATCGCCGGCATTGGCAATATCCTCTTCATAGCGTTGTAAACCTAAGTGGCCTAACACTTGACCGACACGCGCATTGCGAGTTTTACCTTCACTATCAATAATGGTTACCGCTTGGTTTGGTTTGACTGAACCGCGCTTGATACGACCGATACCGATAACACCAACGTAATTGTTGTAGTCCAACTGAGAAATTTGCATTTGGAACGGTTGATCCAAGTGCACTTCCGGTGGTGCGACATATTTTACAATCGCCTCAAACAACGGTGTCATATCATCCGCTAATTGATCGTGGTCCAAACCGGCAACGCCGTTCAATGCAGAGGCATAAATAATGGGGAAATCGAGCTGTTCATCGGTTGCGCCTAAATTGACAAAAAGATCGAACACTTGATCAACAACCCAATCCGGTCTTGCACCCGGGCGATCCACTTTATTAATCACTACAATCGGTTTTAATCCGTGTGCAAAGGCTTTTTGGGTAACAAAACGCGTTTGCGGCATTGGACCGTCAAAGGCATCAACTAATAATAGAACACTGTCCACCATAGAAAGAACGCGTTCCACTTCACCACCGAAGTCGGCGTGTCCCGGTGTGTCTACGATATTAATGCGGTAATCATTCCAGTTAATGGCGGTATTTTTAGCAAGAATAGTGATACCGCGCTCTTTTTCTAACGCATTGGAGTCCATCACACGTTCATCTGTTTCGCCGGAACGGGATGATTCCAATGTGCCTGATTGTTGTAACAGTTTATCAACGAGCGTAGTTTTTCCGTGGTCTACGTGAGCGATAATCGCGATATTACGCAATTTACTAATATCTAAATCGTTTTTCATGTAAAAATTATCTTGTAGTATTTTGAAATAGTTTGGCTATACTGAACATAGTTGTTGCCTTTGAAGCCTTGTGATTTCAGCATAGCGGGTGAAAAGGTGGCAAATTATACAGCGTTTTAATGAAGACGGCTATTAAATAATGTAACGTTGCCATTTTTTAATTTAGATATTTTTTTATTAAAAATGAAAAAAGTTGTTTTATTTTTAAGAAAAATAGGATATTGTTTATCTGAATTCAAAAAACCAACATTATATTTATAAATTAACTAGTCAAATACGAGAGGATTGATTATGGCAAACACTCAAGCAATTGCAAAAGTCTTTGAACTTATTGAAGAACACGGAATTCGTTTTGTTGATCTTCGTTTTACCGACATCAAAGGGAAAGAACAACACGTTTCAGTACCGGTGAGTGCCGTTGATGAAGATTTCTTTGAAGATGGAAAAATGTTTGATGGATCTTCTATCGGCGGTTGGAAAACCATCAATAAATCCGATATGGTATTGATGCCGATTCCGGAAAGTGCATTAGTCGATCCTTTCTTCAGCGTTCCGACTCTTTCCATTCGTTGTGATGTTTATGAACCAACCACAATGCAAGGTTATGATCGTGACCCACGTTCAATTGCAATTCGTGCAGAAGAGTACCTTAAAGCATCAGGTATTGCGGATACTGTATTAGTTGGACCGGAACCTGAATTCTTTATCTTTGATGATGTACGTTTCAAAACTGGAATGTCAGGCTCCTTCTATGAAATCGACGATATCGAAGCAAGCTGGAACAGCGGCAAAGAGTATGAAGGTGGAAACAAAGGTCATCGTCCTGCAACTAAAGGAGGTTATTTCCCAGTGCCTCCGGTCGACTCTTCACAAGATTTACGTTCCGAAATGTGCTTAGTAATGGAAGATATGGGCTTAGTGATCGAAGCTCATCACCACGAAGTGGCAACCGCCGGACAAAATGAAATTGCTTGTCGTTTCAATACCTTAACTTTAAAAGCGGATGAAACACAAATTTATAAATATGTTGTTCATAACGTTGCGTTTGAACACGGTAAAACCGCTTGCTTTATGCCGAAACCAATCTTCGGTGATAACGGTTCAGGTATGCACTGCCACATCTCTTTAGGTAAAGACGGCGTGAACTTGTTCGCCGGTGATAAATATGCCGGATTGTCAGAACTTTCGCTCTTCTTTATCGGTGGTGTAATTAAACACGCTAAAGCATTGAATGCGTTTACCAACCCAACAACCAACTCTTATAAACGTTTGGTACCGGGTTATGAAGCGCCGGTATTGTTGGCTTATTCAGCAAGCAACCGTTCTGCATCTATTCGTATTCCGACAGTGTCAAGTCCGAAAGCACGCCGTATTGAAGTGCGTTTCCCAGATCCGGGTGCAAACCCATACTTGGCATTCTCTGCGATTTTAATGGCAGGTTTAGATGGTATTATCAATAAGATCCATCCGGGCGATGCAATGGATAAAAACTTATATGATTTACCGCCTGAAGAGTTAAAAGAGATCCCGACTGTAGCAGGTTCTTTAGATGAAGCGCTTGCTTCATTGGCAGCAGATCACGAATTCTTAACTCGTGGTGGCGTATTCAGCAACGACTTTATTGAAGCCTATATCGAATTGAAAAATAAAGAAGTTGATCGTATTCGTTTATTGCCACATCCGGCAGAATTTGAATTATATTATTCACTCTAATTGTTGCTAAAAATGAGTTAAGTCCAGCCCCGAGAATGCCAGTTTTCGGGGCTTGTTTTTTTAGATAAAAGCTGTCTAATCCTTGATAAAACAGCTGATTTGTATTAAAACTAACTAAAGTTACCAAACACAACTGAGGAGCAAATAATGAGACTTTATACTTATGAACATTGTCCATATTGTGTACGTGCCAGAATGATTTTCGGTTTAAAAAATATCCCGGTTGATGTCATTGTGTTGGCAAATCATCACGAAGACACCCCGATGCAACTAGTGGGGCGTAAAGTTGTGCCAATCCTTGCTGACAGTGATGGAATGGTAATGCCGGAAAGTTTGGATATCGTCCGTTATGTTGATAAAAAATATGGTGAGCCTTGCTTAAAAGAAAATGTTCGTGAGGAAGTGAGTCAATGGCTGCAAAAAGTAGGCAGTTATTACAATCATTTAGTGATTCCTCGATTTACACAAATCGGCTTAAAAGAGTTTGCAATGCCGGAATCAGTGGAATATTTCACGATGAAAAAAAGCAAAATGATTGGTAATTTTGCTGAAAATTTAGCGCAGACCCCACAATATTTAGCAAAAATTAATCAGGATCTTAAAGAATTGAACGATTTGATCGTCAGCCCGAAAGCGAGCTCCGGAGAGTTGTCAATCGAAGATATCGTGTTATTCCCGGTTTTGCGTAATTTAACAATTGTGAAAGGAATTGAATTCCCGAATAAAGCCGCCGCTTATGTGAAAAAAATGTCATTGATGTCGGGCGTAGAGCTTTATACGGAGAGAGCGGTTTGATAAATTTTTTATCAAAAAACCTATTGCATTTTTGTAGATGATCCAGTAGTGTAAGTAACAGTTTTAACATTAAGGATACAACAAATGAAATTTTCTCGAATTGCTCATCATCACTATCATCAACCTGATTAATCTTTCAGGCGATGGTGCGTGGAAGATTAATCATCTTCCGAGCATTCGATATGAATCACAATCCTCTCGGAAGATAATTTCGAGAGGATTTTTTATTTTCAGTTATAGGAAAAAATTATGAGCATTACACAACTTTCTCGTAAAAATATTCAAGCATTGACTCCTTATCAATCCGCGCGCCGTTTGGGAGGAAAAGGAGATGTTTGGTTAAATGCCAATGAATATCCGATTTCACCGGATTTTTCATTAAGCGTACAAAATTTTAACCGTTATCCGGAAGCGCAACCGCAAGCTGTGGTTGAAGGTTATGCAAATTATGCCGGTGTGACCGTGAACAATGTTTTGGTGAGTCGTGGTGGTGATGAAAGTATCGAATTGATTATCCGTGCTTTCTGTGAGCCGAATCAGGATGCTATTTTGTATTGCCCACCTACATATGGGATGTATTCCGTGAGTGCTGAAACCTGCGGAATTGCTTGTAAAAAAGTGCCGTTGACTCAAGATTTTCAACTAAATTTAGCTGAAATTGAGCGCCAGTTGGATAATGTGAAAGTTGTGTTTGTTTGCAGTCCGAATAACCCAACCGGAAATTTATTAAAACGTGAGGATTTAATTTCTTTGCTGGAAATGACAAAAAATCGTGCAATTGTGGTGGTTGATGAAGCCTATATTGAATTTTGTCCGCAAGCAACAATGGTTTCCGAGTTAAAAAATTATCCACATCTTGCTATTATCCGTACTTTGTCTAAAGCCTTTGCCTTAGCCGGCTTGCGTTGCGGTTTTACGCTCGCCAATGAAGAGTTAATCGGTGTGTTGCAAAAAGTTATCGCACCTTATCCGTTGCCGAGTCCGGTCGCTGATATTGCTGCTCAAGCACTTTCTGCGCAAGGAATAGCATTAATGCAGCAGCGCGTTGAGGAAGTGTTGATTAATCGTGTTAAATTGAGTGAAGCATTGGCGCAATGTCCGATAATTGATATCGTTTATCCAAGTGAATCCAATTACATCCTGTTTAAAGCACAAAATGGACAAAAGTTATTTCAATATTTATGGGATAACGGCATTATTTTGCGTAATCAGAACAGTCAATTATTTTTAGAAAATTGTATTCGTATTACTGTCGGCACAGCAGCAGAAAACAGCCGTACACTAGAAGCCATTAATCAATTTGCACAGCAAGGAAAATAATATGAAAAAACAACAATCTATCTTATTTATCGACCGTGATGGAACATTAATTGATGAGCCGAAAACAGATTTTCAAATTGATAGTTTAGAAAAATTGAAGTTGGAGCCGAATGTTATTCCTGCGTTATTAAAGTTGCAGCAGGCCGGTTACCGTTTGGTAATGGTGAGTAATCAGGACGGCTTAGGTACGAGTTCTTTCCCGCAAGAGGATTTTGATAAGCCACATAATGCAATGATGCAAATTTTTAATTCACAAGGTATTGAATTTGATGATGTTTTAATTTGTCCACATAAGCCGGAAGATAATTGTGAATGTCGTAAACCGAAATTGGGCTTATTGAAGAAATATATTAAAAATAAGCTTTTTGATAAAAAGAACAGCTATGTCATCGGCGATCGTGCAACCGATCTTCAGCTTGCGGAAAATCTTGGCATTGTTGGTTTGCAATATAATCCACAAAATTTGAATTGGGATTTGATTGCTGAAAAATTGTTGAAACAGGCGGTGACGAATATTGGTGATAATAAACCTCGCACCGCAGAGGTGGTTCGAAAAACCAAAGAAACCGATATTAAAGTTCAGCTTTGGCTGGATGAAACCGGCATTAATCAGATTAATACCGGCATCGGTTTTTTCGATCATATGTTGGATCAGATCGCAACACACGGCGGTTTCCGGATGAATGTGACGGTAAACGGAGATTTGCATATTGATGATCATCATACGGTGGAAGATACTGCGTTAGCGTTTGGTGAGGCTTTGAAAAAGGCGCTAGGTAATAAAAAAGGGATTGCTCGTTTCGGATTTGTATTGCCGATGGATGAGTGTAAAGCAGAATGCGCATTGGATCTTTCCGGTCGCCCTTATCTGAAATTTAAAGCAAAATTTACACGTGATAAAGTGGGCGATTTCAGCACCGAAATGGTGGAACATTTCTTTATGTCATTGAGTTATGCCTTGGCTTGTACTTTACATATTAAAGTGAAAGGAAATAACACACATCATCAGATTGAGGCGATGTTTAAATGTTTCGGTAGAACACTTAGACAAGCGATTCGTATCGAAAGTAACGAATTGCCGAGCAGTAAGGGCGTTCTTTGATTATTGCGGTTAAAGCGCGAAAGGAATAACAATGCTGACCAACACAACCATTATTACTGATATTAAACAAATCATCGCACAATCCCGTGAAAATGCGGTGAGAGCGGTGGATTTTCAGCGCGTGCTGATGTATTGGCACATTGGCAAGCGTATTTTTGAAGAAGAACAGCAAGGGCAAGAGCGGGCAGATTATGGAACTTACTTAATCAAATATCTTGCCAAACAGCTTGAACCAGAGCTTGGCAGTAGTTTTTCTTATCGCAACCTTAATTGGTATCGCCAATTTTATCGTACATTCCCAATTGTGAACGCACTGCGTTCACAATTGAACTGGACACAATATCGCCAACTTTTACGTATCAATGATCCTGATAAACGAGAGTTTTATATTGGTGAAAGCATAAAAAATAATTGGAGTTCTCGCCAGTTAGAACGCCAAATCAACAGCAGTCTATACGAACGTTTATTATTGAGTAATGATAAAGAAATCGTGCTTGCGGTGGCGAATAATCAGCTTATCCCTAGTGATCCGAAACAGATTATCAAAGATCCGATGGTATTGGAATTTCTTGGTCTGCAACGTGAAAGTGCCTATTACGAAAAAGATCTTGAACAAGCCATTATTACTCACTTGCAAGAATTTTTACTTGAATTAGGTAACGGCTTTTCCTTTGTGGCTCGTCAGAAACGTTTACATCTTGATGGTGATGATTTTTTCGTGGATCTCGTTTTATATAATCGCTTGCTGCAATGCTTTGTGATTATCGAGATCAAAACCCACAAATTAACTCATCAGGATTTGGGGCAGTTGCAAATGTATGTGAATTATTTTGATCGGGTTGAAAAACTGCCACGAGAAAATCCAACCATTGGCATTTTATTATGTGCGGATAAAAATGATAGCGTGGTGAAATTTTCTTTACCTGAAAATCAACAGCAAATTTTTGCCAGTCAATATCAACTTTATCTGCCGTCAGAAGAATTATTACTGACAGAAATACGCAAAGAAATCGAAAATTTTGAACAAAAACAACAAGAACATTAGGAATGATAACATTATGCAAAATATCACTATCATTGATACCGGCTGTGCTAACCTTTCTTCGGTCAAGTTTGCGATTGAAAGATTAGGTTACCAAGCGGAGATCAGTCGAGATTTAACTAAACTCAAACAGGCGGACAAGTTACTATTGCCGGGGGTAGGAACAGCGAATGCGGCAATGCATAATTTACAGCAGCGTAATTTGATTGCAACGATTCAACAATTAACACAACCGGTTTTGGGCATTTGTTTGGGAATGCAATTAATGACGAGTTTTTCACAAGAAGGCAATTTACAGACGCTAGGATTGATGTCCGGTGAAACGCAAAAGCTGCCGGATAACGGTTTACCGTTGCCGCATATGGGATGGAATCAAGTGAATTTTGCTGAAAATGAAGCACTCTTTGCCGATATTCCTAATGGCAGTTATTTCTATTTTGTGCATAGTTATGCGGTGCTGCCAAATGAAAATACGATTGCAACCTGTGAGTATGGCGTACCGTTTTCCGCTGCGCTGCATAAGGATAATTTTTATGGTGTGCAGTTCCATCCTGAACGGTCGGGTAAGGTCGGTGCACAGTTATTACGCAATTTTATCGAGAGAATATAATAAAAAATCTAGGATTTAATATGACAAAATCAATCATCATTCCTGCTTTGGATCTGATTAATGGAGAGGTGGTGCGTTTGCACCAAGGCGATTATGCCAAGCAGACAACATATAGTGATAATCCAATTGAGCAGTTTGCCGCTTATGTTAAGCAAGGTGCGGAACAATTACATTTAGTGGATTTGACTGGGGCGAAAGATCCGCAAGCTCGTCAGACGGCATTAATCGGCAAAATTATTGAGTCAACTCAATGTCCGGTACAGGTGGGCGGCGGCATCCGTAGTGAAAAGGATGTGGCGGATTTATTGAATGTAGGCGCGAATCGTGTGGTTGTCGGTTCGACCGCAATTAAACAGCCACAAATGGTTAAAGCTTGGTTTGAAAAATATGGTGCAGAAAAATTTGTATTGGCATTGGATATTAATATTGTTGAAGGGCGTAAATTAATTGCTATTCACGGCTGGCAAGAAACCAGTGATTTAACGCTGGAACAGGTCATTGAGGATTTTTCGACTGTCGGTTTACAACACGTTTTATGCACCGATATTTCTAAAGATGGTACTTTATCCGGTTCAAATGTTGCTTTGTATCGTGAAGTTTGTCAGAAATATCCAACTATTCAATTTCAATCTTCCGGAGGAATTGGTTCATTAGCCGACATCAATGCGTTAAAAGGCAGCGGCGTTGCCGGCGTGATTGTAGGGCGAGCATTATTAGAGGGTAAATTTACGGTAGCGGAGGCGATCGAATGTTGGCAAAACGGATAATTCCTTGTTTGGATGTGCGTAATGGGCAAGTTGTGAAAGGGGTACAATTTCGCAATCACGAGATTATTGGTGATATTGTGCCATTGGCGCAACGTTATGCAGAAGAGGGAGCAGATGAGTTGGTTTTCTATGATATTACCGCCTCTTCTGATGGACGCACGGTTGATAAAAGTTGGGTAGAGCGTGTTGCACAAGTGATCGACATCCCATTCTGTGTTGCCGGTGGGATTAAAACAATTGCCGATGCGGAACAGATTTTTGCTTTCGGTGCGGATAAAATTTCAATTAATTCACCGGCGTTGGCAAATCCGGATTTAATTAATCAGTTGGCGGATCGTTTCGGTGTGCAGGCAATCGTGGTCGGTATTGATAGTTGGTTTGAACAGGAAAGCGGTAAATATTGGGTTAATCAATATACCGGTGATGAAAAGCGGACCCGTCAAACGACTTGGCAGACAGTGGATTGGGTCCAGGAAGTGCAAAAGCGTGGTGCCGGTGAAATCGTCTTGAATATGATGAATCAAGATGGTGTGCGTAAAGGTTATGATTTAGTGCAGCTCAAAAAAGTGCGTGAGGTGTGTAACGTGCCATTGATTGCTTCGGGCGGTGCCGGTGAAATGGTGCATTTCCGTGATGCTTTTGTTGAAGCTAACGTGGACGGCGCTTTGGCTGCAAGCGTGTTTCATAAACAGATTATTGATATTGGCGAATTAAAACGCTATTTACGTAATGAACAAATCGAAGTGAGATGTGAGGAATAAAATGTTAGATAAACAAATTATTGAACAAATCAATTGGCAAAAAGTAGATGGCTTATTGCCGGTTATCGTACAAAATGCGGATAGCTGTGAAGTGTTGATGTTGGGGTATATGAATCAAGAAGCATTAGCCAAAACATTAGAGGAGAAAAAAGTGACTTTCTTCTCTCGCACCAAACAGCGTTTATGGACAAAAGGTGAAACTTCCGGCAATTTTTTAAATGTGGTTGATTACACCTTAGATTGTGATCGTGATACGTTGTTGATCTTGGTTAATCCGGTCGGTGCGACCTGTCACGAAGGAACGGATAGTTGTTTTTCCCCGATTTCTGAAACACCGAATTGGATTTTCTTGAGCAAATTGGAAAAACTGTTAAACGCGCGTAAAAGTGCTGATCCGAAGAGTTCTTATACCGCTTCACTTTATGCGCGCGGCACAAAACGTATTGCGCAAAAAGTCGGTGAAGAGGGGGTTGAAACCGCATTGGCAGCGACAGTAAAAGATCGCGAAGAAACCATTTGTGAGGCGGCGGATTTAGCCTACCATTTAACCGTATTGTTGCAGGATGCCAATTTGACTTGGGGCGATGTGATTGAAAAATTAAAAGAACGTCATAAATAAACATCTGCAAACGAGTATTTATGGGGCGGTAAGCCCCATTTTTTATGCGTTTAAAATCTGTTTGACAGTCGCTGTTATATTGGCTGACTGCATAATGGTTGAAATTACCGCAACGCCGTCTGCACCGGCTTGTAAAAGCGCAGCAACGTGTTCGGTTCTAATGCCGCCAATGGCGACCAAAGGCTTGTTGATGCCTTGCTCACGTAAAAATTGCACAAAGTTGATCCCCACATCTGGCGCAGAGTCCGCTTTGGAAAACGTCGGGAAAATCGGGCCGCAGCCATAATAATCCACGCCATTGAAAGCATTATGTTGCTGCGCTTGTTGCAAGGTATTTACGGATAAACCAATGAGCATTTTGCCCTGAATTTGTTGAGCGAGCTTATCCACAGCAAAATCTTTTTGTCCAACGTGAATACCATCTGCGTGCAATTTTTCTGCGAGTTGAACATCATTATTGATAATAAAAGGCACATTATATTGTTTACATAAATCTTGGCATTGGCGGGCAAGTTGCTCAATTTGTTGCGGATCTTGCAAGGAAAATTGCCCTTTTTCACGAAATTGATAGCAAGTAATGCCGGCCTTTAACGCCTGTTCTAAACGATCTAATAAGGTTTGTTGTGGCTGGCTTGCATCATATTGTGGCAGATGACGGCAATCTTGCGTACCTGCGACTAAATAACAGCGTAAAATTGATTTATCCATTTTTTTGCTCCTGTGAATAAGCCCAGTGATTGGTTGGGCCGTGTCCGTGTCCGATATTTAAAGGGTGCTTGATGGCGCTGGTAATAAAGGCTTTGGCGGTTTTGCAGGCTTGCTCCAACGATTGCCCTTTGGCAAGTTCAGCGGTTAAGCAAGCGGAAAAAGTGCAGCCTGTGCCGTGGGTGTGTGGCGTGTTAAAACGTGGACTTTCCAAGACAAAAGATGCTGTCGGCGTGAAAATAAAATCTTGGCATAGCGCACTTTCGCTGTTTTGCTGATGGCCACCTTTTATAATCACGGTTTTTGCGCCCATTTGTTGTAAACGTTCAGCAATTTGCGCAATACTGTGCTGATCTTCAGCTTTCAATCCTGTTAAGGCTTCTGCTTCAGGCAGATTTGGCGTTAGCACATCGGCTAAAGGCAATAGTTGCTCACGCATCGCTTGAATTGCCGATTGCTCCAATAAACTTGCGCCCCCTTTGGCGATCATCACAGGATCGATAACCACATTCGCAAATGGGTGCTGACGCAAAAAAGCGGCCACGGTTTGGATAATTTCAGCCGTGCCGAGCATACCAATTTTTACCGCATTGGGCGTGAAATCTGCCACAATTGCCTTGAGTTGCGCTTCAATAGTACTAAGGGGGATTAAATGAATATCGGTTACGCCTAAGGTGTTTTGTGCGGTGACGGCGGTGATCACGCTCATTCCAAATACATTACGCATTTGAAAGGTTTTCAGATCTGCTTGAATACCCGCTCCTCCGCCGCTGTCTGAGCCGGCAATGGTCAGGGCTTGTGCAATATGAGTCATTGTTGCTCCTTATTTTTCTATGTGAACCTGTGCGAATTGCGCTACTTGTTGATCGCTCAGTTCGCCAAGCTGATCTAAAAGTGCGGTGTAAAATTGTCCATATTTTGTGCTTCCTAAATCTTTCGCAGCCAGTTGCCCTGCCACCGCATAGGCCGTACTGGCTTGCACTACTGCATTAAAAGGTTGGCTCGGATCGACCGCTAAAAAAGCCCCTAACACCGCGCCAAGCAAACAGCCTGAGCCCGTGATTTTAGGAAACATTGGCGTGCCGTTATCAATGGCTGCCACTTGCACGCCATCGCTGATGTAATCTACCGCACCGCTCACTGCCACAACACATTGATGACGTTGCGCAGCCAGTTTGGCAATTTGTTTTACATCGCCTTCGCCTTGCCCTGCGTCCACGCCTTTCGCCGCCCAATTCACTCCTGCTAGCTGGGCGATTTCCCCTGTATTGCCACGAATAGCGGTGAATTTTACCTTGCTCAGCAATTCAGCCACCACGTCCTTGCGATACTGTGTTGCGCCCACGCCCACAGGATCAAGCACCACAGGAATGCCAACTTTATTTGCTGCTTTGCCAGCCGCCAGCATAGCTTTCACTTTGAAAGGATCGAGCGTGCCAATGTTAATCACCAAGGCAGCACTAAATTGGGCAAGATCCGCCATTTCTTCTTCGGCATCCGCCATAATCGGCGATGCGCCCAAGGCTAATAGTCCATTCGCTACATAGTTTGCCACCACAATGTTGGTGATGTTATGGATTAAAGGATTGGTTTGGCGAATTTTTTCTAATAAATTGAAGTTCATATTATTTCCTTTCTACTTAATTTGACGTGCATAATCGGATAAAAGCGGTACTTTTTTAATTAATCCCTGTTGGTGCATAAATTCCGCCATTGTTTGGTAACGATGCTGATCCAATGCACGTGGCATTAAACTTAAACGAGGCAAAGTATCTTGCCACGCTGCACGATTCAGTGCGTTATCCAATTCTTGCGGTTTATAGCTAATAAATGTTTGCCACGCCTCTTGTGGATGATTGCTGATATAAACGGTCGCCTGTTCAATAGCAGTGAGAAAAGCGGAGAGTTTTGCTTGATATTGAGGGTTGTCTAATTTGTTTTTATTGGCTAATAAAAGCAATTCATCATAGATTGGCACACCGTGTTCTTCCGGATAAAAAGCGATTCCCTGTTGTTTTTCTAAACTCAGCTGATTAAGTTCAAAATTACGAAATGCACCGACTACACCATCCACCTGTTTGCTCATCAATGCCGGTGATAATGACCAATTTACATTGATCTTTTCCACTTCATTCGGATTAACGCCGGCGGATTTCAGCATTGTGCCGAGTAAAACCTCTTCAAAACCACTGACCGAATAACCGATTTTTTTGCCTTTAAAATCGGCTAATGTTTTGATATTGCTCTCTTTTAAGGCAACGATACTGTTTAATGGCGTTGCGATTAATGTGGCTATACGCACCAAAGGCAAGCCTTGATCGACATCTAAATAAAGTTGTGGTTGATAACTGACAGCTAAATCACTTTTGCCGGCAGCCACTAATTTTGGCGGCATAGAGGGATCGGCAGGTTCAATGATTTCCACCTCAATTCCATTTTTCGCAAAAAATCCTTTCTGTTGTGCCACAATGAGGGCGGCGTGATCAGGGTTAACGAACCAATCCAGTTGTAAACTTAATTTTTCAGCTTGCGCAAACCAAGCAAAAAATGAGAGTAAAAATGTAGTAAAAAATAGACGAGTTTTCATAAGATTTCCTCTGATTAATGTTATGAGCGATCCAACCCCATTTGCCAAAAGGCAATTTCCATTCGGGTAGCGGTGGTAAAAATATGCTGCAATTTTTGCTGTTGTTGTGGAGAAATGCCGGCGCAAAGTTGTTCCAGCTGTTGAGCAATCGCATTGGCGGCAGCTTGAAACTCCTTGGCGGCATAGGTATCAATCCAAGTCTGATAAGGATTATTTTTCGCCTGTGGTACAGCCGCTAGCCGTTTGCCGATTTCTGCATAGCCTAAAGCACAAGGTGCAATGGCAGTATAAAGTTCAGCTAAACCGCCTTGTAAACCGCAATCAAGCATATAACGGGTATAAGCCACACAAGCCGGCGATTCCGGTGTATTGTCCAGCTCAGATTTAGAAATTTGCCATTGTTGGCAATAATGAATATGTAATTGCACTTCTGCCAAAATATGCTGCAAATCTTGATTAAAAGCAGTAAGTTGCGCAAAGCGGTGAGATTTATACATCGCCAACGCTAAAGCACGGCTGTAATGCAGTAAATAGTGATAATCTTGAATCAGATAATGTTGAAAAGAGGCGAGCGGTAATGTGCCGTTGCCAAGCTGTTGCACAAAAGGATGTTCAACGTAATGTTGCCAATCCGGTTGAGCCTGTTGCATAAATCGCTGTGTAATTGACATTATTTCTCCTTAACGTAATTGCGTCACCCAAGGTAAGGCGCGACGCAGTAATTTATCGGTAATAAAAAAGAGCAGTAGCGTGATTAACATTAATAAAAACAGGGCAGAAAACATTAAATCAACCTGCATACGTGCGTTGGCGTGTAGCATTAGATAGCCTAAACCTTGATTTGCACCGACCCATTCGCCGATGACTGCGCCAATCGGTGCAATGGAAACGGCTATGCGTAAACCGGATGAGAGCGCAGGTAATGCTGCCGGTAGACGAACTTTAAACAGCATTTGCCAACGAGTAATTTGCATGGTTTGTGCCAGTTCCAACCAAATCTTCGGCGTATTTCTCAAACCGTCATAACAGGCGGCGGTAACCGGAAAATAGATAATTAGAATTGTCATTGCGACCTTTGAAGCCAATCCATAACCGAGCCACAACACCAGCAGTGGCGCAATCGCAAAAACAGGAATAGCTTGCGAGATCAGTAGTAACGGCAATAAAAAAGTAGCAATCCGATTGGATATAGAGAGCAAAATGGCGGAAAACAAGCCGAAAATAAAGCCAAGAAACAAGCCAAGAAAAATTTCCAATAACGTAACCATTGTGTGCTGCCACAACAGCTGATGCCGAGAAGCGAGCTGTTGGAACACATCGGACGGTGTCGGCAACAGATAGTGCGGTAAATCCCAAACAAGAATTGCGCCTTGCCATAATGCTAATAAAAATAGACAGAGCAGCGCGGTTTTTAACAGTGAGGATAGCGAATACATTAAGATTCCTCCTGCAAAAGAGAGAATAACTGTTGGTATAACTGCCAAAATTGCGGTTGTTGCGCTGAATGAACAACGGCTGAAATTTTTTGTGAGAGAACAACACGATCAGTTTGTTTTTGCAGCACAAAAATATCATCACATAGCTGTAATGCTTCTTGCGGATCGTGTGTGACCAATAGGACCGTTTTTCCGGCTAATAAAGTGGTTGCAAGTTGATAGAGCTGTTGGCGTGTAACCACATCTAAAGCGGAAAAAGGTTCATCCATTAAGATTAAATCGGAAGATTGCATTAGCGTTCGTGCCAATGCTACACGTTGCCGTTGGCCGCCGGAAAGTTGATAACAAGGCTTATGCTGATAATCCGCTAGTTGCACTTGCTCCAGTAGTGATAACGCTTGTTGGCGGCTTGCTTGATTTTTTGTGCCTTGTAAATGCTGTGCCAGTTGCACGTTATCTAAAACGGATAACCAAGGAAACAAGCCGTCATTTTGTGCCATAAATGCAATTTTTTGCTGATGGTTCCGGCAATGTTTAAA
>Ga0079226_10000638_pt1 | contig 25337 bp, 24 predicted proteins | sample Poulit2014_FD_76345 | JGI IMG/M metagenome (GOLD analysis project Ga0079226, IMG submission 76345) | Agricultural soil microbial communities from Georgia to study Nitrogen management - Poultry litter 2014 | ecosystem: Environmental > Terrestrial > Soil > Agricultural land | place: USA: Georgia...
ACTGTACCTTTAAGCCATAAAGATACAGAAGAATCCGAATCTATTGTACCTTTAAGCCATAAAGATACAGAAGAATCCGAATCTATTGTACCTTTAAGTTATAAAGATACAGAAAAAATGAAATCTATTGTACCTTTAGCATGAAAAAGAACAAAAGAACTTTTGCTTGTACCTCCCAATAATAAAAAAGGACTTGACAACTAAGATAGAAGTTACCAAGTCCTTTGAAAATTATAGTCCAATCAAATAGTCGTCATCACTCATCGCTTCCACATTTCCAAGTAAGTAGCCATTTCCTACTTGTGAGAAGAAATCATGGTTACTAGTACCTGTGGAGATGCCATTCATGACAATGGGGTTAACATCTTCTGCTGTATCTGGGAAAAGGGGATCTTGCCCTAGGTTCATGAGGGCTTTATTAGCATTATAACGCAAGAAAGTTTTCACTTCTTCGGTCCAACCAATCTCATCGTATAGTTGTTCTGTATAGCGTTCTTCATTTTCGTAAAGTTCGTATAACAGATCATACATCCAATCTTTTAAATTTTGTTGTTCCTCTTCAGGTAATTCATTGAACCCTAGTTGGAATTTATAACCGATATAGGTCCCATGAACGGATTCGTCACGGATAATCAATTTAATGATTTCTGCGACATTGGCTAATTTGTTATTACCTAAATAATAAAGTGGGGTGTAAAAACCTGAGTAAAACAAGAAAGTTTCTAAAAAGACACTGGCGATTTTCTTTTCCAAGGCTGTGCCATTTTTATAAATTTCATTGATTCGTTCGGCTTTTTTTTGCAAATATTCATTGGTGTTGGTCCATTCAAATATGTCATTAATTTCTGATTTTGTATTCAACGTACTAAAAATAGAAGAATAACTTTTCGCGTGAACGGACTCCATGAATTGGATATTATTTAAGACAGCTTCTTCATGAGGGGTACGGACATCATTTCGTAGTTGATCCATACCACTTTCTGATTGAACCGTATCTAAAAGAGTCAAGCCACCAAAGACATAACCAATCATTTCTTTTTCTTTATCAGATAGTTTACGCCAATCATCTAAATCGTTTGATAGGGGAATACGCGTATCTAGCCAGAACTGCTCTGTGAGTTTTTCCCAAGTCGATTTATCGATAATGTCTTCAATTTCATTCCAGTTGATTGCTTCATAATAGGTTGTCATGTCAATTTCCCTCCTTTATTAAACTTAAATGACACAACTTTCGCATTGATTACTGCCGATTTCTTCGGCATCATCTGTAAAGGTACGTACGTAATAAATGGATTTGCAACCTTTATGAAAGGCGTAGTTGCGCAAAATGTTTAAATCTCTGGTCGTTTGTTTCGGACTCGTTTTCCACTCATACAAATCATCTGGAATATTTGAACGTAAAAACAAAGTTAAACTCATTCCTTGGTCGATATGTTGTTGCGCGGTAGCATACACATCAATGACTTTTCGCATATCCATATCATAAGCAGAAGTATAATATTTAATGGTTTCATTATCCAAATAAGGAGCTGGATAATAAATTTTACCAATCTTCTTTTCTTGACGTTCTTCAATCAAACGTGTAATAGGATGCAAACTCGCACTGGTATCATTGATATAAGAAATCGAGCCGTTTGGTGCCACAGCTAGGCGATTTTGATGGTATAAGCCATATTGCTTCACATCATCGGCTAATTGTTGCCAATCCTCACCATTTGGAATAAAGATGCCTTTAAAGAGTTCTTTGACTTTATCTGAATGAGGCAAATGATTTTCAGCAATATAACGATCAAAATACGTACCATTTGCATAGTCAGATTTCTCGAAATGGTGAAAGACTTCGCCTCGTTCTTTGGCAATGGCGTTACTTTCTACCAAGGTCCAATAATTTAATAACATGAAATAAATATCGGTAAATTCAATGGATTCAGGAGAACCATAGGCCATATGATTTTTGGCAAAGTAAGTATGCAAGCCCATTGCCCCTAAGCCAATGGTATGATTCAGGCGATTGCCATTTTCAATCGTTGGGACAACATCAATTTGAGAGCTGTCTGTCACAAAAGTTAAGGCACGCGTCATGGTTTTGACGGATTGACCAAAATCAGGGCTTGCCATCAAATTAACAATATTCGTCGATCCAAGATTACAGCTGATATCTGTTCCCATCACTTCATATTCTTGTTTGCCATTGATGAAACTAGGTTCTTGGACTTGTAAAATTTCTGAACATAGGTTACTCATAATGATTTTGCCATCGATAGGATTGGTTTTATTGGCGGTATCAATATTAATAATATACGGATAACCAGATTCTTGTTGGAGTTTTGAAATTTCTGTTTCCAATTCACGCGCCCGAATTTTGGTCTTACGAATGTTAGGATTGTTTACTAAGTTATCATATTCTTTGGTAATGTCGATATAAGAGAAGGGAACACCGTATTCTTTTTCAACACTATAAGGACTGAAAAGATACATGTCTTCATTCTTACGTGCCAACTCATAAAACTTATCAGGCACTAAGACACCAAGAGAGAGTGTTTTCACGCGGATTTTTTCATCGGCATTTTCTTTTTTGGCTGATAAAAAAGAAATGATATCTGGATGAAAAACGTTGAGGTAAACGACACCTGCTCCTTGACGTTGGCCAGTTGATTGGAATAACTAAAACTATCTTCGAACAATTTCATGACGGGCATGACACCGCTGGCAGCCCCATCATAGCCTTTAATGGGAGCACCTGCTTCACGTAGATTGGATAAAGTAATGCCCACACCACCACCGATACGGGAAAGCTGTAAAGCCGAGTTGATGCCACGGCCGATTGAATTCATATCATCTGTTAATTGCACCAAAAAACAAGACACCAATTCACCACGACGTTTTCGTCCAGCATTCAAAAATGAAGGAGTCGCTGGTTGATAACGTTGATGAATGATTTCATCAGCCAAATGAAGAGCTAATTCTTCATCACCATTGGCAAAATATAAGGCATTAAAAGCTACGCGATCTTCAAAACGTTCCAAGTAATATTCGCCATCATTTGTTTTTAAGGCATAGGAAGAATAGAATTTATAAGCAGCCATAAAGGATTGAAAGGTAAAGTTTTGCTCTTCTAAATAGCTATATAAGTGTTCAATAAATTCTGGCGTGTATTTTTGAATAAATTCAGCCTCTAGATAATCATTTTCAATCAAATAAGTGATTTTATCAGTAGTAGAATCAAAGTGTTTTGTATTTGGTTCTACATTTTCTTTAAAGAAGGCAGCTAAGGCTTCTTTGTCTTTATTTAAAGGAATTTGTCCATTCACAGGACGGTTGATTTCGTTATTTAATTTAAAGTAACTTACATCATTGATTGTTTTAAGACTCATAATGTTTCTATCCTTTCTCTTTTAAAATACAACTTCAAGAAATAAAAAAGGAGGATTTGTTTGTCAAAAATGACGGACAAATCCAACCGATACCTTGCTTCATTAACAGTGGTTAACTAGCCAATTGGCGTAATTGATCGGGACGAAAGCCCACAACAGTTGTAGCCTCTGATTGGATCACAGGGACACTTTGATAGCCTTGTGCTTTTAACCATTCTAAAGCATTGGTATTTTGATCAATGTTGATTTCTTCAAAGTTTATATTGTTTTCTGTTAAAAATCGTTTGACCATTTTGCATTGCATGCAGTTGTTTTTTGAGAATAATTTTATATTCATTGTTTTTTCCTCCGAATCGCTTTTTCGTCATGGTCTTATTCTATACTGATTCAAAGAAGAAAGTCAACGGAAAAATCTTATAAAAATACTATATATAGTGTTTGTGAAAAGGAGACGACACTAATTGTTGTGGTTTTTTAAAAGACTTTTATTAGAATAAATGGAAGTATAAGGAGTTTTGAGAAATCAAAAAGTTGGTTGTATAGAAAAAAGTTGTGAAAAAAACGTTCATTGTGAAAGAAAAATCAAAAGAAAAAGATTAGCTCATTTAGAAATAGAGTGCTTAAATGTATAAAAAATATTTTCTAATTTTTAGTAAATTCATTTAATGAAATTCTAACAAAAAAAATGACAAAGGTTCTTGCATTTTATTTTTCAAAATGATACTATAATTAAGTACTTTTGATACGGAGGCATAGCTCAGTTGGTAGAGCAGTAGACTCTTAATCTATGGGTCTAGGGTTCGAGTCCCTATGCCTCCATTGGGTGCCAAACCCGCGAAGGAGAAGAAACGTTGGTGCGAAAGCATTTCGAAAACGATTCTTGCTCCTTTTTTTTATTTTCTTATGGAAAGATGTTTTTAAAAATTCAATAGTATATCGCCTTCTAAGAAAAAAATTCAATCGACTACTCTCCCCTCTCGTAAATTTATCCAGACCACCCTAGTACCCTTAAAATACCCTTGAGAACCACCACAGTGTCATGGTAAACTTATTCACAAAAGGAGGCTAATCCCTTATGGATAATGGCATTGCAGATATTCATTTAATTCGTAAAATTCTGAAAGAAAAACCAGCAAAAGAACTTTCTGATTACACAGGCATCAGTTTAAGTTCTATCAAAAAACTGAAAAGCGGAGAGCGATCCGTTGAAAAGATGAATCTAGGCGACGCTATTAAACTGACGGATTTTGCGTCTAACAATTCAAGAGCAGAAATCAGTATCTGGTCCTAGTAACAAGTTTATAAATCTTTGTAACAATCGGTAGAGTTCATAATCAGACGGTCTGGGAAGATCCACAGAAATTTCATCTCCTTTCATACGCGGAGAGCTACCCAATGCGGTGGGGCGTTCAAGGTAGGTGTATCATTATCCAGCTTAGAGGTCCTCGTACTTCCATTTTCCCAAGATGAAAGCTGTAAGTGAAGTGGGTGTCGCTCTTTTTATATGAAAGTCATTGCGCACTTCCTTACACTGCTTCTTCTAAAGCTGAACGTATCTAATTATGCTATTTAGTTTTCAATGAATATAAGGCTTACTAGCCCATGAAAAATTGCTGGAACAAGTAAACTTTCATGAAATAATAAACAATCGAGGAAGTGTGAGAGGTTGACAACACCCGATTTATTTTTATGGATGATATTACTACTTTACTATGAAAGCTGTATTTTTTGGCACTCTTTTCTGCGATTTTGGTACACACAAAAAAGCGAGTCTTCTGATAAACTCGCTTTTAATGTTTTGCTTCAGTTATACTTTTTGAAAGACAGCTTTTACTTTCAGCAATAGTTCTGCCGTTAAATCACTAGGAGCTTTTTCTAAGAATTTGCAGGGCCGGGCTTCATAATCAACAGTTGTTAATTGGTCCAATAATACTTTTCCAGTTGTTTTCATGCCATAAGAAGCATCAATCGGAACATAAAGAGGATAGCTTCTTTGGGTACTTGAAATGGGTGCGACGATCACTATATTGCTGTAATCTGCCACAATATCATGACTAAGGACAATATACGGTCGTCTTTCTGTTTGTTCATGACCTGGTCTTGGGGCCGTGTTCAATAATAAAATATCACCTTGTCGCGGAATATTTACCATTTTTCATTTCCTACAGGCTCACCTAGATCTTGAAGCTCTACATGAACTCTTTCTTTGTTATAATCGGCAAATAGTTCTTCAATCGTTAGTTCAGGTTCTACATTAACAGATTCAATAATGAGTCTTCTTTTACCCTCAACTTCTTCTTGAGTCACTTTTACTTTGTCCTCTGTTTGAACGCCTAAAAAATCCATGATGTTTTTAGGAACACGAATACCATTACTATTGCCCCATTTTTTGATTGGTAGCATTTCCATAGAGAACACCTCCCGTTTTTATCTGTTTATAGTATATCACATCTGAAAAATAACGTATATACATAATTATCCATAATCATTTAATTTTAGTGATTTTTAAAAGTTTGCTTAAATGGTGTCAAGAAGAGGATTTTTCGCAATCATACGAATCATATCGACCCTGGTCGTGGACTCGCTTGCGTCTTGCCACAAAGCCTTCAAAAAAGTGAAACTACCAGTTCACGCGTCGATCAGATAAAATGGAAGAACTTGTTCCTGTAACAAGAGGCTAGTTTCACTTTTTTATCAGGAAAATTGGAAGATCTAGATAGCTTTATCTTGTTGCTTTTTCAGCGATAACCATCAACACCCTCTGCAAATAGGTCTTGATATAACTTCTCCATTCTTTCGCTGTCTTTTTTTGATGAAGTTTGATCTATTCCGCTTTGTAAGCTAGCAAGGATCTGTTGGAAGGGCACCCCATCTTTAATGCCACCATCTTCTGCTGGAACCAATCCCGTAATCCCATTTTTGCTGACATCAAAAGCCAATTGACGAAAGCGATGGCTGATTTCTTCCTTTAAAACTCTTTTTTTTAGCGTGATCCCATTGCTTTGCAAGGGACCATACGTGTTTGCTACGATCACGATAAAAAGAAGAATCATCAATCGTCAAGGAACGGATATGTGTATTTGAATTTGTTAGTCGATTTAACTTTTCTGTCACTGAGACACTAAGCAAAGCGAGGAACTTACGCCAGTTATAATGAGGATTGTTCATGAAACGATAGATCGTGTCTTTTTTCATGAATTTGTCTGATTCGCGGCCATTCACAATACGATTGAAAGATCTTCCTTTGAAGATCAAACTGAAAATAAAGGTAAAATAACACTAGCTGAATAACCTTTTTTCTTTTGAATCCCCGCTTGATGTAAAAATAGGATCATTTTTAATTCTGAAAAAAGGGCTTTTACTTCATTCGGTAGTTTATTTTTGATGTCTTTTAAGTGTAACATATGCTTATGGACTCCTTTGTTTTGATTTGTCGTTAAATCAATTATAAACCAAAGTGAGTCCTTTTTTAATGCACCTGTCAAGATTACTAATTTTTTACTTTACTACCCGATATATCAATGTTTATAAAAGAAATTCATGTGCGAAAATTGAGGTAATAAGATTTCTATTATGTCAACAAATAGAGGGACCCAAAGGAATGCTCTCATATGGAAGAAGCATTTCTGACCGTCATTTTCCATCATTTTTAATTTAAAATCGAAACAAAATGTTCACGCGAAAATTATCTTTCATTCATAATTTGTTCATAATTATTGGCTATAGTATATTCATACCAACAAATTGTCTTTTTAAAAGACAACCCTAACACTTTTTCATTTTTTACTCCTAGCCTGCCGATCCCCGTCGGCAGGTGTTTTTGTTTGCCCAGCAAGGTCAATAACTTGGTGGTAAAAATCCGCTACAGGTTTTGCAGTAGGAACTGTTCGTTAAAGGTAAGTTTGTTCATCGTAAGGTGAAAAAGACGATGGCAAAACCGCACACTGACGAACAAAAACTTTATACAAGATTGAACAGGGACAGATGAGGTTGACAAACACAGTAAAGGTCAATACTGTACGAGTCTTACACAGTAAATGAGAAAGTGACATGAGTGGAAAAGGCATGGCATCTTACCTGAGGAGATATCACTAGCCACTTAGTAGGGACAGTGAGTAGTGAGAAAACAGCAGAAATCATAGTAGGGAACACGGATATCTCAAAAAATAAAACTGTACGTCGTTTGATTCTTGGCACTACCGTATACGGACCCGTATGTACGGTGGTATGAAAGCATTCATGGCTAGTCTTCTACGTACTTTTTTAAAATAAGAAACAAGAGAATAAAGGTGTGAGATCCTTTTTTTGGTGATTTCTTGCTAAATTTCTCATCTGTGATAAAGTAAAGACGGACAAATACAAGATATATTGTTAAGAAAACCTAGAAGAAAATCGGCTTTTAATGAAACAAAACTAAAAATCATGTATAATATAAGAGACGTTAGATAGAGTTGATAAACAATACAGAAAAAATGAGGTGAATCTGTTGAAAAAAATATTAGTGGTAGATGATGAAAAACCAATTTCTGATATTATCAAATTCAATCTTTCCAAAGAAGGATACGAAGTTTATACTGCCTATGATGGCGAAGAAGCTTTGGAACAAGTAAAAGAAGTAGAACCTGATTTGATTTTACTAGATTTAATGTTACCTAAAATTGACGGATTAGAAGTGGCTCGTGAAGTTCGAAAAACGTATGACATGCCAATAATCATGGTAACAGCAAAAGATTCAGAAATTGACAAGGTTCTAGGTTTGGAACTTGGAGCCGACGATTATGTGACCAAACCTTTTTCAAACCGGGAATTGATTGCTCGTGTCAAAGCGAACTTAAGAAGAGGAACGGTTGTTGGAAAAGGGCAAGAAGAACCAGCTAATGCAGAGTTGGTCATCAATGATTTAACAATCCATCCAGATGCTTATACGGTGACAAAAAATGGCGGTTCAATCGAATTGACTCACCGTGAGTTTGAATTGCTTCATTATTTAGCCAAACATATTGGCCAAGTAATGACGCGTGAGCATCTGTTACAAACGGTTTGGGGGTATGACTATTTTGGTGATGTACGAACAGTTGATGTTACGGTTCGCCGCTTACGTGAAAAAATAGAGGATAATCCGAGCCATCCAACATACTTAGTGACTAGACGAGGGGTCGGCTATTATCTTCGAAACCCAGAAACGGAGCAATAATTAATGAAAAATAAGGTTCGCTTGTTTCAATCGGTGAACTTTAAAATCGCCCTGACAATCATCTTGATTTTATTGATTTCGATCGAGATAATCGGGGCGTATTTTATTCGCGGATTGGAACGTTCTACCATTGAGTCATTTAAGACTTCGATGACTTCTCAAGCAGAAATGGTCGCGGGAACTTTAGGCAACCAACTTGGAAAAAATGATTCCGAGAATCAAGAAGATGTAAGTGTAAGTGTGCAACGAATCTTAGATGATAGTGATTCTTCGGATATTTTAGAAATGAAAGTCGTTGATGAAAAAGGGATTATTATCGCTACGACAAGTGTAAATGACCGTAATTTGATTGGTAAAAAAAATGAAGATCCTTACATCGATGATTTTACAAGCAAAAGTTTAACAGCTATTGATCAGGAGACAGAAGATCGCGTTCAGATTAATGTCCAAACGATTCAGTCAGCTGGAGATACAATTGTTGGGGCTCTTTATTTAAAAAGTGATTTGGAACAAAAATATCGTGAAATCAATGATATCGCTTTGATTTTTGTGACCGCCTCCTTAATTGCAATCATGATTTCAATTATTGTTTCGGTTTTGATTGCGCGTTCGATTACCCAGCCCATTGAAGAAATGCGTGAACAAGCGTTGCGAATAGCTCGTGGTGATTATAGTCGAAAAGTTGCTGATAAAGCCAACGATGAGTTAGGACAATTGGCGGTTTCGTTTAATCAGTTGGCAGAACGTATCGAAGAAACACAAGAGGCGATGGAATCAGAACGAAATCGATTGAATAGTGTCCTTTCCCATATGACTGATGGCGTTATTGCAACTGACAGACGGGGTAGAGTGATCACAATTAATGAGATGGCTCTTTCCTTGTTGAATGTCAAAGAAGAAGAAGCGATGGGTCAATCGATTTTGACCTTGTTAGAAATGGAAGAAAACTACACCTTACGAACATTGTTGGAAAATCCTGATGAAATTTTGTTGAAACGAAAAAAACAAAGTATCAGTTCGATGATTTTAAGGGTCGATTTTTCAATGATTCGTAGAGATTCCGGCTTTATTTCTGGCTTAGTGGCTGTTTTACATGATGTTACCGAACAAGAAAAAACAGAGCAAGAACGACGTGAATTTGTTTCCAACGTTTCCCATGAACTGCGAACGCCTTTAACGAGTATGCGGAGTTATTTAGAAGCTTTAAATGATGGGGCTTGGAAAGAAGAAGAGATAGCGCCTAACTTTTTAAAAGTAACGCTAGATGAAACCGACCGGATGATTCGTATGATCAATGATTTACTCAATCTTTCTCGGATGGATAGTGGAAATAACCCATTACAAAAAGAATTCGTCAACTTTAAAGAACTAGTGAATTTTGTCTTGGATCGATTTGATATGATGATTGATCAAATTGACAAAGACTATGTGGTCCATCGCGAATTTACCAAACGTGAACTTTGGGTCGAAGTTGATACAGATCGGATGATTCAGGTAATCGATAATATTATGAATAATGCGATTAAATATTCTCCAGATGGTAGTGTGATTACTGTTCGTTTAATGGAAACCCATAATAACGTTATTTTGAGTATTACCGATCAGGGATTAGGGATACCAAAAAGCGATTTAACAAAAGTTTTTGATCGTTTCTATCGTGTGGATAAAGCCCGTGCTAGAAAGCAAGGGGGAACTGGGTTAGGTTTAGCCATTTCTAAAGAAGTGTTAAAAGCTCACGGGGGGACGATTTGGGCAGAAAGTCAAGAAAATATTGGTTCAACGTTCTTTATTAGTTTACCTTATGAGCCATATGAGGAGGATTGGTGGGAGTGAAAATCATTGATAAATTGATGTATATAGGATTAACCATCATGGTCATCCTCAGTTTTTATTTGACTTATTTGATTTGGCTTACACCCGCTTCAAAAAGTTCTGCTTTACTAAACAATATTGAAAAAGATGAGTCTTCGGAAGTGAAGAATTATAAGAATACAGAAGATATATTTTTACCCTTGAATCTCACACGTTTTAAAAAAGAAGCAACGACTCAAACAAATTCTGAATCGTTAATCAAACAGGGACAAGCAATGGTCAAGGAAAACAAATACGATCGCTTTACTTTGGATTCTTTTGATTCAGAAGATGAATTTTTTGAAGCGACTACCGTAAAAGAGGGAATAGAGATGGCCTTTGCGGATGCTTTTCCTATTCAAAGCTATTTAGCACTTTTACAAAAAAAGGTTTCTTTTGACTCTTCCATTAATGAAGAATCCTTTGCTTTTAATCGAATCCAAATCGATTACAAACAAAAGATCATTCGTTTTCTTAATCCTTTAAAGCTTGAATTTTTCGAAGCTGAGATTACGTCAAATTTTCCTGAAGAAGAAAGTATTTATAACGATTCTTCCGATAATTGGCATACGGTCTCAAATGCTATTTCTCAAAAAGAAGGCATCGAATTTTATAGCGAATCACCTTTAGAACTAACTGTTTATAGCTATATTTCTTCAACGCGTCCTTATACTGTATTTCGTGATGCTTTTTTTACCAACCCTAAAGATATCCGAAGTAGTGACGATACAGAAGACTTGAAGTTTTATGATGGCTCGGAATCTTTATTGATTCAGCAAGAACAACAACGGATGAACTTTCAAGGAATCATTTCTGCAGACCAACAATTTGATATTTATAAGAAAAGTTATGATTATATTCGTGGTTTAGGTACCAATTTTGGTTCGTTACGTTTGTTTGATCGTAAAGAAAATGTCATTAACTATCGTATCTTTGTCGAAGGATTTCCTGTTTTTGGGGAAAATTCTGAAGGGGTCATTCGAGTGGGGTTTTCTGATGGAGGTCAAGACTATCAGAAAAATGTTAGTATTCAAGCCAGTTTAAATACCATTCAAGTACCCATTCCTTCTGAACAAAAAGTAGAATTACCAGCGGCTAGTACGGTCTTAGAAAATTTGGAAAAACTAGGTATTGATGAAAAAGATCGTCCGAGGTTATTGATTGGTTATACTTGGCGGAATTTAGAAGATACAGAGGTTGTCGATTTGAAGCCTGGTTGGTATATCAATTATAAAGGAACTTGGTATTTATATGACCAGTTAGTTGCTGAGCTTAAAGAAGAGGGGGGTTCGGATAATGGACTTTAAAAGAATCGCCTGGATTTTCTTTTTTGCTTTTTTAGGAGTCAATGTTTTTCTTTATAATATTTACCATGAAGCTGGTTCCGAACAAACTGTTGTTTATCGATCGGATCAAAAAATTCCTATCGAAAAGAGATTGGATTCTGAAAATATCTCATATGACCATAAATTTTCAAATGAAGAGGTAGAAGGCTATTATTTGAGTGGTCAGCCAACGGATATGAAAAAAACGATAGACGAGGCACGTGATCAAAAAAATGATCCTAATTTTTTAAAAACTCAATCAACGATCAAAGACAGTAAATTGCTACATACTATGAAAAACAAGCCGCTTCTTACGGATACGAAAGAAACCAAAAAGACAATGACAAAATTTCTTGAGGAAAATGATGAACTTATTTTGGGAAATGATTATCATTATATGGGAAAATGGTCGGTTTGGAGTGAGGATTATCCACGAATTTTTGCGGCACAGATGTATGAAGGTATTCCAATCCATGACGATTCAAGCATGCTTTCGATTACCCTGAATCGTGAAGGTGATCATTACCAGCTCATCAGTTATACGCAAACACATGTCTCGGAGTTAATGCCGCTTCGTGAAGCAATGTCTTTGTATACAGAAAAAGATGCCATCAATACCTTGTATGTCAATAATAAAATCCCAGCAAATGCTACGATTAAATGGCAACAATTAGCCTATACACTTACTTTGAAAGTCCGGGGAAAGAATGTTTATGTGCCTGCTTGGTTTGTAGCTATTGAAACAGAAGATGGCGTTCATGTGGAACAAGTGAATGCATTGACTAATCGCATTGTTACAAACAGTACGGTTCAAACGGTAGAAAATTCATAAAAAGGAATGTATAATGAGTATAGCTTTTTAAGTAGAGAGGAAGACAAGAGGCAAATGGAGCAATCCGATGCATTTAATATTAGTATTTTAGCAAGTGGGAGTACAGGAAATTCTTTATTTATTGAAAGTGATAAAAAGAAAATCTTAGTAGATGCTGGTTTAAGTGGGAAAAAAATTACATCACTTTTACAAGAAATCGATCGTCGACCAGAAGATTTGGATGCTATTTTTGTGACTCATGAACATCGCGATCATATTCATGGGGTAGGGGTTATGGCTAGAAAATACCATCTAGATGTCTATGCTAATGAAAAAACCTGGCAAGCAATGGATCCAATGATTGGAAAAGTAGCCAATGAACAAAAATACATCTTTGAAATGGGAAAAGTAATGACTTTGGGTGATTTGGATATCGAAAGTTTTGGAGTTTCTCATGATGCAGCGATGCCACAATTTTATCGTTTTTATAAAGATGGCAAATCATTTGTTGTTTTAACAGACACGGGCTATTGTAATGATCATCTGCGAGGCGTTATAAAAGGGGCGGATGCCTACTTAATGGAAAGTAATCATGATTTAGAAATGCTACGAATGGGTAGTTATCCTTGGCATTTAAAACAAAGAATACTAGGAGATAAAGGCCATTTATCAAATGATGATGGTGCATTAGTGATGACAGATATTTTAACAGACCAAACCAAACGCATTTATTTAGGTCATCGTAGTCAAGAAAACAATTTAAAAGAATTGGCACATCTCACCATGGAAAATATTTTAAGAGAGCATGACCTTGGAGTCGGTGAAGCATTTCAAGTGTTTGATACAGATCCTGACAAAGCGACATCAATTTTTTCTGTTTAATTTTTTTCTAGTAAAAACCAATTTTTATAGAACAAACCAAAAGTAGTGCTCCTATTTTAAATAGAGGCACTACTTTTTTAAATATTATTAGTTGTTTGTAACAAAACCTGGACAATTATAACCAGCGAATTCATTCCTGCATGTGTCAAAATAGAGGTCCAAATTTTTCCTGTGTGCATATATAATAAACAAAAAAAGCATCCTAGGGAAAAATATAAGAGAAGGTGACCGTCTTGATGAATCAATGCAAAAAGTAAAGAGCTAACAATTACACCAATCCAAGCTTTAGAAAAAGAATCAAAGAAACCTACAAGTGCTCGCCGAAAAACAAATTCCTCCATAATTGGACCACCAATCATGGCGGCAATAGCAAAAAGTGGGTGTTGCAAAACAATGCGAACGATATTTTCAGTGTTTTCAGAACCTGGTACCACACCAAAAATTTGTTCAATCTGAATGGCGATATTTTGAAGGAAGATAGCGGCAAATATACCAACAAAGCCATAGATGAAAATGTGCCCTTTCGGCGTTTTCTTTTTCTCAAAAGAAAGATCCTTCGTTTGTTGTAAATAAAGAAGGATTAAAAAGACAGCTCCTAGAAGATAGCTCCAAGTCGTTATCTGTGCTTGTCTAGTCACTGGGAAAAAGGCAGGTAGAAAAAAGGCAATCGCATAAATGATAATGGTAAAAAGACTATATTTTCTGATACTCATAAACGTCTCCTTTCGTTTGTTTTCTTTAGTATAGCAAAAATTGAAAAACTTGACGAACAAGCAAGCTTCGTTATAGTTTATGGTCGAATCGGATACTTCACTTGGAATTCATCATCTGGTGATAATGCAAGTCAACTTTTACCTTATGCTAAACTTATTTCAAATTGATTTTTTGGTTTTAAAAATAAAAATTTGTAACCAATACTCATTTGAATGGTCAAACTAGCTTTTTCTGTTAGCAAAATGAATGTAGTTGGTTACGTGAAATCGCTAAGGAAGAGCTAGAAGACATTCGATTACTGGAAAAAGTTTCCGAAAACTCAACTGTTAAATTCTGTTTCTTTTTCGGCAAGATCTGAAACCATAGCTTAGATTATAATCCTACGACTGACAATAGTAAACTGGCCCTTTAATTGGTAATTTGATTGTGAATGGTAACAAAAACCGTTAGCTTTGTTAATAAAAAATTGTGAAGATTTTTTGACTTTTTCTGACTTTATTAAAAAAATGAATCAAAAGGCTTGCAAATTCATTGGAACATGGTAATATTATTTTTGTAAGTTAGCACTCGATACAAGAGAGTGCTAATAAAAAGCTATTAGACTTTATTGGAGGGATTTATCGTGTTGAAACCATTAGGTGATCGTGTGATGGTAGAAGTTGCACAAGAAGAAGAAAAAACTGTAGGTGGCATTGTTTTAGCCTCTGCCGCTAAAGAAAAACCACAAACAGGAACCGTTATAGCTGTTGGACAAGGACACACCCTTGATAACGGTGAAGTGGCACCAGTGCCAGTTGAAGTAGGCGATGTCGTACTTTTTGAAAAATATGCTGGTTCAGAAGTAAAATATGACGGCAAAGAATATCTAATTTTTTCAGCGAAAGATATTATCGCTATTGTGGAATAAAAAATTAACTTGAGGTGAAGAAAGAATGGCAAAAGATATCAAATTTTCAGAAGATGCACGCGCAGCAATGCTACGTGGGGTAGATAAATTAGCAGATACAGTCAAAGTGACTTTAGGCCCTAAAGGACGTAATGTTGTTTTAGAAAAATCCTATGGTTCACCACTTATTACAAATGATGGTGTGACTATAGCCAAAGAAATTGAATTAGAAGATCATTTTGAAAACATGGGAGCAAAATTAGTATCTGAAGTTGCTTCAAAAACAAACGATATTGCAGGAGATGGAACTACAACTGCAACATTATTAACACAAGCAATTGTTCATGAAGGCTTGAAAAACGTTACTGCAGGAGCGAATCCTCTAGGTGTTCGCCGTGGTATTGAATTGGCAACAAAAGCTGCTGTCGAAGAATTACACAATATTTCTTCGATTGTTGATTCTAAAGAAGCAATCGCACAAGTTGGTGCTGTTTCATCAGGAAGCGAAGAAGTAGGAAAATACATTGCAGATGCCATGGAAAAGGTTGGCAACGATGGCGTCATCACCATTGAAGAATCAAAAGGAATCGAAACTGAATTAGACGTTGTTGAAGGGATGCAATTTGATCGTGGGTACCTTTCTCAATATATGGTAACAAATAACGATAAGATGGAAGCAGACCTTGAAGATCCTTATATTTTGATTACTGATAAGAAATTATCAAACATTCAAGATATTTTGCCTTTATTAGAACAAATTGTTCAACAAGGCAAACCATTATTAGTTATTGCTGACGATGTTGATGGTGAAGCTTTACCAACGTTAGTACTTAACAAAATTCGTGGAACCTTCAATGTTGTTGCTGTAAAAGCACCTGGTTTTGGCGATCGTAGAAAAGCAATGCTAGAAGATATTGCTATTTTAACAGGTGGTACAGTAATTACTGAAGATTTAGGACTTGAACTAAAAGATGCAACCATGGATTCATTAGGTCGTGCTAGCAAAGTGGTTGTTGACAAAGACAACACAACAATTGTTGAAGGAGCAGGTTCTAAGGATGCTATTTCTGAACGTGTTCATTTGATCAAAAATCAAATTACTGAAACAACCTCTGATTTTGACCGTGAAAAATTGCAAGAGCGTCTTGCTAAACTAGCAGGCGGCGTTGCAGTGATTAAAGTTGGAGCACCAACTGAAACAGAATTACAAGAATTGAAACTACGCATTGAAGATGCATTGAATGCTACTCGTGCAGCAGTCGAAGAAGGTATGGTTTCCGGTGGTGGAACGGCATTGGTCAATGTAATCAATAAGGTTGCTGAATTAGCAGAAGAAGGCGATGTTCAAACAGGAATCAACATTGTCTTACGTGCTTTAGAAGAACCTGTTCGTCAAATTGCTGAAAATGCTGGCTTTGAAGGCTCTGTTATCGTTGAAAGATTGAAGGGCGAAGAAACTGGTGTTGGCTTGAATGCAGCAACTGGCAATTGGGAAAACATGGTGGAAGCAGGAATTGTGGATCCTACGAAGGTGGTTCGTTCTGCTTTACAAAATGCGGCCTCTGTTGCTTCATTATTGTTATCCACAGAAGCTGTTGTAGCAGATCATCCAGAACCAGAAGCACCACAAGCACCAAATCCTGGCATGGATCCTTCTATGGGCATGATGTAATAGTAGTCAATAGTAAAAAAGTGAGGAGATTCTCCTCACTTTTTTTATGCTTAAAATTGTTTCGATTCGTTTCTTTCTAATCATAAAGAAATCATTCATGTTTATTTATTCAAGAAATAATCAGATGGTAACGTTTTAAATAAAGAAGTGATAAAAAAAGATTAAAATGTCTTGACATCTAGGCTTTTTTTCATTTTTTTTCTAAGTTTTTTGTTATAATGGAAAGGTAAATGTAAAAAAGGAGCGAGACAAAATGCAAAAGATATATAAAGATGATAGTTTAACTTTGCACACCGATTTTTATCAAATCAATATGATGCAAAGTTATTGGGAATTAGGACGTGCTGACTTAAATGCGGTTTTTGAATGTTATTTTAGAGACTTACCTTTTAAAAATGGCTATGCAGTATTTGCTGGATTAGAACGGTTGGTTGATTATTTACAAAATTTGACCTTTAGTGAAACAGATATTGATTATTTACGGGAGGTCTGTGGTTTCCAAGAAGGATTCTTAGATTATCTGCGAAACTTTAAATTTACTTGTACGGTACGAGCGCCTAAAGAAGGAGACCTTGTTTTTAGTAACGAACCGATTGTACAAGTCGAAGGTCCTCTGGCACAATGTCAATTAGTTGAAACGGCACTTTTAAATATTGTTAACTTCCAAACCTTGATTGCGACAAAAGCGGCTCGAATCAAATCGGTTATTGGAAAAGATCCTCTTCTTGAGTTTGGTTCACGAAGAGCGCAAGAAATCGATGCGGCAATTTGGGGAACACGAGCAGCTTATATTGGTGGCGCGGATGCATCTAGTAATGTTCGGGCAGGAAAGATCTTTGGAATTCCAATTAGCGGAACACATGCCCATTCCCTTGTCCAATCATATGGCAATGATTACGACGCCTTTGTGGCTTATGCAAAAACGCATGAAGACTGTGTTTTTTTAGTAGATACGTATGATACTTTAAAATCAGGAGTTCCTAATGCCATCAAAGTTGCTAAGGAAATGGGAGATAAAATCAATTTTCAAGGGGTTCGTATTGACAGCGGTGATATGGCTTATATTTCTAAAAAGGTACGAGCACAACTAGATGATGCTGGTTTTTATGATGCCAAAATCTATGCCTCCAATGATTTGGATGAAGCGACTATTTTGAATTTAAAAATGCAAAAAGCAAAAATTGATGTTTGGGGAGTGGGCACAAAGTTAATCACTGCCTATGATCAACCAGCACTTGGGGCAGTTTATAAATTAGTTTCAATCGAAAATGATCAAGGTGAAATGATTGATACGATCAAACTCTCAAGTAATGCTGAAAAGGTTTCGACACCCGGGAAAAAACAAGTTTGGCGAATTACTCGAAAAAATAATGGCAAATCTGAAGGTGATTATGTCACTTTATGGGAAGAACGTCCAGATAAACAAAAGGAAATCTATATGTTTCATCCGGTGCATACCTATATTAATAAAACCGTTTATGATTTTGAAGCACGTCCAGTTTTACAAGATATTTTTGTAAACGGAAGATTGGTTTATGACTTACCTGAACTAGAGGAAATCAAAGCTTTTTCTAGTCATTCTTTGGAAGCTCTTTGGGAAGAGTATAAGCGTGACTTGAATCCGCAACCTTATCCTGTTGATTTATCGCAAGATTGTTGGAATCATAAAATGGCAATCATGGAAAAAGTACGTAAAGAAGTACGAGAAATGTAGAATTCATCTGAATAAAAAAAGGAGAGGCTACTATGAGTTTACAAAAAACGATTATTGAGGAATTAGGCGTTTTGCCTGAGATTGATCCGAAAGAAGAAATTCGCAAGAGTATTGATTTTTTAAAAGAATATCTGAAGAAGAATTCTTTTTTAAAGACTTTTGTTTTAGGAATTAGTGGTGGTCAAGACTCTACTCTAGTCGGAAAACTAGCGCAAATGGCCATGGAAGAAATGCGTCAGGAAACAAATAATTCTGATTATCACTTTATTGCCGTTCGTTTACCCTATGGCGTTCAAGCAGATGAAGCAGATGCCAAAAAGGCAATGGATTTCATTCAAGCAGATAGTCAATTACGCGTGGATATCAAACCGGCAGTAGATGCGCAAGTACAAGCCTTAGAAGCAGTAGGAATGTCAATTTCTGATTTTAACAAAGGGAATATCAAAGCTCGTCAACGGATGGTCACTCAGTATGGTATTGCCGGAGAATACGCGGGTGCGGTTTTGGGAACTGACCATGCAGCTGAGAATGTGACTGGATTTTATACAAAATTTGGCGATGGCGCTGTGGATATTGTTCCTATTTTTCGCTTGGATAAACGTCAAGGCCGCTCACTTTTACAAGAGCTTGGGGCACCTGAAGAACTTTATACAAAAATTCCTACGGCTGACTTAGAAGAAGATCGACCGTTAATTTCAGACGAGGTAGCTTTAGGAGTTACCTATAATGAAATTGATGATTATTTAGAGGGAAAAGAGGTCTCACCGGCCGCAAAGAAAACGATTGAAAATTGGTGGAACAAAACAAAACATAAACGCCATTTACCAATTACTATTTTTGATGACTTTTGGAAATAGGTGAATAAAAGGTGTTATCATTCACGGTTGAATCAGGAACTTCAATTGGGATTCGTTTGCTTAAAGTTACCCGAAAACCGATCTGAGCCATGGACTCAGGTCGGTCGCATAGCAGACGGTAGCCGAGTTAGTTGGTAAATTTAGCTGTGAACGGTAACGAAAAGGTGGCTGTTAGAAGTTAAAGAAAGTCTCAAATTAGTTGCTATTGGCCGTTACCTAGCTTATACTATTTAAGAAGTTTTGGGGAAACTTTGTCAACAATGTCTAGGGAAAACGAATTTGTTTTCTCTTTTTTTAGTTTATTGGGGGAATTTTTTTGAAAAGAATCGATTGGAAAATTCGTGTTCTTATACGTGTCATTTTAGTAAGTTGCAATATTTTAATTAGTCATTTGTTTTTACAATGGTGCCAGAATCAGTTATCGGTAGACCTAGCTTTAAAATTTGCTTTTTCTTGGCATGCTGAAAAGTTTTTTTTAGGTAGCTTGGTCTTGTTATTCCTTTATTTATTCTTGGTCAGTCTTTCCGGTTCTTTTTTAGCAGGAACAATTTTTTATGATATCGGCATCGGTATTTTAGGTTTTGCTACTTATTTAAAAATGGCCTATCGACAAGAACCAATTTATCCCGATGATTTAAAAATGATTACTCAATTTGGGATGTTACGAGAGATTGTTGGAAATGGTTTGTTTTTTCTGATTTTGTTACTTGTCGTGGTAGCTAGTAGCTTTTTTCTATGGTTTTTGTTCCGAAGCTTTCGGTTATCTAAGAAAAAACAGCTTTTACGTGTGAGTACCTTATTAATTTCAAGTGTTTGTTTACTTTATGTTAGTCATTTTAATGATGCCACGAATCTACTCAGAAAAGGTTATAATAAAACGGCGCTATGGATTCCGTATTCACAACAAATGAATTACTATAATACTGGCTTTGTCGGAGGTTTTTTATATAATTTGCGAGTAGATGCTATGGAAAAGCCCAGTGACTATTCAAAAAAACGAATAGATGAAGTGGTGGCTAATTATTCAACTACTTCTGATCAAAAAAATGAAGAAAAACCAAATATTGTTTTTGTGATGAGTGAAAGTTTTTCCGATCCGGATCATTTAGAAGGGGTCAATATTTCGGGAGAACCTCTAGCAGATTATTATGAAATGGCCCAACAAACCTATAGTGGCAAAATGTTGTCGCAAAATTATGGCGGGGGGACAGCCAATATTGAATTTGAAGCCTTAACTAGTTTTTCAATGGAGTTATTTAATCCTCAGATGACGACACCCTATACAATGTTGGTGCCTAAAATGAAGCAAATCCCTTCTTTGGTTTCATTGTCTAAAAGTCGCGGGTATCAAACCACAGCCATTCATCCGTACGATACATCAATGTATAAAAGAAAAGATGTTTATGATGTTTTGGGATTTGATCAGTTTTTGGATCAAGATTCTATGGCTTACACAGATAAACTTGAAAAAAATCCTTATATTTCGGATGCTTCAGCCTATCAACAAGTTTTAGATCTTTTAAAAGAAAATGAAAAACCACAATTTATTCATCTAGTCACAATGCAGACGCATATGCCTTATGGCGGAAAATATGATACGTTAAATTATCCGGTCCAAGCAAACGGGGATGTCTATTCTATTGAGAGCTATCTTCAAGATGTTTCTTATGCTAGTCAGGCTTTAAAAACATTTTTAGAAGCGCTGAACAAGGAATCGGAACGGACAATTGTTGTTTTTTGGGGCGATCATTTGCCTGGAATCTATTCAGATGTGGTACAAGAAGCAAATGAAGGCCCCACACTTCATGAAACCCAATTTTTGATGTGGGATTCTAAAGAAAAAATGGCTTACGAAGCAGATCAAATAACTAGTCCCTTTTATTTTGCCCCCAAATTATTTGAAAAAAGTACACTTGAACTAACACCTTTTTATCAATTATTAGTGAGCTTAGAAAAACAATTGCCAGCTTTTGAAAAACAAATGTATAAAATGGCAGATGGTTCTTGGAAGAGTGAACTTGCGTTAGATGAACAGGCACAGCAACTTTATGAGGATTACCGACTGATTCAATATGATGTTTTACAAGGCGACCAGTTCAGTTTAGAGACCAATTTCTTTCAATGATTGTTTCACGCAAAAAAACCAAATTATAGCAGAAGTTTGTGTGAAAACGGAATAAATGATTGGTTTTTATGACTTTTTATTTTTTCAAGGTTATTTGAAATTGTGAAACGTTAGTCTAAACATTTTTTTAAGAAAAAATTGTGGATAACTAAAAATTCCTTGTCGAAAATAGCTTTTTCAATTACCAAAAAAGTAGCCGAACTCGTTAGTAGAAGGTTCGGCTACTTTTTTATTTAAGTCTCTTCCTTATTTACTTGCCAAAAACGATTCTCATCAAAGAAATTAGCGGCACTTTTGGCATTATCGATAATCTCAGAAGGATACTTCATCAAATCTAATAAGGCAATCGCATTTCTTGATTGAGAAGGGCCGTATTTGACTTGATAGTCAAATGAGATTCCTTGATCTTTTGTGACTTGTTCTGAAAAATGAATATTGGCACATTTTGTTTTTAAGATTTCAGTTAGCTCAATATCATGGGTAGCAACCATCGCTAAACTGGATGTTTCACTGAGCCAAGAAACCACGCTTGAAGAAGCTGCGATACGTTCAATGGTGTTTGTACCTTTTAATATTTCATCTATAAAGCAATAACACCGTTTCTTAGTTCGTACGTTATCCAACAGACGTTTGACTGATTTTACTTCTGCGACAAAATAACTATCTCCTTGAAAAAGATCATCTTTTATCGCCATGGATGTCAATACATGACCGAATTCTAGGCTAAACTCTTTGGCTAAAACAGTTTGAATCGTCTGAGCCAAAATACAGTTAATGGCAATACCTTTAACATAAGTAGATTTTCCTGAAGCGTTTGATCCTGTTACAAGTGTCGTTTTTTGCCAATTCACGGGGTTGTCCACTGGATTTTCAATTAAAGGATGGACCAACTCTTGAGCAGAAACAGGTCCTTTTTTAAAGACAGGACAAGTTGCATTTTCTTGGTAGGTTCGAAAGTTTAAGACCGAACAGGCAACTTCAAGTTTCCCCATTAAATCCCACAGTAAAACAGCTTCTTGCCGATGATTTTTTAGTTTTTTAATAACGACAGTATAGGAAATAAAAGGTAACATAAACAAGATGTTAAAATACTCTAAAATCATGTCTGTTTCAGAACCGTTTTTTGCTCGAAAGGAAAAAGCAAAGCGTGCAATACTCTTTAAAGGAGCCAAGGCTTGAGTCAGTTCTTTTTGCAAAGGATGGTCAATTTTACAAAGTTCAATGCCACTTGAAATTGTTTGTACGAGATAACGCATACTGTTTAATTCAGTTTCCAAATATATCTTTTTGATGTAATAATAAAACATGTTGAAAAATAAGCTGCCTATAATCAAAGTAATTCCTAATGGAAGATTAAAAAAGCTTAAAAGAATTCCGAAAAGAGGTAAACCACCCAAGACTAGGAAAAAAGATAAGGATCCTAAGGGTGTGATCGTTTGGTCACTTAAATAAAATTTTGATAAATTATTTTCTTGTTTTCCTAATTTTGCAAAGGCATATTGAATATCTTCACGGATTTTGGGATGTTCTTTATAAAACTGGATGAGTTCTTCTAAGGATTCGTCTTCTTGCCAATTGTAATTTCTTAATTTTTGATAGAGACTTTCAGAGCCTACACTGGAATAAGTTAAATTGATTTTTTCAAAAACAGCAAACATATCCAAGTCTTGCCAGGTCAGATCATCGATTTCACTGTCCCACTGATGAAAATTTTTTTCGATTTCCCAAGCTTTTTTTAAACTATCTTCTTGATCGAAACGAGTGCTATGAGGAGCTCTCCCCCAATTTGATTTCACAGTTAGCCTCAATTTCCAATGTGAATAAATAGTTAAAAAAATAAGAAAGGCAATCAACCCTACACCAATCAGTAAAATAAAAAGTTTTTCGGTCATTTCATTCTCCTTAATTGGTCATTTTTTTGATTTGTTCTTGGATAAAGATCGAAATTTCTACTAACTTTTCAGAAATAAGTTCTTTCCTAGAAACAAAATAAAAGTTACGAGTATTTTCAATGTCAAGATTTTCCCAGGGAATATGGTTTTCCAGTGCTAACTTTGAGATAATTGTTTTTCCAACACCATTTTTTAATAAAGCTAAAGTCATTTCATGGTTGTTAGTACGGATAATATTTGGTGTCAAGTTATGAATGTTTAAATAATTTTCATTAAAGTTCGCCAGAGGAGAGTCTTCTTCAGGAACTAACCAATATTTTGAAGAAAAATCTCCTGCTAAAACCAAGGTGTCGATAGCAACCATCTGACGAGAGAGTTGCTCACTGCGTTCAGGAGTTTCGATAAGACCAAAATCCGCTTTGGCTTTTTGTAAATTTTCAATGATATCTTCACTAGACATCACTGGAAAACTAAAGTCAATCATAGGAAACTCTTTAATCAAAGCAGGGACTAGTTGAGGAATCAAGTAAGCGCCACAAGATTGAGAACTTGCCAAAACACAACGATCCCTAAAACTTGACTGAGTGTTGATGCGATGAATGGCATCTTCCCACTCTTCAATAATTTTTAAAAGACGAGGATACAAAAAATTGGCTTCTTTTGTGGGCACGATTTCTTGTTTACCATTTCTGATAAATAAAGAAACACCTAGTTCGTCTTCCAATTTCCTAATCTGGGCAGAAACTGTGGGTTGTGATAGATAAAGGGTAGAGGCACTTCTGGTAAAATTATGTGTTTCATAGACGGATATAAATGTTTTAAATAATTGGAACAAAAAAAACCACCTCGTTTTTCGTTAGACATTATTTCTTTATAAATTGACAAAGCTGCAAATAGATCGTTTCGATTTCATGATTGTTTCCTCTTAATTCAAAATCGGCTACAAAAGGAACATTGAAAGATGTTGCATACTGTTTTGCTGTTAAGCAATATTGATGATTAAAATTTTTATTTCCACTTCCTATAATTCCTAAGCATAATGTTTGGTTCTCTTCATATTCGATGTGCTCTCTTAATGATTCTGTGAGGATTTCTTGGGTACCACTTTCAACGCCATTGCCGCCTTCAAGATAAGTAGGGACCAAGGCAAAAAAAGGTTCTTTTTCTTCTTCAGGTAAGCTGTTGTCATTAATTTCTTTTAATTGTATAATGGGGAAGTCTGTATTTTCAGCATGTTTTTTTTCGGAAAAACGTTTTATGCGTGTAGCAAAAGACCGCGTGTTTCCCGAAATTGAAGTATAAATAATGTACAAGATTGTCACTCTCCTTAAGAGTAGTATATCAAAAAACTGTTGGAATGCGCAGAAAAAAAGAAATATTTTAGGAAGTGAGAAAAAAGTGTTACGAGAAGCTACTATTAAAGACCGTCAAGCTATTGCAGAATTAGTATATGTGATTTTAACAGATATGCAATTGCCTTTTTTAAAGGGTAAAACCAAAGAACAAATCGTGAACTTGCTAGCAGAAACAATAACAGATCCTACCTATCGCTATGGGTACAAGCGCGGAATTGTTGAAGACATAGAAGGGACAGTAGCTGGAATCGCTTTTGGTTATCGTTCATTTGATGAAGAAGTTATCGACCGTCCTTTTTCCAAGACTTTGCAAGCGCATGGTCTTCTTAATGAGCGTTTGTTTACTGATCCAGAATGTTTTCCTGATGAATGGTATCTAGATACTATTTGTGTAGCAGAGGATTTTCGAGGTCGAGGGATTGGGTCAAAGCTTTTGGAGGGTATTAATTTACAAGCTAAAACAACAGGTGCTCATAAAATAGGTCTTTGTGTCGATCACCAAAACCCGAAAGCTCAAAGGCTTTATGAACGGAAAGGGTTCAAAGTTGTTGGAGAACAAGTCTTAAGTGGTCATAACTACCACCATATGCAAAAAGTTATCGCTTAAGAAAAATAGTTGAATGAAAACAATAAAAAGTGAGGAGAATCCTCACTTTTTTAATTGAAGCCATCCGACCAATCGAGG
>Ga0079226_10000639_pt1 | contig 25318 bp, 25 predicted proteins | sample Poulit2014_FD_76345 | JGI IMG/M metagenome (GOLD analysis project Ga0079226, IMG submission 76345) | Agricultural soil microbial communities from Georgia to study Nitrogen management - Poultry litter 2014 | ecosystem: Environmental > Terrestrial > Soil > Agricultural land | place: USA: Georgia...
ATGGAAAGAAGAGTTTTTACAGTCACTTTCGAAGAGAAAAGATATAGAGGTATTATCCGAAAATGAAAAAGTACGTTTATTAGGCATCAAGTTCTTTGCGGAAACACCTGAACGTAAAGCAGCATTTAGAGAAGATTTTATGGATAAGGTTATAAAAGAGCATTGAACAAAGAGACTGATTTCTACTTGAAATCAGTCTCTTTGTTTTAATTAAAAGACGTATTATTGAGGCTTATTGGATTAAGTAGCATCAACATTTCAATCCCATTTAATTGAGGTAGTTTATCGAAAAAGTCTACTAAATCTTTATGAGTTCCAAAAGAAAAAGCCTCTAATTCCTGTACAAAATCGTGCGTATTTGTGAAGTGGTTATATGATAACTGATAAATCCTTAATATATGATCCCCACCATTTTGTTCTGAAAATCCTGTAATGATAACATCAGTTTTTGCTGTGCTAAAGATATTCCCTTCAAACTGCATTTTTTGTAGTATTTCATCTGGCATGTTGATTTTTACATCGCTATACATATTTACACAACCTTTTGAGTTATTTATTGTCTATATCATAAGGGGAAAAGCTTGTGAAGGCAAAAGTGTAAAATTCAAATTTAACCCCATACTATCCTGCTTTATATTGTCATGTATATCAGTGCCAGTTGATTCATTTCTATTATACCATAGTACTACACCTTTAACGGATTCATCTAACGTTATACCCCTATCTTTTAGCATCACTAACATCAAACTCTTGTTAGAAAGTTCGCTTTCACCTTTTTTTTGTGCAGCGTTATGTATTTTTACGCTGCATTACTATGTACTTTTATATTGCCATATACATCTTCCTTTATTTCCATCCTGTGTTAGAAGGTAACCAAGAATTTGTTTTGGATACTCCTCCTTTTTGGAGTCCTAAAGTAATTACTTTTGCCATTTTATTTTCTCCTTTATTAAGGATATATCTGATTTACATAAATTATATCAAATATAAAGTTGTATATATATGTGTACATATACATACACATATGGATAAGCGTTATTGTTTAAACTTTTATATAAATTTCCACATACCAATCTGTATGTGTTTACACTAAATAAATTTGATTGGTTTAACCCAACCCTTCTAAATAATCTATTGATTATATTCAATTAAATTATAAACGGTGGTTTGACAATCTGTTCTCCAGCTACGATATGTGCAAAATTCTTTCATTGGTAATCGGAACATCCCAATATTCGAAATATTTGCTAATCGTATTAATAATACTTAATATGTTAATAATACTTATAGTATAATATTTATTTAGTGAGATAGTATGAGTAGCTATAACCATGATCATACTTTTATGACTATTCACGACTTTGATAATTATAGCCATATAGGATGGGATAATTCTTTAAAACCAATTGCCGAGGTAGATTCAGGACAAACAGTATCTTTTAAAATAGTAGAATCATCTAATGGTCAATTTACCAAACACTCAACATTGGCTGATGTTAAAAATTTAGACTTCTCTAATGTAAATCCTATGATTGGTCCTTTATACATAAAAGGAGCGGAACCCGGAGATACTTTAGAGGTAGAAATGCTAGAATTTCATCAATTAGAGTGGGGATGGACAGCAATTATTCCAGGATTCGGTTTATTAGCTGATGATTTTAAAGAGCCTGCTATTAAAATTTTCGATTTAAAACGAGATAATACTACGGAATTTTTAGATGGAATTAATTTGTTTATGAAACCTTTTCCTGGGTCCATTGGTGTTGCATTGCCTGAAAAAGGAAAATTTGATGTTCTCCCCCCAAGAAAAAATGGAGGCAATATGGATATCCGCCATTTAACTAAAGATACAAAGTTATATCTCCCCGTTTGGGTGGAAGGGGCTTTATTTTCCATAGGAGACACCCATGCTGCACAAGGAGACGGAGAAGTTTGCGGAACAGCTATTGAAGCTTCTATGGAAACAACAATAAAATTTAAGTTACACAAGAGGAAAACAATACAAGAACCACGCTTTGAAATTCCTGGATCTCCTACACCTGAAGTTGATGTTGGAGGTTATTATGTTACAACAGCACATGGACCAGATCTATTTAAAACATCCCAAAATGCTATTCGATATATGATTGAACATTTAGTAAGAGAATACAAGATGACTGAACAAGAAGCTTATATGCTGTGTAGTGTTACAGTAGATTTAAAAATTAACGAAATTGTCGATGCTCCTAATTGGATGATTTCTGCATTTTTGCCTAATGCTATTTTTAAATAAACTATAATTCCTGAAAATATTTATACTTAAAAATGAGGAGAGCGAATAAGAATTATAGCGTTGAAATGTCAACACCAAATTAAATCTACTTTCTTGTGGAAGGAAAACATCATTATATCCGATCCGAGTATTTCATTATTATATAATTCCACTAATACACAAATAATAATATTTCCGAACCACCCATACTTACGTTAAATCAATTATAGCCTTCTCCAAGTTCCAAGATAGGTACTTTATATATCATATTCTTGACACACCCTAATTCTCTGTTAAAATAACAGAAAATTAGAATTATTTATTGCATCACCTTTTATATTCTATATCCATATATTAATTAAATGATTTTTAAAAATCATAAAATGTATCCGTTTTCATTACGTGTCAATAATAGTATTAAAACTAAGGGGGAAGAAGACAATGAAGAGAATTGGCAGTTTTGTTATCGTATTGATTATTATAATGGGGGGGTGTTCATCTAATTCTGATGAAGATTCTGAAAAAGAATTGACTGTTGCGACTACTACCACAGCTGATAGTTTAGACCCTCATAACACAACTGATACGGCTTCAAAAAATATTTTTGCTGTTTCAACAGAAACATTGGTCAAATTGGATGAAGACGGAGAAGTAGTTCCATCGTTAGCTAAAGATTGGGAAGAAAAAGATGATGGAAAAACATGGGTATTTAAACTTGAAGAAGATGTTACATTTCATGATGGCGAGCCATTTAATGCAGAAGCTGTAAAAACTAACTTTGAAAGAGTTACTGATGAAGATAAGAATTTAGCAAGATATTCATTGCTGGGTCCATATATCGATGAAATCATTGCAGATGAAGATAATAATGAAGTAACTTTTCACTTAAATAAATCATTGGCGCCTTTCTTAAACTTGTTGGCACAACCGTCTGGATCGAGTATTGTTAGTCCAAAAATGATTGAAGAAGACGAAGAATCAATAAAAGAAAACCCTGTAGGAACAGGTCCCTATGAAATTAAGGATTGGTCTCCCACAGGAGATACTATTTTTGTTGCAAACACGGAATATTGGGGAGATAGTCCTCAAGTAGATAAAATAACATGGAAGTCAGTTCCCGAAAATTCTGCACGCGCTACTATGCTTGAAAATGGAGAGGCGGATATTATAGTCAATGTGCTTGATGTTGATATTGATAGACTAGACAAAATGGATGGAATAAGTGTAGAGACCGAGCCATTGAACCGTGCTCTTTATGTTGGTGTCAATACTGAATTTGAGCCGTTTGATAGTAAAGAAGCACGGCAAGCACTAAACTATGCTATAAACAAAGAAGAGTTGTCAGAAGACCTGTATAAAGGAGAAGTCACCGTAAGCACTGCTGCTGTATCAGAGCAAGTTAGTATGCACAGTGATGTTGGAGCTTACCCATACGATAAAGAAAAGGCAAAAAAGTTATTAGAAGAAGCAGGAGTGGAAGAAGGAACTGAAGCAAGACTTATAGCAGCAGAAAATGTAACTCGAGATCACAGAGCAGGTGAATACGTACAGAACAGCCTACAAGAAATAGGGTTAGACGTTAAATATCAAGAGGTAGAATTAAGTGATTATTTATCAAGATTGGAAAACCCGGAAGAATATGAGCTTTTTTTAAGAGGTTCACTTCCTTCCTCTAATGATATACACGACTTATTCAGCGATGAGCTAGATTCAGAAAGTGACAACAACTATTCTCAATATTCAAGTACTAAAGTAGATGAGCTTATATCCAATGGAGCTCAGGAAATGGATGAGGCGGCTCGAAAAGAAATTTATAAAGAGGCGTTAGAAACTATAAAAGAGGATGCTCCTTGGATTTTCCTTTATGACGATGTCGTTAGCACAGGCATAAGTGATGACGTAGAAGGGTTAATACTAACGCCGGATAATACTATGTATTTCGATGATATAAGTAAAAAAGAATAAAGTTACCAACTTTTGCTGATTAGTAATAAAAGGTATTAAAGTTAAGTCAATGCATAATTCAACAGAAAAATGGGCTAAAGTTCACTTTGACAAATCTATATATATTCATAAAATGACTTAGTCTGCGAAAGGTGAGGTGGATCTGGATGGAACACAATAATATTATGAAATCTTAAATATACTATATAAGGAGTGAGGTCATGAAAAGTAAAATAGTAATGGCTCAAATAGGGTCATCGAATGATAAGCACGAAAAACTAAAAAAAGCAGAAGAATGTATATCAAATGCAATAGCTAATTACGGTGCAGAAATGATATTATTTCCAGAGGCTTTTATGAGTTATTTCGAAGTAGGTACTTCTTTAGAGACAAAAAGAGATGATGCAGAATTTATAGATGGTCCTTTTGTAAACAGCATGATTAACTTAGCTAATAAATATGGTATATGGATAGTATTTAATATGCGTGAAGCGACAACCAACCCAAAGGACAAAAGAGTTTTTAATACTACAGTTATTTTAAATAATAAAGGGGAAAATAAAGGTTTGTACAGAAAGACACATTTATATGATGCATTTGGAGCAAAAGAGTCTGAGGGGGCTAAGCCGGGCAATTCATTGTTTGAACCGATAGACACTCCTTTTGGAAAGATAGGTTTGTTTGTTTGTTATGAGCTTAGATTTCCTGAGGTCGCCCGATATCAAGCGATACATGGTGCAGATATTATACTAATTCCCTCCGGATGGGTCAAAGGACCTCTAAAAGAACATCATTGGAAAAACCTCGTAATATCAAGAGCTTTAGAAAATAATTTATATGTAATAGCATGCAACCATGTTAATGACTATTACATAGGGCAAAGTTTAGCTGTTGATCCAATGGGAGTAGTTATATCTCAAGGAGGAGAAGAAGAAAGATTGATTCCATGCAATATTAATTTGGATCGTGTAAAAAATGTAAGAAATATTCTTCCATCCTATAAACATAGAAGAACTGAACTTTATTCAAACTGAAGTAATTATTGAATTACTTCAGTTAGGGGGAGGAAATAATGAGAAAATTTATCTTAAAGCGCTTTTTACAGTTAATTCCTACTTTGTTTGGTGTAACAATCTTAACTTTTCTTATTATTAGTGCAGTACCCGGCGATCCAGCTCTTATTATAGCCGGAGAAAATGCTTCTTCTGAAGAAGTAGAAAGTATTAGAGAGCAGTTAGGTACAGACGAACCCCTGATTTATCAGTATACAGATTATATAAAGGGTATTTTTAAAGGAGATTTCGGTACTTCTTTACGAACTGATACCCCTGTATTACAAGAAATTTTTTCACGTTTACCTGTATCAATGACAATTATAAGTTTTTCTATAATTATTATGAGTGTTGTAGGCATAACGGCCGGAATATTGTCAGCAATTAAGCCAAACGGCTTTATAGATAATATAGTAATGTCTTTTGCTTTATTCGGAATTTCAATGCCTACCTTCTGGATAGGTCTTATGTTTATTATATTTTTTTCAAGTTATTTACATCTGTTACCTTCAGGAGGAGATACAGAGATAAAACATTTTATATTACCTACTCTTGTATTAAGTATTGCCACATCAGGAATTATAGCTAGACTAGCCCGTTCCAGTATGCTAGAAAAAATAGATGAAGATTTTAATCGTACTGCGCGAGCGAAAGGAATTAAAGAAAAAGTAGTTATATATAAACATACTCTCAAAAATGCTTTAATTCCTATTGTCACAATTATAGGAATGGAGTTTGGTACATTATTAGGAGGAACAGTGCTTGTAGAAACAGTTTTTTCTATGAATGGCATTGGTAGATACATTGTTGACGCCATTCAATATAGAGATTTTCCAGCTGTTCAAGGAAGTATATTGTTTGTTTCATTAGCATTTGTTTTAGCCATGCTTATAGTAGATCTTTCTTACATGATAATAGATCCTAGAATTAGACAAAATAATTAAAATAAAAAGGTGGGGGAGTAAATGGAAAATTTAAAAGAGGAGCAGGATTTATTATCAGCTTCCCAATCTGAAAGTCAAATAGAATCACCTTTGAAATTAAGCTTTCTTCGCTTTAAAAAAAATAAAAGAGCTGTTATTGGCTTTTTTATAACCCTTTTTTTTATAGCTGTAGCTACATTAGCTCCTTGGCTATCACCTTATAATCCTTTTGAATATAATTTACAAGATGCACTTCAGTCACCTAATGCGAAGCATTTCTTAGGTACTGATCAATTTGGAAGAGATACGCTAACTAGGATTATTTATGGTTCTAGATATTCCCTAGCTATAGGTTTTATAGGGGTAGGTTTGGCAATATTTATTGGAGTTATATTAGGAACGATAGCAGGGTACTTTGAAGGAATTATTGATGTTGTGATTATGCGAATAATAGATATATTTATGGCGTTTCCTGGATTTCTGTTAGCTCTTGCGATAGTTAGCATACTTGGACCGAGTATTTTTAATCTTATGTTAGCTATTAGCATATTTTCCATACCTGTATTTGCAAGAATTATGAGAGGAGAAGTCTTATCTGTAAAAAACAATGAATTTATTGAATCCTCAAAATCTATGGGGGCAAAACACTTTTTTATTATAATAAATCATGTAATTCCAAATTGTATGAGTTCAGTTATTGTGCTTGCTTCAATGAGGATAGCTACTGCAATATTAGCTGCTTCTGGATTAGGTTTTTTAGGATTAGGTGCCCAGCCTCCTTCTCCTGAGTGGGGATCTCTGTTAAGCGAAGGTAGAGATTATATAGGTACAGCTAATCATTTAACCACTTTTCCGGGATTATGTATTATGTTAGTTGTTGTAGGTTTAAATATGTTCGGAGACGGTTTAAGAGATGCCTTCGATCCTAAAACTAAAGTATAGTCTCTCTTATACAATTTATTCTAATTCTTTTAATAACAAAATCTAAGTTGTTTATAAAGAGGTGCAAAATATTGGGAGAGATGTTGCTTAATATTAGAAATTTAGAAGTGAAATTTAAAATGAAGAATGAAGTAGTTAAAGCTGTGAATGATGTTAGTCTTTCAGTAAATAAAGGAGAAACTGTCGGGCTTGTAGGGGAATCAGGTTCGGGAAAAAGCGTTACTTCATTAACTGTTATGGGATTAAACCGAGAAGCACTTACTGAGGGGAAAATTGAATATAAAAGGGAAAACTTGCTAGGACTATCTCCAAATAAAAGAAGAATGTTCCGTGGCAAAGAAATAGCTATGATTTTCCAAGAGCCCATGACAGCTTTAAATCCAGTTTTCACAATAGGAAATCAAATAATTGAAGCTATCAAAGCACATAATAATTTAAACAATAAGGCAGCTAAAAAGTTTGCTATTGAGTTGCTCACTAAGGTTGGCATTCCTCGACCTGAAAAAATCATCAAAGATTACCCTCATAAATTATCTGGAGGTATGCGCCAACGTGTTTTAATCGCGATAGCTATATCTTGTAACCCGAATCTTTTAATTGCTGATGAACCAACAACTGCTTTAGATGTTACTATCCAAGCTGAAATATTAGATTTAATAACTGATTTAAAAGATAAACAAAATATGTCCATGTTATTAATAACACATGATTTAGGAGTTGTGGCTAATACTTGCGATCGAGTTTATATTATGTATAGCGGGATAATTGTAGAAAAAGGAACCGTTTATGAAATTTTTAATGACCCTAAACATCCTTACTCACATGGGTTAATTAAATCAGTTCCTACCATTGAAACTAAAGAAAGAAGTAGATTACATTCAATTAAAGGTAATGTCCCTTCCCCCGGCGATATAATGCAAGGATGTCCTTTTGCACCTCGATGTGAATTTGTTATGGATATTTGTCATAAAAAAATGCCGCGTTTAGAAGAGTTATCTCCAGGGCATTCAAGCCGCTGTTGGCTACATCAAGAAGATAAAAATAATAGGGGGGTAAATAATCATGAAAAAGCCCTTGGTCAAAATAAATAATATTAAAAAATATTTCCCCGTAAATGATGCGTTTTTCAAACAATCAGGAAGTAATATAAAAGCAATTGATGGGGTTGATTTAAATATATATAAAGGGGAAACACTAGGTCTAGTAGGAGAAAGCGGTTGTGGTAAATCAACATTGGGAAGGGTTATTTCTCAATTACTTTCACCTACCGAAGGTAATATTATTTATGATGATATAAATTTAAGTGATTCAAATGAAACAAAAATACGGGAAGTTAGAAAAAATATACAAGTTGTATTTCAAGATCCTTATAATTCACTAAACCCACGTCACACCGTCGAGAAGATAATATCTGAACCTTTTCGAATACATAAATTGTATTCGGTAAAAGAGCGAAGAATGCGCATTCAGAATTTGCTTGAAAAAGTAGGATTAGATTCCAAGCATATGAAAAGATACCCACATGAGTTCAGTGGTGGACAGAGACAAAGAATAAGCATTGCTCGCACATTAGCTTTAAATCCTGATTTTATAATAGCAGACGAGCCAGTATCGGCTTTAGACGTGTCAGTACAATCACAAATTGTAAATATATTCCAGGACCTTCAAGAAGAACTAAATATAACATATTTATTTATTTCTCATGATTTAAGTATAGTTAATCATATATCCGATCGAGTAGCCGTTATGTATTTAGGAAAAATTGTAGAACTCACAGATAAAAGAAACCTTTATGAAAAACCTTTCCACCCATACACGGAAGCATTGTTATCAGCCATTCCAATTCCTAACCCTAATGTTAAAAAAGAAAGAATTACTTTAAAAGGGGGAAAACCAAGCCCGGTAACCCCCCCACCAGGATGTCCTTTCCATCCTAGATGTCCATATCGTATGGATATTTGTGAAACTGTTGTCCCAAAATTAAAAGAAAGAGAAGGTCGTTTAGTATCTTGTCATTTATACGAGTGAACTTGTTTCATATCTGATTTTAATACAGCTATCTTTAGGAGGTTTATATTTGAGAAACGAACTTAACATAGATACAAATTTAATTCATAAAGTTAGAAAAAGGAAAGCAAATCCAGGCCCAGTAGTAGATTCTATAACTCCTGCAGTAGCTTATAAATTTCCAAGTTGTGAAACAGCAGGTGCAGTTGTTTCTGGAGAAAAAGAAGGAATATATTATGGAAGGTATGGGAACCCTACTTTGCTTTCTTTAGAAGAAAAGATATCTTATTTAGAAGGCGGAGAAGCAGCCTTAGGAGTAAGCTCCGGTATGGCAGCGATATCTATCGCATTAATGGCTTTTTTAAAACAAGGTGACCATGTTATCGTAACTAAAGATATATATGGGGGAACTTACAAATTCTTAACAAGTATCGCTGCTCGTTATGGAATTGAATATGACTTTGTAGACTGCAAAAATACAAATGAAATTCATAAAAATATTAAAAATAACACAAAAGCAATTTTCATTGAAACTCCATCTAATCCCCTGTTAACAATATTGGATATAAATGTTATCTCTAAAATTTCTTCATATTACAATATATCACTTATTATTGATAATACTTTTATGTCTCCATATTTACAAACTCCTATTGAATTGGGAGCTGATGTTGTAGTACATAGCGCAACTAAATATTTGAATGGACATGGAGATGTGATCGCTGGTTTTATTATCAGTAAGGCAACTAATATTAATTATATGAAAGAAAATCTAATGGGTAATCTTGGACAAGTATTGAGTGCCTGGGATGCATATTTAATTTTACGAGGCCTTAAAACTTTGGGGATACGTATGATGCGTCATTGTCAAAATGCGTTAAAAGTAGCTGAGTTTCTCGAAACTCATTCTCAAGTTAAAAAGGTTTATTATCCTGGTTTACCTTCTCATCCACAGTATGAATTAGCACAAACACAAATGAGAGGAATGGGTGGAATTGTTTCTTTTGAATTAGAGGGGGGAAAAGAAGCGAGTAAAAAATTCGTCAATGCTCTTCAATTAATTATTATATCATTTAGCTTGGGAGATCCAGAAACGTTGATTCAACATCCCGCATCTATGACACACTCTTCTATCCCACTTGAAGAGCGTGAAAGATTCGGCGTTAAGGACGATTTAATTCGAATGTCCCTTGGTCTTGAAGATCCTCAAGACTTAATAAATGATCTTAATAAAGCACTTAATGCAAAATTTGATTAATTAAACTAATTTATGTGAACCTTTGTTTCTATCAATTATAGAAACAAAGGTTTTTCCGTGGGAGTTCAACATTAATGATATGTTGTGTTTAATCAAACAAATTATTAATGGTAGTATATTGATTGTCTCCTTGTGGTATAAGTCCTATATTCTGTGTTGACTTGAAAATCAAGTGTACTATATTTATCTTTTATATTATTTTATATCTTAATTACCTTTGTAAGAGTTTTAAATACTATCATATCAATAGTTTATAAGATTTTTTATGTAAAAAACTCCTCTGCGCTATGTAAAAAACCCTTTTGCATTGTGTAAAATACAATCAAAATGGTATGTATTAAGTTTAACACTTTACATAATTGTAAGTACTGTGTTAACATATTACTTACAAATTAAGGGGGAAAATACATATGAAGGGTTCTGTGAATAATGGGAAGAATGAATCTGACAAAACATTCGATTAACTATAGAAATACGATTAAAAAAAGTAATGACTTTTCTATGGCTAAACTTAATCAAGGTCTAACGCTAAATCAGATGCAATTATTGGCCTATGCTATTTTTTCAACGCAACAAAACGGTGAAACACATTTCAGGAAACATGAGTTCCAAGAAAAGTTTGGAATAAAGCATTATAAAACTGAAGATGCCTTTGAAGATAGTGATAAGATTACTGCACTTCGCTTTAGCACTCAAGACTTAGACAATGATAAATTTACTTTTGTGAATGTTTCTAGTGCGATTGATTATAAAGCTGGAAAGTTTACTTTTGAATGGAATAAACGAATGCTTCCTCATATTTTGGAATTGAAAGAGAAATATGTCTTAACTGATTTGACTATTACTTCCAAATTCAAAAGTGGATTTAGCTGGATTTTGTATGACTATTTAAAAGCACATTATGGTTATTGGAATAAGGAATTATCAAAAGATTCACTTATGAAATTATTTGCTGTAGAAGATAGAAAAACGTATCAAAAAAGTAGTTCTGAGTTTAAAAGAGGAGTTTTAAATATTGCAATAGGTGAGATTAATAAATTTACTGAGTTAGAAGTTTGGTATATTGAAAAAAGAATGGGAAATAAGATCATAGGTTTTAACTTACATTGGTCTACTGGAAAACGTGAAGCAGGAGCAACCGAAAAGCAGTTAACTTTATTGCGTGAAATTCATGATGAGGTAGATAAGAAAGTGTTTGATTACCTATCTATTAAAAATACAAAAAAACTAGAAATGGTAAGGAATAATGTTATGAGAATTAAGGAAATAAATCAGGAAATTAATGAGAAATTAACTTCTAGACAGGCAAGTGATTTCATCCAAGAGGCAAAGATATTGTATGAACAATTACAGACGTTACTTGAAAAAGATGGGGAAGTAAGAGATACATCTGTATATTTTAATTGGTTAAATGGAGAATAAAAATGAAAGGAATATTTTAAAACTTTATGCTGTTATATTCAATAACAATATTTGTTTTTGTTGATTAAATGTTATTGAAATTGTTGTGAAAATCCGCGGTAATATACATATATTTCGTAAATAATTATATTGATTTATTACCAGTGCTTATTGCATCAGGGATCCTACATACTTAATGTGCACGTCAACACCTAACTCGTGCACATTAAGTATGTAGGAGATATTTATTGTTTTGGTACATTTCTATACAATTGGTGGTAAATTCTCATGTTGCGTTGGTCGTTATGTGAATATTTATGCATACGTTAAAGTATATGTTTATTTAAATTTAAGTAACACTATCTACTGATGAGAACTTTAAAATCATCTCCATTTATTATCTAAAGACAATTGAATTGATTAGCCGGCAACGCTATATTTCGAATTAATATTATTCCAAAATATTAATTAGCAAAGTCTCTCCAGCTACAGCTGTAAGTTCATTAGTAATATGAACCTTTTTGTTGTTTGTTACAATTATAGGTGTGATTAAATCCTTTCCAGTACTTTTTAAGTAATCAAGATTTAAAACTATTAATGGTTGTCCTCTACTTACTTTATCTCCCTGTTCTACTTTTTTTGTAAATCCTTCTCCTTTCAAATTAACAGTATCTAATCCAATATGAATCAAAACTTCATTTCCACTTTTATCGCTTAATCCGATAGCATGATTAGTTTCAAAAAGTTGAATAACATCTCCATCAAACGGGGAAAGAACTACATCACTAGTTGGTTTTATAGCAATGCCTTCTCCCATCATTTTTTGATTAAATACAGGGTCGTTAACGTTTATAAGGTTGTTAATCTCACCACTTAAAGGGGAATATAACTCTACTCCACTTTCCTTTTTAAATATTTTTTTTAACATATTTATCTTCCCTTCTTATCTTAAAAAAATTATATTTTATTAACATCGTTGATATATCTGTAAATTGAAGTTTCTGAAGTACATAAAATTTTAGCTAACTCTGGAATAGATCCTTTTAGAAGAAAAACCCCTTTTTGATCTAATAATTGAACCAATTCTAATTTTTCAGTATGTGATAGCCTTTCTGGAGACACTCCAAATTGCGATATAGTACTTTGAATTGTTTCTTCCATTAAATCAGCAAAGGAATGATTGAAACTTTCTTGGAATTGTTCTTCCTCCCTATTTTCATTACTCGTTCCATTAATAAGTTGATTTAAGGTATGTCTAAATTCAATTAATTTATCAACTTTATAATTTATAGTAATTATATTTGTTAGTTCTCCTGAATGTTTTTTTACAAAATAAGAAGAAGACCTTAACTTTTCTTTACTTGATGAAAAGGCTCTATAATTAATAATAAAATCTTTTTCTTCAAATAACTTTCTTTCAATAATGTTTTTCTCTATTTCTGGTAATCCATCTCCTATTTGCTTATAATCAGAAGAATTATATATGAAGGCTATCTCCATTTTTTCCACATTGGACACTATTATTTCCGCATCATCTCCCAAAACATCTCCTAAAAACTTTAAAAATGTACAAATTTTCCCGGAATTTAACATAATTATCCTCCTTTCATGCCTTAATAGTTAATATTATTTTACAAGGATATGAAGATAAACTGAAATATTTAAAATAATTTAAAATTTGAAAAAATAATAACTTATGTTAAAATATTAACACAGTGATAAAAAAAAAACAAAGAGGAGTATTAAATGGATTTTATGAAAGCGGAACCATTTCGTATTAAAGTAATAGAGAAGATTAAAAAATCTACGAAATCTGAAAGACAGCAATGGCTTAAAAACGCTGGGTATAATGTTTTTAAAATAGAGGCAGAAAACGTGTATATTGATTGTATTACCGATAGCGGGACCTCAGCAATGAGTGCAGAACAGTGGTCAGCTATAATGTTAGGTGATGAATCTTATGCTGGATCAAAAAGTTATTATAAATTGGAAAGGTCAGTAAAAGATGTATTTGGGATGCCGTATTTTCAACCAACTCATCAAGGGAGAGCAGCTGATTACATTATGGCGAAATTATACGCTAAAAAAGGGAAGTACGCTATTGGTAATATGCATTTTGATACGTTTAGAGGAAACGCGGAAATATTAGGAGCATTGGCGGTCGACTACGTAACGGATAGCGGAAGAAATACAAATAGTCCTGCAGAACCTTTTAAAGGTAATATTGATTTAGAAAAAATGAAAAAGCTTATTGAAGAAAAAGGTGCTAGTCAAATTTCAGTAGTGATTATTACTGTAACTTGTAATAATAATGGTGGTCAACCAGTTTCTATGAAGAATATACAAGAGGTTAGTAACTTAGCTAAAAAACATAATATTCCTGTTGTTATTGATGCGGCTAGATTAGCCGAGAATGCTTACTTTATCAAGCAGAGGGAAGAAGGCTATAAAAATAAAACTATTAAAGAAATTACTCGAGAAATGTTTTCTTATTGTGAAACAGCTACTATGAGCTCTAAAAAAGATGGAATGGTTAATATAGGGGGCTTATTTGTTACTAGTAATAAAGATATTTTATAACAAGCTCAACAACTAGCAATCATACATGAAGGATTTATTACTTATGGAGGAATGGCTGGACGAGATTTAGAAGGGCTAGCAGTAGGGTTACAAGAGGGGTGTGATGAGCAATATCTTGAATATCGAATAAACCAATCAAAATATCTTGGGGAGCAATTAAAGGAACGGGGTGTACCTATTGTGGAGCCCACAGGAGGACATGGGGTATACGTTGATGGGAGAAGATTTTTCCCTCATATTCCACAACATCAATTTCCTTCCCAAAGATTAGTCGTAGCTTTGTATGAGGAAGCAGGAGTGCGGGCTTTAGAAATAGGGGCTTGTGCATTCGGTTCAAAAGACCCAAATACTGGCGAGGATATTTTTCCGGAAATAGAGACTATGAGGATTGCTCTATCAAGAAGGGTTTATACAAATGACCATATGGATGTTATTGCGAATGCTTTGGGATATATATATAAGAACAGGGATAATTATAATGGAATGAAATTAGTTCAAGAAGGATCGGTTACATCTTTAAGGCATTTCACGGCAGGTTTCGAGTTATTATGATATTTTAAAATTAATAAGAACACAAAGAAATTATGAAGTTAATACGGATGGATTAATAAAATATAAGGAAGGAGATAATATGTCTTTTCAATTTTTTTCGCCTACAAAAATTCACTTTGGAAATAGCTACAGAAGAAAAATTGGAGGTATAGCTAAAAAATATGGTGGAAGGTGTTTAATTGTTCGAAGTGAAAAAAAGCAAAAATATAGAGAGGTTTTTTTTCAAGATATAGTAAATGAATTAGAAAAAGAGGGCATAGAGTATATAGTTTACGATGGTGTGATTTCTAATCCTTCGACTAACATTGTAGAAAAAGGAGTAGACTTAGCAGTTAAAAAAGAAGTAGACTTCATTATAGGGTATGGGGGTGGATCTGCCATAGATACAGCTAAAGCCATTTCTTTACTAATAAAAAATAGACAAAGCTCTTGGGAATATGTATTTGGTAATTTATCTGATCCTTTTATTGATCATAATCCTTTTATTAAATCTATTCCGTTAATAGCTATTACTACAACTTCTGGAACAGGATCGCATGTAACACAAGCATCTGTTATTTCTGATTTGAAAAATAACGAAAAAGTAACTTTATTTCATTCAACCTTATTTCCTAAAGAGTGTATTGTAGACCCAGAGATAATGAATACTGTTCCAGTTCATGTTACTTCATCTACTGGATTTGATGCTTTGTGTCATGCCTTTGAAAGTTACTTAAACCCTAACGCAAATCGATTAACTAAAACTTTGTCTTTGCAGTCCATGGACATTATTATTCAAATCCTTCCAAAGTTGATACGAGATATTAATAATAAAGAATACAGAGAACTTATGGCTTATGCAGATACCATATCGGGAATGTGTCTTTCTAATGCTGGAGCTGAAGCACCACATCCTATAGGGGAAATTATAAATGGTTACCTTAAAGATTTATCTCATGGAGAAACCTTGGCTTTCGTATATCCAAGCTTTTGTAAATATATAATAGATGTTATACCTGAATGTTTTGAAGATATTTTTAGACTGTTTAAATTTTACATCCCAGAAGATAAAACATTGCCAAAAGGTGATCAAGCATATTACATGATGAAAAACTTTTTAGAAGATATTGATTTTTTAGTAACCCCATATTCAATAAACCTAGACGAACAATTAAAGGCTAATATAAAAGATAAATTAGTTTTTGACCTACCGCTTACAACTGCTGATGGACTAAAAGAAATATTTGAAAATAGCGTTTAAAATATACAGAAAATGTGGAGGGTCAATTATATGAAATCTCTATATTTTGATCTTTTAAAGATAACTGAAAATGCTGCAATAGCTAGTTTTCCTTGGATTGGGGCGGGAGATGAGTTTGCTGCAGATTCAGCAGCAACTAGTGCTATGCGTGATACATTAAATAGAATGAATTTACAAGGTACGGTTGTGATAGGAGAGGGGGAAATGGACAAGGCTCCAATGCTTTTTAATGGAGAAAAATTAGGTAAGGCCACTAAACCACAATTGGATATTGCTGTAGATCCTATAGATGGAACAAAGGCCGTTGCCTCTAACTATTATAATGCAATCTCAGTAATAGCTTTCGCACCAAAAGGAACATTGCTTCATGCTCCTGATATGTATATGGAAAAAATGATTGTAGGTCCCGATTCTAAAGGGAAAATAGATATGGAAAAGCCATTTCTAGATAATTTAAAAAGCATAGCGAAATCTAAATGCAAAAAGTTAAAAGATTTAAATGTATATGTTCAGAATAGGCCCAGAAATAAATTTTATATTGAACAAATAGAAAAGGTCGGTGCAAAAGCACATTTGTTTCAAGACGGAGATATCGTATATTCGATAACAACATGTATGAGCAATACAGATATAGATTTATTTGTCGGCATTGGAGGAGCTCCTGAAGGAGTTTTAAGTTCTGTTGCTATAAAATCTTTAGGGGGAGATATGAAAGCGAGGTTACTTCCTAAAACCAAACAGGACCTAAATAGATGTATGCAAATGGGAATAAATAGACCCGATGAAATTTTGTATCACGAAAGATTAATTAATTCCGAAAACGGTGTTTTTATTGCAACAGGTATAACTGACAATAATTTCATGCAAGGAGTTAAAAAGAACAAAGAAAACTATTCTACACACTCTATATTAATCAGTGGACAAGAAAAAAAAATACGCCATATTCTAACTGAATAAGTTAAAGAGAAAAGTTAATTTTATTATTTTGAATAAAAGAAGTGTTTTACAAATGCATAATGATAATAATGGTAGAGTTTTAATATACAATACATTACAGAAAGGGAGAAAAATATGAAAAAACAAATTAAAATCGCTGCTGGTTTAGCTCATGTCGACTATGGTCATATTGCTGATATCGTAAAAGAAGCCTCCGAGGCAGGAGTGGATTATATTCATTCAGATGCTGCAGATATGCATGATTTAAAAAACATGCAACTTATGGGGGGACATCAGATTATTGAAGGAATTAGACCTATAACCGACAAACCAATTGAATGTCATATTTATACTAAAGAATGTGATCGATTATTTATTGAAAAAATTGCTGAAGCAGGTGCTGATATGTTAATAATTCCTGCTGAACATTTTATCGGAGCACCTTTAGCGTATATTATCAATTATTGTAGAGAATTTAATATGAAAATAGGTTTAACTATCGGATGTTATACTCCATTATCTTTTGTAGAAGAATCTATTTATGATATTGATCGCCTTCATATTGTAACACATGGAGTAGATGATACTGATGGAAAAGATAATTGGGGATGGAGACGTTCTGTTATTGATTTAATTGAACGGTCTAGGGTTCTTATAAATTCAAAAAACCCCCATTGTGAGTTGGCAATTGATGGTGGATTAAGAGCAGATAATTTAGATCCATTAGTTAAAGCAGACCCCGACGTAATAATATTATCATCAGGTATTTTTAAATACCCTGGGGGTATTACTGAAGGGGTTAAAGCCTGTAAGAAAGCAATAAACACATCTAGGATAAAACATTTCGGATAAATATTACTACATTGTTTTAAAAGGTGATGAAATTTAATGCTCTATTTAATCGATTCAGCAAACCAGCAAGAAATTGACAATGCGTTAAAAATAGGAGTTTCAGGTGTTACAGCCAATCCAACACTATACCTTTCTGAAAAAAGAAGCTTTTATGATTTTTTGGAATATAACAATCAATTTAGCAGTTTTTTAACAGCCGAAGTTATAATATATACAGAATCTCAAGCAGAACAAGAAATTAAAAAGATAATGGAGATATCCTCCAACATAATAATAAAACTTAATTATTCATTTGAAGGTTTGAATTTAACTAGAAAACTAAAAGAAAAAGGAATAAAAGTAGCTATGACCTTAATTTTTGACGTCAATCAAGCAATGCTAGCTATAAACGCAGGTGTTGATTTTCTTTTTTTATTCATATCCAGAAATGAAGAAATAGGTGAAGATGGTTTAGAATTTGTTCGTTTAACTTCTAAGATTATTAAGGAAAAAAAATATAATGTACAAGTTGTAGCTTCAAGTATAAGAAATGTGTATCAATTAAGGCAGGTGTCTTTATATGCTGATTATGTAGCATCTCCATACAAACTTATCAGACAAAGCTTTGAAAATACACTAACTCAAGAAGGAATTACAACATTTACAAATGATATGCAAGGAGTGAAGTGAATTAAATATATGCCTGTGCTTTATATACGATAAAAGATATTACAAGGGGGAGTGTTGTGACTAAGTACAAAGATACTTATTTTAAAAAAATAAATGAATATGAAACGCAATTATTGACTGATTTAGAAAGTTTAATGAAAATTAATTCTGTGCGAGATATAAATACAAAATGTTCATATGCACCTTTTGGAAAAGGGATAAGAAGAACATTTGATCAAATGATTTATTTTTCAAAAAGAGACACATTTTTTTATGAAGATTTTGATGGGTATGCTATGCATATAGTTATGGGAAAAGGTAAAGAGGAAATTGGAATTCTTGGACATTTAGATATCGTCCATGAAGGAGAACAAAATGAATGGATGTTTCCACCTTTCAGTCTTTCAAAGGATGAAAATTATCTTTATGGGAGAGGGGTTAATGATGACAAAGGGCCTGTTATAGCAGCATACTATGCTTTGAGGATTATACGTGATCTTAACTTTCCGCTAAAAAGAAAAGTAAAACTTATACTTGGTGGTGCCGAAGAGACAACTTGGGAATGTATGGAACATTACTTTAAAATAAATAATCAGCCTACCATGGCTTTTTCCCCTGATGGGGACTTTCCTATCGTGAATGGAGAAAAAGGTATAGTAAAGGGGAATTTTGTATCTAATGCATCGCATAATGTAAATGAAAAAGACTCTGACTATTCCCATAAACTGCTGTATATAGATAGTGTAAAACAGTGGAATTTTGTTTGTAAAAATATAAAAGTACAATTTTACAGCAAATGTACTCAAAATTTAAAAAGGAATCTTACTGAAGCAAAAAAAGTATTAATAAAAAATAACTTTGTAACCGCTTTCTATGAAGGGACGAATATTTTATCGAGAAATCCTCATAAAGGAAATAATATATTATTTAATTTTATCGAAGACTTATCCAAGATAGAACAGGACATAGATTTATTTGCAACTAATTTTTTTAAAATAGTTAATGACTATTTTTGTAATGACGTGTACGGAAGTAAGATTGGTTTATATACAGTGGATAAAGAAATGGGGCATACAACTTTATGTTTAACTTATGTACTTTTTAATTCAAAGGAATTCGAAATAGGTTTTGATTACAGATACCCAAAAGGCATTACAAAGCATAAAGTACTTGAGACAATGGAGATATTTTCAAAGGATAATAACATAGTATTAGAAATTAAAGATTCTAAAGAATTACTATATGTTAACCCGGAGTCAAAATTAATTCAAGGTTTAAGTAAAGGATATAAAAACATAACAGGTGAAACAGCATATTGTCTAACAAAAGGAGGAGCATCTTATGCGCGCGTATTAGACAAGGGCGTTGCTTTTGGACCAAGTTTTCGCCAAGATCTTCCTAACTCCCATAAGCCTAACGAAAAATTACGTATTTCAACACTAAAATACGCTATTGCTATTTATTGCGAATCTATTAGAATATTGGCAACTTAACATATTAAAGTTTTAAAGGAGAATTGCTAATGAAGGGAAAAGTACAAAAGTTTGCTGGGTCCATGATGATTCCAATTATACTTTTAGTATTTGCAGGTATTTTAATTGGTGTTGGATCTGCTTTTGTGAATATGGAAAATGTTAGAGTTTTACATCTAGATTGGTTAATTCAAGAAGGAAATCTATTTTATGTTTTCTTTTCTATACTTAGTGATCTGGGTTTTTTAGTTTTAAACTTTTTACCCGCCTTTTTCGCAGTAGGTCTTGCTTTTGGATTAGCTAGAAAAGACAAAGGATGGGCAGCGCTTGGCGGTTTAGTTTTTTTCTTAGGAATGAATACTGTTATTTCAACCATGATGACAGCAAATGGTATTACTCCAGAGTCAACAACAATAGAATCCTTAATGAATTCTGGATTAACAGAATTAGAAGCACAAAATTATAATTCACTTTTTGCTGAAGTCTTAGGTGTTTTTACATTTGACATGGGTATATTTTCAGGTATTCTGTCCGGTTTAATTGTTAGTCTTATCCATAATAAATTTTGTGATACTCAATTACCTAACGCTTTATCTTTTTTTTCTGGTCCTAGATCTGTACAGTTTATAATATTTATTGCAGTTATCCCTTTTGGAATGCTTATGTATTATGTGTGGCCAACTGTAGGAATAGGGATAGGGAAGATAAGTAACTTCATTACAACAAGCGGACTAATAGGGTCGTTTACCTTTGGTATATTAGACAGAGGTTTACTTCCGCTAGGCCTACATCATCTAATTGCGTTCCCCATAGAATATACTGAAGTCGGGGGAACTTTAGAAGTCGGTGATAAAGTGTATCAAGGCGTTCGAAATATAATGCTTGCACAAATGGGATCTCCAGATGAAACTGGCTATATTACTAGGAATTTTACAACTGGGAAAGTACTATTTCACTTTGGTGGTCTTCCTGGAGCAGCCTTAGCTATGTATCATACAGCTAAAAGTATAAATAAGAAAAAAGCAGCTAGTATATTGATTCCAGCCACTGTTACTGCTTTCTTAGTCGGAATTACGGAGCCTATTGAATATACATTTTTATTTGTTCAACCTTTATTATTTTTTCTTATTCATGTTCCTATGTCTGGCTTATCTTATGTCTTGACCGAAGCCTTTAATATTTCTATTGAAGGTGTCGCAGTTCGTGATATGTTTGCAAATTTATTACAGCCAGGTAAGGTTCACAATTTCATGATTTTAATATTATTAATTGTTATTTATTTTATAGTTTATTATGTTCTTTTCAGATGGGCGATTCTTAAATTCAATATCAAAACACCTGGTAGAGGTGATAGTGATGAAGAAGTTAAGCTTTATACAAAAAAGGATTATCATAAAGAAAACATTCCAGATTCGGAAAAAAGCCTAGAGAAAAACATAATTGATGCATTAGGAGGGGAAACAAATATCGTTGAACTTACTAATTGTGCTACTAGATTAAGAATAAAAGTTTTAGATGAATCTAAAGTAGCTGATGATAAAACATGGACTAATCAGCTAGAGGCTATAGGTGTAGTTCGTAATGATAATTACTTTCAAATCATATATGGGGGTAACGCTATTACAATAGCAAGCAAAGTTAAAGAGACTTTAGGAATAGAATAGATATTGGATGTTTTTGCCGAACGCCTCGAAAAGGCTCAATTCAGAATGTTTTGTTAACCAATTAAGCATGTCAAAGTGATTGTGGGTACTTTAACATACTTCATTATTGCATATGTAGTACATTTGAAATAATAAATTTGTGCTGATATGTCCTTTCAAAAAGTGTACCTTTTGAAATACGAATTTAATGCATTGAGTATTTACCTTTTCGAGGGGGCGGGCAAAGATGCCCATATTATATAATATCGAAATTTTTAGTTTGTGAAGTAAAAATTGAGCGAGCTCTTATAAAGCCATGATATCTAAATGACGAGTAGTTTATCAAAGTGGATTCGGGCCTCCAAGTATTTACAATAGATATTGTTATTCCTTTAAAATGGATTAGAAAAAAGATACTCTGTCCATTATAAAGGAATTTTTATTAAATGAAGAAATGGGTTTAATTGGAGTATTACAGTTGATACTCTTGCATAAAATATTTCACGAAGAAATCTATTGGAAAGTGGGACTTATAGGGTGGCCTATATTAATCTTTTAACTGATCTAACTCATCTAGCCCTTTTTCTAAAATATAATTAATAAATGAGGTTTTAAAACCTTTATTTTCTATACTCTTTGCTTTTTTATCCAAACGTTCTAATAATTCATTTTCTATCAAAAAGGTTCTCCTAGTATGAGTGTCTTCCATCTTCTTTTTAGTTTCAATCATCTTTGAAAGTTCATTTTTTCCTTCCTGATAATCTTCGTCTTCGCCCTCATTATGAACGGGATTCATAAGCGCGGAAGTAGGGGTTAGTTTTTTGTTATTAAAATCACTAAGTTTATCTTCAAAGTCTTGCATGCTATTTATTTTCTTCTTTGTCATAACTTTCACCTTCCTTATTTCTTTTTAGAAACTCACTATAGAAGTCCTTATATTGTTTAAGGGCGTCATTTAATTCGTTATTATTTTCAAATCCACTCAAAGATAGTCTACCAGTTGTAGCCTTCCTAGGAATCAATGTTTCAAATACAAGATCAGCATAATCTTTCACAATTAGGTCATTGAAAAACTGAGTGTCTTTTCTTCTACCGTCACTTAATGTTCGCAGAATTCCTAGCATTTTTAAATTCACTAGGCTTTGGGCATGTTCTACAGTCTCTATAAAATTAGGTATAGCAGTGTAACAAAACTTAGATGGCTCAAAAAGAACTATTACATAATCACTTGCTATCAAAGCGTTGCTAGTTTGCTCCGAAAGAGCTGGAGGCGTATCGATAAGGATGTAATCGTATTTATCTTTAACTAAAGCCAATGTTAAATTTAATTGATTGATATGAGCCCCCTCATATGGTGCGTTTACTTCTATTTTTTCAGTATGAGGTATTTTTCCTTTGTATAACCAACGAGAAAAAGAAGCTAGAAAGTTATTTGCCGGGAGGATATCTAGACTATCTGTTATGTTATATATATATTTTTTTGGTTTTTTATATGCTATTGCTTCAAATACAGATTGATCAAAAAAATTATTTGCTGATTGATTTGTTAGCAATTCTGTTAGGTTTCCTTGGGAGTCCATATCAACTGCTAACACTTTATTTCCGCTGCGCTCTAAAAGATGAGCAAGCACTCCTGTAGTGGTTGTCTTAGAAACCCCTCCTTTTTGGAGGCCTAAAGTAATTACCTTTGCCATTTTACCATTCTCCTTTACTCAATACATAATCTATTGACATGCTATTTATTAGACACCTTATCATTAACCTTTTGTAGATAATTATATTACATAATTCATTATGTGTACATAAATGTAAAGGTTTTATGTTTGAAATACACATACTAATCATCCGAATAAATTGCTTTCAATTTTAAAACGAGGTCATGCCGCATATTATTCATCACTTTGTTCTAAATTTATAATATCTCTTATATTTGTCAATTCTAACTAGTTTACAATTTTTTCAAATGGCCATAATTCAAAAACGTTCTAGTTCCCCTTACAATATCACTAATTGTTGATTCCCTGATCTTCGTCATTTTAGCTAGTTCTTTTTGTGTTCCCCCTACCATTGGGATTTTCTGATTTTCCAAGTGTTTCGGCATCCTTAATTTTGATGTTTTAATCATGTAAGTAAACTTCCCGTTATATTTTTTCTAAACATCTTACCCAAATAGTTAGATTGCTTAGGGCATATCACAAATCTTTAATAACGCAATCGTTATTAGGTTTTAGTTTGAACACTAAAAACCAGATATTTGGACATATAACATACTCTTCCCAATATCTGATTCAAAATTTATTTACAGCTTTAAAATCCATTATCTCAAATGTACTTTTGTATATAACTATAACCATTTTGTATATGTTGTTTCATATGCGCTTTTGCAACTTCTTTATTTTTACATTCAATAGCACTAATAATTTTTTGATGTTCTATATATATTTCTTTTTTTCTTTGTTCACTATATGATGAAACATTTCGATTATGAATAACAACTTCTCTTATTTGCTTCATAAAATCGTTTAGTAGTTTATTATTAGCGCAATTAAGAATAACATCATGAATATATGAATTTATTTCTACATATTCCGAGTGTGTAGAAGCAATAGTTGATTTTTCCAATAAAAACTTTAGTTCTTCAACTTCTTCACTCTTTATATTATCTATGGCTAAATCAAGGGCCTTTAATTCTAGTGCTTCCCTACATTCATAAACTTCCGATATTTCCTCGTAAGAGAATTCTTGTACTATCGCTCCTTTATAAGGTAGCATTTTTATTAATCCTTCTGATAATAATCTGCTAAATGCTTCTCTTATTGGAGTAGCGCTGACGTTCAATTGTTTACTTAATTCAGCCTCAATCAGTCGAGTTCCGGGCTTAAGATCACCTATAATAATAGAATGTTTTATATTTTCATATACTATATAACTCAACGGGGCTTTTTTAGCGACTTTAATTTTTGAGATATTATTCATTTTGTTACCCCTTCTTCATAAGAGTCTTTTTAATATAAGGATAAGCAACTATAATTAAAATTACAATTAAAAGCGCCAACGAAATCGGACGTGAAAGGAATATTCCCAATCCATTATGAGAAGCGATAAGCGATTGTCTTAGATTATCCTCCACCAATGGACCTAAAACTAAGGCTAAAACTAAAGAAGCTGGGGAATACCCGTAATGTTTCATAAAAAAACCGATAACGCCAAAGATAAACAATATCCAAATTTCAATAATGTTATTATTTAAACTGTATGTCCCAACAGTACAGAGAATTAAAATAATGGGTATTAATAAACGATAAGGAGTTTTGATAACGTATAGAAACAATGGGATAGCAATTATATTGACAACTAATAAAGCAATATTTCCTAGATACATACTTGAAATAATACCCCAGGAAAATTCAGGGTTATTTTTCATTAATAATGGTCCTGGTTCCAAGTCAAACATTAAAAAAGCACCTAATAATACTGCAGTAGCCGCAGATCCTGGTATGCCTAACGTTAGTAAAGGAATCATAGACCCAGCTGTCGCAGCATTATTAGAGCTTTCTGGAGCTATCAATCCTGGTATGTGTCCCGTACCGAATTTTTCTGGTTCTTTTGAAAGTTTC
>Ga0079226_10000640_pt1 | contig 25312 bp, 24 predicted proteins | sample Poulit2014_FD_76345 | JGI IMG/M metagenome (GOLD analysis project Ga0079226, IMG submission 76345) | Agricultural soil microbial communities from Georgia to study Nitrogen management - Poultry litter 2014 | ecosystem: Environmental > Terrestrial > Soil > Agricultural land | place: USA: Georgia...
GAAGTGTTGTCTACTTCTACTGTAAGAGAAATTGCTTGATAACCTTTATTTACTGCAAGTTGTTCTGCGTAGGTAAGCAATTTTTTGCCAATGCCCATACCTCGAAACTGAGAAAGTGTTGCGAGCATACTCACATGATATTCACCAGAACTACCTTCATCTAATCGAACTAACGCTAGAATATTTTTAAAGTTATGGACAAATTGGGGAACGATTTGAAATCTCTGTATTTTCATAATTTGCCAAACAGTCGAAAGTGTTTGATCTTCAAGTTGGTCATATGAAAGGCATGATATAGCGCCAGCAGGCTGTCCATTAACAGTTGCAATCATCGTATTATTATAACTAAAGCGATTACCATTTTGACGCCATAATTTTTGCATACCTTGCTCAAGTTCAGATTGATCATTCGTATTAAAAAATACTTTTGCCATATCATCTATTGCCAGTAAGTTAAAATAACCACCCTTTTGTAATTCGGGATAGGCTGGTTTAATTTTTATATGTGACAAAAGAATCCTCCTTTTCTGATTAAAGAATATTTCATATTAATATTTACCCTTAAAATGACATAAAAAAATTAAATATAAAATTATTGCACAACGAATTATTTGATTTTACGATTATCAAATATATGAAGTGTACAATTATTTTGTTATAACAAAAACATCTCGGTAATAAATAATAACTTTTGCAATTAAATGTATTAAATACAAATATATTGTGCTAAACTAAAAATGAGGTGTGAGAACGTGAAGGAATACCTAAGTTTATATAAGGGGTAAATTAATAATGAAAGAAAAACTGATTTTATCAACGATACTTGCAGGGATGTTTGTGTTAACAGGGTGTGCGAATGATTCATCGCAAAAGGGTTCTGAAGAAGATAATTATAAAAATCATGCAAGTGAATCAAAAAATAAAGATAATGGTAAACCTTATAGTGACGTTACGTATCCTAAAGATGGCGTGAAAGGTATATATGTTAGTGCAAATTCAACAAATGGAGAAAAATTTAAAGAATTAACGAAATTTATTGAGGGCACTGACTTAAATGCGATGGTTATTGATGTTAAAGATGATACTGGTAATGTGACAATCAATTTCAATACTGGTAATAAAAAAATTGATGATAACACCATAAATATAGTGGATGCAAAGCCATTACTTAAACAGATGGAATCAAAGAATATTTATCCAATAGCGAGAATAGTTACTTTTAAAGATTCGAAACTAGCTGAAGACCACCCAGAATGGTCATTTAGAGAAGAGGACGGCTCTGTTTGGGAAAGTGATGGTGGCGATAAGTTTGTTAATCCATTTAATAAAAATGTATGGGATTATAATATCGACATTTCTAAAGAGGCGGCTAAAGCTGGATTTAAAGATATCCAATATGATTATGTACGCTTTCCTGAAGGTTTTGAAAATATGGAAAGTAGTTTGCAATACAGCAAAGGTTCATATAAAAATAGTGAGTTAAGTGATGTAGATCAACGTGTAGATACAATCACTCAGTTTTTAGCTACAGCCAGAAAAGAATTGAAAGATTATGATGTGAAAGTATCAGCAGATGTATTTGGCTATGCAGCAATGGTCGAAGAAGCACCTGGGATAGGTCAAAGCTTTCCTAAAATTGCTAAAAATACATATGCGATTTCATCTATGATTTATCCTTCCCATTGGAGCCCAGGAGATTTCGGTCTTGATGCGCCAGATAAAGAACCATATAAAGCAATAGATCGATATTTAGATAAAGAAACGTCAGTGTTAAATGCATTAGGAAAACACAAACCAATATCTCGTCCGTGGTTACAAGATTTTACCGCTCAATATTTAGGTGAAGGTAATTATAAATCGTATGATAGTCAAGCTGTTGAGGATCAAGTCCAAGCACTTAAAGATCATGGTATAAATGAGTTTTTATTGTGGAATGCTGCAAATGATTATACAACAGGTGTAGATTATACACCTGAAGCAGATCAAGAAAAATTAAAAGAAAACAAAAAAGAATTAAAGAATGAATCAAAAGAAAGTAAAGATAAATAATAGTCATATTTGATGACGTTATATTGCCGACAAAATCCCAAGCTTTGTCGGCATTTTTTCATGTATTTTCTTCCTATATAATCGACATAATATTGAAGCTTCAATCAATTTTAACAATCGTTAAATGTGAAACTGCACCATTTTTAATGAGAGAATGGTTAAATAGAATAAGGATATTGAAGATGTGGAGGGTAAAATGAAAGACAATAAAGTAGTGATTGCATCTGTGACTAAGGAAAAGCAACTAGAAAAAGTATTGAAATATAAAGATAACTTGAAAGCTGTCTTTATTTTAACTGGCAATTTCATCAATATTAAAGAGTATGTGAGACTATACCAGTCACATGGTATTGATGTGTACATTCATGTGGAGATGATTAAAGGGTTAAAATTAGACGATTTTGGTTTTAAATACATCAAACAAATGATTCAACCGAATGGTATAATCACAACGAAAACAAGTCATGTAAAATTAGCGAAAAAGAATGACATTTTTGTCATTCAACGTTTCTTCTTAGCAGATCATGATATGAAAGAAAATATTATAAATACTGCGCAAGTGAGTCAGCCTGATATGTTGGAAATGATGCCGACGATTACTTCATTTTTAATTCAACCTATTCAGTCAAAAGTAAATATACCAATTATTATGGGTGGTTTAGTGGATAGGGAGGCATACTTAACTCAAGCACTTGAAGATGGAGCTTTAGGTGTATCGACTGCGAATAAAGAAATGTGGAAGAGGGAATTTACTGATTTTTTACATGAGCCTAAATAAATATCAATATTCATTTGCTATATTGAACATAACAAGTGAAACGATAGGCAATTGGAGAGCCAAATAAGCGTGTACCTACACGTTTATTTGGCTATTTTTTTTGGGAGGTTTTAAGGAGAATGAAGAAATTTAGTTTTCTGTTATGTATAGCATTACTATTCTTATCAGGTTGCAGTGCTGATGGTAGTAAGGAAGAGACAAAGGATGGCAAAGTGAAAATAGAGTACTGGCATGTCAATGCTGAAACACAAGGTGGGAAAACAGTAAAAGAACTTGTAAATAACTTTAATAAACAGAGTGATGATGTCTATGTGCAAGCTAAATATAATCCCGATATGTATAAAGGTTTAATACAGAATATGATGTCTGAAGCCGCTGGTGGCAGAACGCCAGACGTCGTACAAATTGGATGGTCGTTTAAAGATTATTATAAAGATAATTTTGAATATACATCACCTGAAAAGGTTATCAATCGCTCATTTCCAGAAGACAAAAAGTTTATAGAAGAAAAGTTTGATGACAAGATTTTAAAAATTGCACAAGACGAAAAAGGAGAACAATTAGGTCTACCATATTCTGTTAGTAGTCCAGTGATGTTTATCAATAAAGATATTTTACGTAAGGCAAATCTTGATGAAAGTGGTCCGAAGACTTGGGAAGAAGTTCAAACTTATGCAGACAAAATTAAACAAACTACAGATCAATATGGTGTCTTTATACAAGAACCGGCTGATAGCTGGGCACAGCAAGCAATAGTAGATAGTAATGGTGGCAATATTGTAAAAGATGGTAAGGCATCATTTGCAAGTAAGGAAGGCGTAGAAGCGTATCAATTGATGCAAAATATGGTAAATAATAAATCCGCATTACATACGAATGATGAACAAGGTCAACAGAGCTTTATTAATGGTGAAGTTGGCATGTTATTTACTACCAATGCGAAGCAAAAGCATATTAAAGATAACGCGAAATTTGATGTAGAAGCGATTGAAATGCCAGGTTGGGAAGGCAAAGAGAAAAAAGTACCTGCAGGCGGCGCAATGCTAGGTATCACCTCAGATACTAAAGAGGAACAAGAAGCTTCTTGGAAATTTATGAAATATTTATACAAAGTTGAAAACATGGCGAAATGGACGAAAGGTACAGGATACGTGCCACCACGTAATGACGTTGTAGATAATCCGAAAGGTTTGAAATCTTATGTTGAAGAAAATGAGATGATGCAACCAGCAATAAACCAAATGAGCAATGTGGTCCCTTGGGCTGCGTTCCCTGGTAATAGTGGTTTAGAAGCTGAACAGCAGCTAATTGATATGAGAGATAAAATACTCGGTGAAGATGCTGATGTGAAGCAAACCATGAAAGAAACGCAAAAAAGAATCAATCAAGAATTAGATGAATAAGATGAGGAGGTATAAGTAATGAATAAAAAATGGTTGCCTTATGCGCTATTATTACCATCTGTAATAATTATTTTGATATTTAATATTATCCCTTTAATTTATACCGTGTATTTAAGCTTTTTTGATTGGAACATGGTTAAAACAAATAAAGAGTTTGTAGGTTTAGATAATTATATTGATCTTTTTACGGACGCTAAATTTTATATGATTATCGGTCAGACATTTGCCTATATTGCGTTACTGATTGTGTTTAATACAGTGATGACTTATATTTTCGCCTTTATTGTAGATTATTTTATTGGCAAAGGTAAACGTATTTATCAAACAGTATTGTTTATACCTTCTGTGATTTCGCTTGTAGTAGGCGCGATGGTGTTTCTATGGATATTAAACCCAGTATCAGGTCCTGTAGCACAAGTGCTAGGTTTGTTTGGCATATCAATACCAAATTGGACGACAACGAATGGATGGGTGATCTTTGTGATTAGTTTAATTGTGGCTTGGAAAGTGTTTGGCTACAATTTCCTGGTGCTTTATTCCAGTATTATCGGTATACCTAGAGAGATGATTGAAGCGGCAAAAATAGATAATGTGAAACCTTCTCGTATTTTTATAGATATTATTTTACCGATGAGTTCGGCGACTGGATTTTATATTTTAATCATGACGATTGTTCAAGGTTTACAATACGTCTTTACCCCTATCAGTGTAATTACGCAAGGCGGTCCCAATTATCAAAGTAGTAACTTAATCTATCATGCTTATCATGAAGGATTCACCTTATATAAAACAGGTGTGTCAGCTGCCGTATCAACAATTACGTTAATTATTTTCTTCTCACTATTGCTGATTCAGTTTTTAGTGGTTGAGAGGAGGGTGAAATATGAAAACTAAATCTTCTATCGCGCATATTGTACTAATTACCTTTATATTATTAGCAATTTATCCAATTATTTTTGCAATAAGCAATTCGTTCAAAGAGTTAAGTCATGCGTATGATTCTATGACTAATTTAATACCATTACCGCTTACGATAGAAAATTTCGATAAATTAATTAGCGATATTCCATTATTCCAAATTACAACGAATACATTTGTGATTGCGAGTGTGATTACGCTTGTGAAAGTAGCAATATCATTCTTAGCAGCATTTGCTATCGTTTTCTATCAATTCAAATTTAAAAAAGTAACATATATGGTACTTGTAGCAACAATCTTTGTGCCATTTACTGTCACAATGGTGCCGAATTATATTATTATGGCGCGTTTAGGATTTGTGGATTCTGTGTGGGGCGTCATTTTACCGCAACTTGCAGATGCAATCGGCATATTTATGTTAACGCAGTCGATGCGTAATATACCGAAAGCTTTGTTAGACTCTTTGCAAGTAGACAATATTTCGGTCTGGCATACGATGAAAGATGTCATCGTACCAATTACTAAGCCAGCATTAACATCCACAAGCATTTGGTTTTTCATCTTGTCGTGGAATGAATATATATGGCCAAACTTGATGTTGAAGAGCGAATCGAATTACACGTTACCTTTAGCGTTACAGCTGTTTGTAAGTTCCGAAGGTGGGACTAATTTTACAGTGGCGATGGCCTTAAGTGTCTTAACGATGGCTATTCCACTCATTATATATCTAGTGTTCCAGCGTTTTATTATAGATACTTTTACTACAAGTGGGATTAAATAGGAGGATAATACAATGGGTACTTTAGAATTGAAGAATTTAAGCAAATCATTTGGCGACACTAAAGTGATTGAGAATTTAAATTTAAAAATCAATGATGGTGAACGTGTAGTATTTTTAGGCCCCTCTGGCTGCGGGAAGTCTACGATACTCAGAATGATTTCAGGTATTGAAAGTGTGTCAGAAGGTCAAATATGCTTTGATGAGACTGATGTTACAAATTATGCACCGGGAGAAAGAGATATCGCAATGGTCTTTCAAAACTATGCCTTATATCCACATATGACTGTAGAGAAGAATATTACCTATGCATTAAAACGTAATAAAATACCTCAAGAAGACATTAAGCAACGACTAGAACAAGCGCTCTCTATATTGGATTTAACACATTTAAAAGAACGCAAACCAAGTGAATTATCAGGTGGGCAACGACAAAGAGTTGCTTTGGGAAGAGCAGTTGTTAAAAATGCCTCTTATTTCTTATTAGACGAACCCTTATCTAATTTAGACGCTTTACTTCGTGTGTCTGCGAGAAGAGAGCTATTACATTTACACGAGGTGTATAAACATACATTTATTTTTGTGACGCATGATCAATTAGAAGCAATGGCATTAGCAGACCGCATCGCACTCTTTGATAAAGGTGAGATACAAATGTTTGATACACCTGAAAATATTTATAACCACCCACGTAATGTGTTTACAGCACGCTTTATTGGCGCGCCACCGATGAACATTTTAGATGCGACATATGAGTCGAATCAACTTGTATTTGATTCTGAACTATCTATAGATACTCAGGCATTAAATCAACAAAACTTAGCGCAATATGATGGTCATTTTCTCCTAGTAGGTATTCGCCCAGAAGCAATTCATATTACGGAAGAAGCAACGGCATTGAAATTTGAAATTGAAGATATTGAAAACTTAGGAGAGTGTTATAGCCTTATAGGAAAGCTCAACCAACAAACGCTCACTGTAAAAAGTTATAAAAAACCAGAACAAAGCGTAGTAAATATTAAATTTGATATGAGTAAAGTAATTTTATTTGATCCAAATACAGAAATAAATATAGAGGAGAGATAATCATGGCACTAATATTAAGTACTAACACATATATAAGAAGCGGTTTGTCACCAATCTATAGTCTCTTAGAGGCAAACCCAGATTTAGGTATAGAACTATTTGGAAATAACAAAGACGAAGCTTATACGAAAGAATTACTTACTTTAGGTAAAGATACAGAGCGATTCTTAACCTATCATGAACAAATATTTGATGTAGAACACTCAAGACCAAGAGACGAAGATTTATATAGTTTAGAACAAATTCGATTAGCAATTGAACACTGCGTAGACTTAGGTATTAAAGACATCGTCTATCATGTAAATAATGTACCAATTCATAATAAACAACAAATGATTGCCCAAACAGCACTGAATTTAGACCATATTACACAAGAAGCAAAAGCAAAAGGTGTCAATATTTTAATTGAAAATGTAGGCGTAGACACTAAGCAAAACAAATTATTAACAGAATCAGAATTTATCATTTTCTGTAAAGAGAGAGAAAACAGTGTGTTGATTGATGTTGGACACGCGAATGCAAATGGCTGGGATTTAGAATATGTCATGCAACAACTTCAAGATAAAATTAAATTCTATCATCTGCACAATAATGACGGTAAGCATGATGATCATAATCTATTACACGAAGGCACACTAGACATGGAACGTTTCTTTGAAATGTATCATCAGTACACACCCAATGCGCATCTGACATTGGAGTATAATTATGATATAGGAGAACAACCAAGACTAATTCAACATGATATAGATTACGTTGTAAGCAAAATAAAAGCAAAATAAAGCATATTAAGATTAAAAAAAGAGCAGAATACGCACAAAATGTTGGAATGTAGAAAATATAAGCTACATTCCAATTAATTATATTGTATAATACTATATATGATATTATTTATATAGTTTATTTTAAAAGAGGTGCGCTGTTTGAATGATTAGAATATTGGTTCCATGCTTTAACGAGGCTTTTGTGATTAAACAAACTTACGATAAATTAACAGAAATAATGCAACAGGATAGTTATATTAATGATTATACATATGAAATATTGTTTGTTGACGATGGCAGTAAAGACCAAACACTGCCGATTATTCAACAATTGTCTGAGTTAGATAGCAATGTGAAGTATATTTCTTTTTCTCGAAATTTTGGCAAAGAATCTGCCATGTATGCAGGATTGAAAGCAAGTAGAGAAGCGGAGGCGTTAATTATTATTGATGGAGACTTACAGCACCCTCCAGCATTGATACCTGATATGATTGGTTACTTTAGAAATGGTGAAGATCAAGTTGTAGCCAAACGAGATAGAACTGGAGAGCGGTGGCCACGCAAGTACTTATCCAAATTGTATTATGCGATGATAAATAAAATGGTAGATGTCACACTTGAAGATGGTGTCGGAGATTTCAGGTTGTTGAGTCAGCGTGCTGTGAATGAAGTTGTGAAATTAGGAGAATACAATCGATTTTCAAAAGGATTGTTTGCATGGATTGGTTTCGAACCAAAAGTGATTGAATATGAAAACATTCAACGAGAAGAAGGAGAGTCTAAGTGGTCATTTAGCACATTATTAAATTATGGTATAGATGGATTGATTTCTTTTAATAATAGACCGTTGCGTATTATTATATATTTGGGGTTATTTAGTTGCCTGTTGAGCTTTCTTTATATTTTATTTAACCTGATTTATACACTGAATTATGGTGTTACTACGCCTGGTTATTTCACTACTATTTTTGCAGTGCTATTTCTAGGAGGTGTCCAGTTAACTGCTTTAGGGGTTATTGGAGAATATATTGGTAGGGTTTATTATGAGGTTAAGCAAAGGCCGCTATTTATAATCCATAAGACGAATCTAAATAAGCATGAGGTAAATTAAGATGAAATCATTTTATTTGAATAAGACTTACCTGATAGTGGCCGCGCTTTTTTTATTTTATTGTTTGATGGCGTTTTTCTTGCCGTTAACACACGATGACTGGCATTGGTACAGCCAATATGGTATACAAATGTGGCAAGAAAAATATAAAAATTTAAATGGTCGTTATTTAGGCAATATTTTGGAAACGATAGCTGTACGTCTAGATTGGTTTAGATACTTATCTTACGCCTTGATAAGTATAGCAATACTAATGGTAATCACTTGCTTTACTCGTGAAAAGAAGCAACCTGTACATTATTTATTAGCTTTTATCTTTATGATTACGATACCAAGTGAGATATACAAGCAAACGTATGGGTGGTTTGCAGGATTCTATAATTATGTACCAGCTACGTTTTGTGTATTATTTATTTTATGGTTTATTGCTACAGTTACATTTGAACGCACAAGGCTCAAACCGTTGACTAATATTGCTTTCTATTGTGTTTGTTTCATTGGGCAGTTCTTTATGGAAAATACGACATTATTTAATAGTATGATGCTTATATTAGCCATTGCAATCCATTTATTTCTATATCGTCAATGGAACCCTAAATATATTGTCGGTTTATTATTATCTGTGTTAGGCACAGTGATAATGTTTTTAAATCCCAAGTACAGAAAAATATTTTTAGAAGGTAGTGACTACCAACAAATATCTAGTGATACAGGGATGCTTGATAAAATATATAAAACAATGACGACGACAATTCCAGAATGGGTATTTTTCAATCAGATTATAATTTTATCGATCATCATCATTGTTATATCATTTATGCTATATCGTAGCGCTATGTTATATAAAACATCTAAAGTGAAAATGTATTTTAGTGTCGGTGGTTTATTACTATTGCCGAGTTATTATTTTTTAATTTATAAACAATTTGAGTTACAACAATTTCAATCTATCACTATAATGAACATAATCAATACAATAGTATGTATTCTATTTTTAAGTGCATTTATTTGTGCAATTCATGTAGTCATTCTTAAAAAAGAAATGCGATATACGTTGTATTTATTAGTTGTTTCAACATTACTGGTATGTGCGCCATTGGTAATTGTTTCGCCACTTGGTCCTAGAAACTTTTATACAGTATATGCCTTATACGCTATTATTTTATTCATATTACTTGTCCAACTTAATGTCATACATACAGTATGGCGTAAGTATGTTATTATCATCGCAGTTATATTCAGTGTTATTTATTTGAGTAGCTTTTGCTATATTCATTATCAAAATGAAACACGCATTGTGCAATTGAAACAAGACGTAATAAATGAGCCACACAAAGATTTCTATAAGATGGAGAAATTACCGTTCGAACACTACCTTCATCATGCGACACCAACGAGCGATAAGTATCAAACATTATTTAACGAATATGAAGGTTTGCCAGAAGATACAAAAGTGAAGTATATTCCTTTTGGAAGTGAAGACAAATAAAGAACGTTAGTTTAATTAAGGTATTTTGTGGTTGTATCGATCTCAATTTATAAATAAATATATTCGTGAAAACCCCTAGCCATTGACGGTTAGGGGTTTTTGATTATGTTAAATATTTTGTTGGATAGGTGATAAATACAGTATTATTAGGAACTAAATGATTTAATCATCATCTGCTTCGTAATCATCATCTTCGACCTCATATTCGTCATCGTCATCATTGTCTGTATAAATATGAGGATTCTGATTTACAGTCGGTGGTGTTTCAGTCGATGCGTTACTGTTTTTATTAAACCAAGCTACAGAGGATACTTTGCCTGTGAGTTGGTTAATAATAATATTAGCCCCTTTTTGATTGTTAATATCTTGTGTGACTACATAGTTCTTAATACCGTTATTTTCTTTTAGTGAAATAGATTTAAAGGTGCCACCCACTTGTTTTTGAGCTTTGTCTTTGGCAGTTTGTTCACTTATTTTATTATTCTCTTTCTTTTTTTTCTTTTTATCTTCAGTTTTCTTTTGTTTTAAGTCACGTGTTTGCTCAATTTTAGAAATGGTTTTCTTTTCTCTATTAACTTCTATGTCATAAAGTCCTTCGTTTGATTTTAGTTCTATTAAAAATTTACTTTGATTATCATTAGGTTTGATTGAATTAATCTTACCCTCGTAACGCTTTTCAACCATAGCTTTTGCATCTGCTTTTGCCATAAGTTGTTGATTTGCTTTTAAAAATATAATGACACATAGTGCAATAGATAAACCAATACATAACATAATTAAGATTAATTTAAAGAGAAGTTTCATTTTTTACTCCTTTAGGCACAGTTAAAACAAACGTTGAACCGAAATTCACTTTACTTGTTACCTCAATCATTATATTTTGTTGTGTCGCAATTTCTTGAGCGATTGATAATCCTAATCCGGAACCGCCCGTGCCACGTGATCGAGCCTTATCTACACGATAAAATCGAGTGAAGATATGAGGTAAATCAGTTTCTGGTATACCTATGCCATCATCTATAATTTCAATTTTGAATGAATCCTTATTATCAGAAATTTTGACCACAATGAGTGATTCACCATATTTGTGAGCATTGTCTAAAAATATATGAATGAGTTGTTTGAATAACGCAATATCTAGCCAAGCTTCAGTGGTTTCACATGATACTTCTACTTTGATATCTTGTTCATAAACATGTTTTAAACGATGTGTAATTTCTTCAATTAAGTCCACTATATTTTCATATTCAAGGTTATTTTCCTTCTTGTTTTTAGTTATTTGAGCATAAAATAATAGTTGCTCTGTTAAATATTTCATTTTTTTAGCTTCATCACCGATAGCATGGATACTTTCATCTAATGTTCGCTTATCTTTTTTTCCAAAACGCTGTAACATCTGGCTATAAGAATTTATGACGGTGATGGGTGTTTTCAACTCATGTGAAGCATTCATAATAAAGGCTTGTTGTCGTTCGTCATGTTCTTGCAATTTGTTCATCATATCATTAAATGAAGTAGATAATTCTTGTAATTCATAAGAATCATTTTGTTGTACTTCGACAGGTTGATAATCTCTAGTTTCTTGTGTTTCTTTAATATGCTTGCTTAATTTCAAAATCGGCTGCGTAATGATATTAGTGATAACTCTATTTAAGTAAAAAATAACTAAAAGTAATAAGATGACTGAACCAATTAAAATCCACTTTAAAATTTGAAATGATTCATACTTAAAATCTACATTTTCATAAAGTTGTAAGTTCACGACATCGCCGTTTTCCCAAACAATAGGGAGTGAAATCATCGCAAAGTGATAACCTTTATAAGCAACTGTCTTTTTATATTGCTTACTTTGGAATGGCTGTTGAATGTTATTGTAATCGACGTTCGTCGTAAAATTCACAATAGGTTTATCGTCTTTGTTTACCACACTAATATAGCCATCTGACAGTATGTATCCATTATTCATAATTTCTTCATTGGTCCTATTATCGGATTGCTTTATTTCTTCTATGATATTAATGCTACGTGTCTCAAGTTGATTTAACTCTGAAGCGATGGAAAAATGCTTGAAAAGCACATAAACAAAAATATTTACGCTAATAATCAAAATGACAGTCATTACTGTGATATATAACCGTATTCTAGTTCCTAATCTCATATAATTTAATCCTTAATCATATAACCATATCCACGAACGCTATCAATAATGGATGGTTTGTTTTTGTCTAACTTTTTACGTAAATGACGAACATAGACGTCAACAACGTTGGTATCACCTTGATAATCAAACTGCCATACTTGTTTGATGATTTGTTCACGCTCTAAAGCTTGATTTTTATTTTCCAGGAAATAAACAAGCATTTCATATTCTTTTGGTGTTGTGCTGACTATTGTATTATCGCAATAAACTTCACGTGATTTGGTATCCACGGAAATATGTCTATGTGTGAGCAAGTCATTGCACTCTGTGGCTTTCGAATTGGTCATTTTCAGATGCACGCGAATCCGCGCTAACAATTCCTCTATTTCAAATGGTTTCGTGACGTAATCATTTGCGCCAGAATCGAGACCACCAACTTTATCCATTAATCCATCTCTTGCAGTTAACATGATAACTTTAATAGCATCATCTTTAGTTCTAATGCGTCTTAATACTTCTAAACCATTGAGTTCAGGTAACATGACATCAAGCAAAATAAGATCGAATGTCTTGTCTTGAAATGCTTGAATAGCCTGTTTGCCTGTATAAGCTAAAGTTACATCATATTCTGCAAACTCTAATTCTAATTGCAATACGCGTGCAATTTTTTCATCATCTTCTACAATTAAAATCTTTTCCATTCGTTAATACACCTACTTTAGTTTTAAACCTATAAATTGCCAATAAAATAAATACATTAAGACCATAAATACGATATAAATAGGTAACAACCACATATTTAATTTTAATAGTTGAGAAGTATTAAATGGTCGATCATCTAACTCATAAAATATTAATAATGCCTTTGAACTTACTGGTAATGTAAGACAATAATTTATACCAATTAACGTTATAAATACTACTGAAACAGGATTTAATTCAAAAGTTTTTGCAAAAATAATTACAGTGGGGATAAGCACTACAGCTCTTGTTGTATGACTTGTAATGAGTAAATGGGACCCCACACTGATAATGCTGATGATGACGACAAATACAATGGCGGGCAAAACAGGTAACCCTTTCAGTAATGCTAAAATTTGGTCTTGAAGATATTGAACAACACCATATTTTATTAATAACTCACCTAGCGCAGTCGCACTAGCTACGAAAAATATTAAACTCCATGATACTTCAGATAAAGCTTTCTTCCAAGTTATTAGGCCCATTTGAGGTATAAGCATACAAAAAGCCATTAAAATGGTCACAAAAGCAATATCAAGTCCGTGTATACTTTCGGTGATCCAAAGTGCAATCGTGATACCAATTAAAATAATTGCTTTACGCTCTTTGGAAGAAAGAGGTGTTTTTTCTGTGTCGAGATGAGCATGTGATTTACATGTAGTTTCTTTCATAGGTTGTTGTTGAATGGGGCTATACATTATAACGAGAGCAGCAACTAAACTGATTATTAAACCGAATGGCAAACCCCACAACACGAAATCAATATATGAAATAGAATGTTCTGTTTGACCTTCTAAAATACCTATACCTATTAAATGACTGCCTGCACCAATTAAGGTAGTGTTAGTCAATGTTAAAATAAGTATAGGTATCATTAATCCGTACATCGTCGCACGTTTGGGGAACTGCGTCTTGATTGCTTGATAGATAGGTAACATGGCAGCTGCACGACTTGACGTTGAAGGTATAAAGAAAGTCATGACTTGGATTGTCACTAAAATAAATAAACTCGCGCGTTTTTCAGAGTGACATTTACGGCTAAACCAATGGACGAGCCTCGTTAATAAACCACTTTCTTCTATGACACTACTAATGATAAATGCACCAATCATTAACCACACGATATGTTGGTTTAATGATTCAAATAAGATTGAATCTGGAACGCCCAGCAACACTGCACCAATCAAACACAGCATTCCGGCTAGACCTGCAGGTAAGCTTGAAAAAACAAATAATATGAGTGCTAAAATAAAAATCATTATACTTACTTTGCCTAAATAGCTTAAGTCTAGTACCAAAAAAATATAAAAACTTAAGCAAAGAAAAACGATCCAAATCCATAATTGTGAAAATGAAACATTAGCTAGCATCCGTAACGACTTCCTTCAGTTTATGCTTTTGTTGTGCCCTTGCTTGAAAAAGATTCATACCAATCATGATATAACGAATCGCACTTTCTACACTGCCTTCTAGCCACTTGTCAGCATCATTAATAGCATTTTCTAAAGTAGCTGGTTCAGGAATAATACTTGAAAATGCATCTATACCACTTTGGTAATTTATTTTTGCGCCTTTACCAATTGTGCCAGCAAAAGCAATGACAGGTTTCTGATGATTTTTAGCAATACGTGCGACTTCAGAAGGGATTTTACCATTAGGCGTCTGGTAGTCAATACAACCTTCTGCTGTGATAACAATGTCTGTTGCTTCAATGCTATTTTCGATTTGAATATAGTTTTTAATTAAATCAAATCTTGGATGTAACGTTGCGTTTGCAAAAGCAATAAGGCCTGCGCCGAGACCACCTGATGCACCAGTACCTTCTGCATAACGTAAATCCATATCTGTATGTCGTTTAATTAAAGCAGCTAGATGATATAAATTATTTGATAAGTGTTCTACATCTTCTGGTGAAGCGCCTTTTTGCGGACCAAACACACGTGCAACGCCTTTGTCACCGCATAATATATTAGACCAGTTTACGGCTATATCAATAGGTGTTGATAATACACGGCTATCTACGTTACTTAAATCTAGGTCGTGAATTTGATCAATATCAGAGCCACCAGCGATGTAAACAGAGTCACCACTTTGGTCATAAAATTTAACCCCTATAGCTTGTGCCATACCTACGCCGCCGTCAGAAGTGCCTGAATCTCCACATCCAATGATGATTCTATCTACACCATAATCAAGCGCCTTAATAATTGTTTGGCCAACACCGTATGTTGTTGTATATAAAGGATTTCGTTGTGTAGTAGGTACATGTCTTAATCCAGCAATCGCTGCCATTTCAATTACAGCAACCGTTTCTTTGCCTTCTTTAAATACGCCGAAGTAGGATTGAATTTGTTGACCTACAGGCCCAGTGACTTGTGTCATTATTTTATAACCATTTCTAATTTTAATGATAGATTCTACAAAACCTTCGCCACCATCAACCATTGGAATCACATTCACTTCGTAATTTGAATCCACGCGTTTAATACCTTTTTCAATCGCGTAACCAACTTCTTCTGCACTTAAACTTTCTTTAAAACCTGATGGAATAACAGTAAATTTCATAATATTCATCTCCCCGGATATAGTCTTTATTAATTTGATACTCTTAGACTATGATATGGGGGTTTACAATTGCTTAAAGAACTATTAAAAAACGATTAAAATTAATAAAACGCGACACCTAGCACTAAACCTATGATAACAATTAACCATGAAGGCGCTTTACAATACGCTAATAATACGAATAATATGGCAGCAAACGCGAAATCCATATGCGAATTCACAGATGATGTGAAGATAGGGTCATAAAGTGCAGCGATTAAAATACCAACTACGCCGGCACTGACCGCTTTTAACATAGCTTTAGCAGAGTGGTTTGATTGTACGCGTTCCCAGAAAGGTAAGACACCGACTAAGAGTAAGAATGCCGGTAGGAAAATAGCAATTGTTGCAACAATTCCACCTGTCACGCCAGACATTACGGTACCAATGTATGCGGCAAAGGTAAATAATGGTCCTGGTACTGCTTGTGTTAGAGCGTATCCTGTTAAAAAGTCATTTGCGCTAATCATATCTGTTGCTACAAAAGATTGTTCTAATAAAGGTAAGACTACATGACCGCCACCGAACACGAGCGCGCCCGAACGATAAAAATGATCAATCATACTAATCCACGAATTTGATGTAAAAAAGTTCATAATAGGTAATATAATTAAAAAACTGAAAAATAATATAAGTGAAATCGTACCAACAATGGTAGGAATATTGAATATTTTAATTGATGTTTTACTTTCTTCATGTTCTTTAAATAGTAACAATCCAGCCAAGGCAACTATAATCAATGCTCCCAGTTGAGATAAAGGATGAATAACTGTGACTGCCATGACTAAAGTGAACAGTGCCAAAAGCTTGGTTTTGACGTCGGGTAGTAATTTCTTACCCATACCAATAATTGCGTTTAATACAATTGCCACAGCAACTAATTTCAACCCATGCGTCCAGCCTAAGTCGTTGCTATATGCAAGTAGTAAAGTGGCGCAAAGCATCAAGACGATTACTGAAGGTAATGTAAATCCTATAAATGAAATGACGCCTCCAAGTAAACCTGCTTTTGTAATACCAATACCAAAACCTACCTGACTACTTGCAGGACCAGGTAAAAATTGACATAACGCTACTAAATTTGTGTATTGCTGTTCAGTAAGCCACTTTCTTCGTTTTACATATTCATCATAGAAGTAACCAAGATGTGCTGTTGGACCACCAAATGATGTACAACCGAGCCTAAGTGCGACTAAAAAAACCTCAAGATATTTCATTTATGTAACCTCCTAATTTTATATTTCACCAACAAGTTCTTTTAATTTTTGTTGACTCTTCGCTAACATTTCTTTGCCAAATGAAGTGATAGTGTAGTTCTTGCGTTGTTTACCATCGACAACACTTTTCTCACTTACAAGTAACGATTCATCTTCCATTCTATGTAAGAGGGGATACAATGTACCAGCACTCATTGAGTAACCATGCTCTTGTAGTTCCTCAATCATCCAACTTCCATAGACAGGATGTTCGTTCGCATGATGGAGGATGTGAATATAAATAAAGCCTAAAAACATACGCCTTTCTAATTTGGATTCCATATGCATCACTCCTTTTTAAAATATGATATCGAATATCGATATCGCATTTCGATATCAATGTATCATTTATATTATTGTCTTTGTTGAAATTTACATAAAATTTAAGAACTTATCATATTATGTAATATTTTTTGCCTTATAAAAACTATAGCCTAGATATTTTGAAAGTGAAGATAATTTACTAAAAAAGTGAAAGTAATGTACAATAACATGTAAGCGCTTACTATTTTATGTGAACTATTTTAAATCAAGCTTTAAAAGGAGAATGTAAATGAAAGATAAAGTGATGATGATTACTGGTGGTAGTAGTGGCATGGGTAAAGCAATGGCTAAGCGATTCGCAGAAGAAGGAGCAAAAGTAGTCATAACGGGACGCTCTTTGGAACGATTAGAAGATGCCAAACAAGATATTGAACAATATGAAGGCCAAGTGTTATGCATCGATATGGATGTCCGCGACCCAGAGCGCGTACAATATACAGTGGATAAAACAGTAAAGAGATTTGGCAAGATAGATGGTCTAGTGAATAATGCAGCAGGGAACTTTATTTGTCCTGCAGAAGATTTATCGACAAATGCGTGGAACTCAGTCGTAGATATTGTATTAAATGGTACATGGTATTGCACGCAAGCTGTTGGTAAAGAGTGGATTAAACATGGCCAAAAAGGACGTATTATAAATATGGTTGCAACGTATGCTTGGAGATCAGGGCCTGGCGTTATACATTCTGCAAGTGCTAAAGCAGGCGTACTTGCTATGACGAGAACGCTCGCTGTCGAGTGGGGGTCTAAATATGGCATTACAGTCAATGCAATCGCTCCTGGACCAATAGCTAACACAGGAGGGGCAGGCAAATTAAGCCTGTCCGAAGACGCACGTCAACAAACATTAGATAGCGTACCAGTTGGTAGAATGGGACAACCTGAAGAGATTGCAGGTCTTGCTAAATTCTTATTTTCTGATGAAGCGGCTTATATTAATGGCGCTTGTATGACTATGGACGGCGGCCAATGGTTGAATCAAAATGCGTTTTAGATTTTAATAATTGATATAGCTTATATTAGACAAACCGTGCAAGTGACGTCGCATGGTTTGTCTTTTTATCGTGCGTAAATTCTATAAATTGTGAAAATATGGCTTTCAAGTACAAAATAACCATATCCAATTGAAATAAATTAGAATTTCTACTATTATATATACTTGTGTTAAAAAATGACGAAAACATATATATGCTTTGAAACTTTTTGGTTAGTAGCTAAAAAGTTTCTTTTTTATGTCTGGCTAGGTATCCGATAAAAAACATAGTGTTAGGAATGAGTGATTGTCAACTTAAAGGAAAGAGGTGTTATTGGGATGTTATACAAAATCCATTTTAAAAATATATTTTTCTGTATACTTGGGACTTTTCTAATAGGTATAGGAATTAATGCGTTTGTGATTGCAGCTAATTTAGGTGAAGGTGGTACAGTAGGTATTTCACTTAACTTAAAATATACGTTAGGTTTATCCCCAGCGCTGACATCTCTGATTATAAATATGATATTAATTGCAGTTGGTTGGAGATATTTAAGTAAGACGACAGCAGTCTATACATTAATTACAGTGATCTCGAGTTCAGCATTTTTAGGACTAACTGAAGCGTTCAATATGCATCTGGAATCTGATTTTATAAACACAGTGTTTTCTGGCGTACTTATTGGTATCGGCAGTGGACTTGTGATATCAGCACGTAGTACATTAGGTGGCACTTCCGTTATTGCTAAAATTATTAATAAATATACTGAAATCAAAACGTCTCAGGCGTTGTTTATTCTCGATTCGATTATCGTTTTATCTTTCTTAATCATACTTCCCGTACAAAATGTTTTATATACAATTGTAATGCTTTTTATAGTAGAAAAGAGTATGTCATTCGTAATAGAAGGTTTTAACCCTAAAAAAGCCATTACAATCATTTCAAATTATAATGCTCAAATCAGTGATGATATTAATGAAGAAACAGGGCGTGGTTCTACATTATTAAATGGTGTAGGTGGTTATGAAAAGAAAGAGACCAATGTGCTATATGTCGTAGTACCACAAAATCAATTATCAAGAATTAAGAAGATTGTGAACGCCCATGATGAGAATGCTTTTCTTGTTATTCATGATGTGCGAGATGTCTTAGGCAATGGCTTTATGAAAATACAATAGAATTGATTTCTGATTGATTTAAAAATAAGCATTCACACAAAAAAGCCCTAAAACCACGTAAGGTTTTAGGGTTTTTTTAATAATAATTATGCATGTTAGATTTAATTATGGATGAAAGATAACTTTATCAAAATGTTTTTTCTTATTTACTAGTGCATCAAATGTTTCAGGGCCTTTTTCTAAATCTAGCCGATCTGAAATCATTGGATTTACATTAATTTCTCCTGTAGACATATAGTGAAGTGTCGCATGCCATTCTTCTCCTGGGAATGGGGCTGATAAGCCGTTCCAAGACCCTATAACGTTAAGTTCATTACGCAATATTTTTTCGAAGTGCACACGGTTCATCTCTATATCTGCATAAGGTATGCCAAGAAGTAAGACTTCCCCGCCTTTAGTTGGTAACGTCAAGACTTGCCCAATGGTGAATGGGGAGCCAGCAGATTCAACAGCGACGTCGATATTATGAGGGATATCTTTAATCACTTCGTCTAAATCCTCGTCTTTAGAATTAATGGTATAATCTGTACCGAGCGTTTTAGCAATTTTTAATTTACCTGGATCGATATCAATTGCAATTGTCTTAGCGGCTCCAAATATTTTGGCCCATTGGATGGCTAATAAACCAATACTACCACATCCCATAACAGCCACTGTAGCACCAGGTTTCATTTTAGTTCTATAAAAACCGTGTGCTACTACTGCAGAAGGTTCTACCATAGCAGCTGTATCAAAATCTACATTAGATGGTAGTTTTAAGACGTTATGAGCAGGAAGTTTAACGAATTCTGCAAAAGCACCGGGTTCATAAGATCCAATAACATATAAATGTTCGCATCTTGAGTATTCGCCTTTTTCACATTGTGGGCAGGCATGACAAGCTATGGCAGGGCATCCTGTAACGGCGTCTCCAATTTTTACATGGCTCACGTTACTTCCTAGACTTTCTACAACTCCTGAAAATTCATGACCGAATGTCATGCCTTCACGATAAGGGCCCAGTTTTTTATAGCGAGAATTATCTGACCCACATATACCAGTTGCAATAACCTTAATAATGACATCGTCGTCATTTTCAATTTTGGGAGGAACTGTTTCTTCGTACCTTAAATCTTCAATGCCGTAAAGGTTCAAAGCTTTCAAAGTGTTTCACTCCTTTTCTTCTGAATATTAATTATGTTCAGAAGTGACTTTTTTCTTTTTTAAAAATTTGGATCCGAAATAACCAAGTAAAACGACTATATTACAATAAAGTAAATTGTTCATATATAAATCAGTAATGCCTCTCAACGGTCCAAGCATAAAATCTAACATGTGTTCTACCATAATTATTATCTCCTTTTATCATTTAAGTTATAAATGATGATTATTTGAAATTACGTTACTCGATGGGGCGAAGAAGTACTTTAATACCTTCTCCACCTTTGATATGATTATATCCTTCTTCCCATTGTGTAATATCAAGTTCACTTGTGATAAGTGCCTCAGCATTAACATCGCCGCTGCTTAATAGTTGGAGAGAAGGCTCCCAATCGGCTGGCTTTTGACTTCTACTTCCGACGACACGAATTTCTTTTTGGACGATTTTCTCTAAATCAAATGGAATTTCAGGGTCTTTAAAGATACCGACTTGAACGTATTGTCCTTTTTTGCGTAATAAATCTAAACCTTGTTTGGCAGCAGGTACTGCGCCCGAACATTCTAATACTACATTGGCGCCGTAGCCATCAGTGATATTGTTCACATATGCTTTCAAATCAGTGTTTTGAATGTTGACTACGTGATCTAAATGAAGTTCGTTAGCTTTGTCGAGTCTTGCTTTATCATTATCTAGGCCAGTAATTACTACTTCTGCGCCTTTACTTTTAACGACTTGTGCAACGAGTAAGCCAATTGGGCCAGGGCCCATTACAACTACGACGTCGTCCGCTTTAATGTCAATTTTAGAGACAGCATGGTGAGCGCAAGCTAAAGGCTCAGTCATAGACGCTGCTTTGTAAGAGACATTATCAGGTAGGCGGTGGACGCTTGCTGCACGGGCAACTAGGTACTGAGTGAAGCCACCGTTTTGCTGTGTACCTAAGCCTTTTCGGTGATTACATAAATTATAATCACCGCTTTGGCAATACTGGCATTCACCACAAATGTAATAGGTTGTTTCAGAAGTGACGCGATCACCGACTTTAAAATCAGTGACATTAGCACCTACTTCTACGACTTCTCCTGAAAATTCATGACCAAGCGTCACTGGAAAGTTTACTTTGTAATAACCTTCATAAGTGTGTACATCTGTGCCACAAATACCTGCATATTGGACTTTTATTTTGACTTCATCTGCCTTCGGGGAAGGTATCTCTCTGTCTAAAACTTCTAGATTTCCGAATCCTGGTTCAGTTTTAACAAGTGCTTTCATGTAAAGTCAGCTCCTATCAGTTAGTTGAATAAACTAAAGAATTTGAAAATAATATAATTTAAGATGTTACCACCTTGGTCAAGACTGGAAATTTTAGAAGAACCAGCTGGCATATCTACATTTGTGCCTTCAGCCATACTTGTAAATATTGGTGCAACGTCTGTTGCGATATATAAAGAAATGGCAATCATAATTGTACCGACAATCACCGAATGTATAATATTACCTCTCGCAGCACCTACAATAAATGCCACAATAAATGGAATCGTTGCTAAGTCTCCAAAAGGTAAGACTTGGTTACCTGGTAAAATAACTGCTAATAATACAGTGATTGGAACTAAAATTAAAGCTGTTGCGATAACTGCAGGGTGTCCTAATGCAACCGCAGCATCTAAACCGATGTAGATTTCACGATCACCAAAGCGTTTATTTAACCAAGTACGTGCAGATTCAGAAACAGGCATTAAACCTTCCATCAAAATCTTCACCATACGAGGCATTAATACCATTACTGCAGCCATTGACATACCAAGGTTAATGACATCTCCAGCGTTGTAACCTGCTAAAATACCAATTGCTAAACCGAGTACCAAACCGACGAATATAGATTCACCAAATGCACCGAAACGTTTTTGAATTGTTTCAGGGTCTGCATGAAGTTTGTTAAGTCCAGGTATTTTTTGGATACCTTTTACTAAGAAAATCCCTGGCGCGTATGAAATTGTACTACCTGTGGCAATCGATACCCCAGGTAAATCATAGAACTCACTCATCATTGGAGCAGTCCAGTCAGCGACTTTTAGACAAACAATCTGGAATAATGCTGCAGCCACCAATGACTGCCAAATACTACCAGATACGGCGTACACCATGGCACCCATGAATGTATAGTGCCAGAAGTTCCAAATATCAACGTTCATTGTTCGTGTTGTCTTTGTTAGTAACATGATGATGTTAACAACAATACCTAGAGGAATAATAAATGCTGCGATAACAGATGCCCATGCAATTGAAGACGTTGCTGGCCATCCGACATCAATAACATTTAAACTTACCCCTAAGTTTTTAACCATTGCTTGGGCAGCAGGACCCAAGTTGTTTACAAGTAAATCAATAACTAAGAAAATCCCTACGAAAGCTACACCAATAGTCAAACCAGACCTAAATGCAGCACCCACTTTTTGTCTGAAGAATAATCCTAGTAAAAATATAACGATTGGCAGGATTACTGTTGCCCCTAAATCTAGAAAAGCTTGAATAAAATCTACAAATCCACTCATCCCTTACACCATCCTCTTTAATATAAAGTGATGTTGGTATCAATTAAGATGTCATTTTGTTACAAGTATGATGTTCTTTTATGATATTAATCCCAACGGTTGATTCGATATTTTCTATAAAATATTTGATTAGCTTTTAAGTGCTTCTAAGATTTCTTTTTTAGTGTCCTCTACACCAATACCTGTTAAGAAGTTACGAGCATTAATAACTGGGAAGTCATACTCTTTTTGAGTCATTGCAGTTGTAACTAATAGATCTGCTGTTTCAGTGTAAGCACCAACTTCTGAAATTTTAATTTGTTTTAAATCTACTTTGATATTGTGTTCTTTTGCCATTTCTTCGATTGCGCTATTCACTACTGTTGACGTTGCGATACCTGCTCCACATGCTACTAATACTTGTTTCATAATAAATTCCTCCTAATTTGAGAACTTAATATTTAAATTCTCTTCCTGTTTAAATTTTTAAAATAATAAAATAAATAATTACGCTTCTGATAGTTCTTGCTCAATAATATCTACGACTTGATTGTTATCTGTTGCAGTTGCAATAGATTCGAGTGTTTGATCGTTTTGGAAAATGCCCATTAATTTTTGTAGTAATGATAACTGAGCATCTTCTTTGTCCATTGCGAGCATAAAGATTAACTTTACGTCTGTCGTTTCTTCAACTTCACCCATGATGACGAAAGGGACAGTTTCTTTAAGTACAGCCACACCGATCGTTTTTGAATTAACGTGTTCAATGTCAGTGTGTGGAATTGCTACAGAGCAATAAACTGTAGGTAATGCTGTGGCAAAAGACTTTTCTCTTTCGATGACTGCATCTTTGTATGAAGCTTTGACATAGCCATTGTCATGCATTAAATCGGCTAGTTGGCTTAATACATCTTCTTTTGTATTGGCCTCTAAACCAATGACGACGTTAGAGGCATCAACCTTTAAACCTTCCATATGACGCAACTCCTTTGTTCTAGTCTATTTTTGAGAATTGTTTAATCGTTTCAAACACTTGTGATTTTGAATCTGTTTGAATGATTTTTTGTATACTTTGATCGTCTTGAGCTAAATCTCGTAATTGTAATAAAGGTCTTAAATGCTTGAATTTATCAGTTGCTGCAATGACAACAAAGATGTGCACGTCATGACCTGTACTCAAAGTCAATGGCTCATCTAATACCAACATACTCATAGAAGTACGACTGACATTTTGATCATTTTCCGCATGAGGTATAGCGATATTTTGATTGATGACCATATAGGTGTCATCGAAATTCTGAATCATTGAATCGATGTAATTTGCATCTATATAATGTAACTTCAATAGTGGTGCAGCAGTAAGTCGAATTGCTTCTTCCAAATTTGAAAGGCGAGATGCAAATTGTATATGGTGGTTTGGTATCAAATCTTGTAAATTCAAATTCCCATTTAACGAAATTGAAGACGATTTAATTGAAGCATAGGCATGTATCTCATCGAATTGGCTTTTAATTTCATTGAGCAGTGCCTCTTCGTTATGAATATCAGCATGCTCGCGTATAGCTGCTAACATCTTTTCAGCGTGTATCTCTGACTCAAACGTATTGTTGAGTTGACCGAATACATACTGGCGAAGTTCGTGTTTCTCTTTCGCAGTTAGTATAGCTTTTGTGATGTACAAACGTTTATGTGTCATCACATGCATCGGTGAAAAGACAATATCAAAATCTAATGTGTATTGGTTAAATTCACGTAGTGATAATGCATCTAAAAATATGAATTCAGGAAATACACTCCGCAACTCTTGTAACATTAGTTGAGAAATTGAAGTGCCTTGCGTACATACAACAACAGCTTTCACCTTTTTTTCTATGTCTTCATCTTGTCTTCTTAAAATGCCGCCAATCAATATTGTTAAATATGCAATTTCATTGTCAGGCAATGGTTGATGAAAGAACTTTTCCATTGGTTTCGAAGAAAGTTTAACAAGGTGAAATAATTCTTTATAATCTTCTTTCAGATTATTCTGTAAACTCTCGACGTCAGA
>Ga0079226_10000641_pt1 | contig 25286 bp, 25 predicted proteins | sample Poulit2014_FD_76345 | JGI IMG/M metagenome (GOLD analysis project Ga0079226, IMG submission 76345) | Agricultural soil microbial communities from Georgia to study Nitrogen management - Poultry litter 2014 | ecosystem: Environmental > Terrestrial > Soil > Agricultural land | place: USA: Georgia...
AAGCGCATTTCAACCGCACGTCATCGTGCAACTCCTGAAAAGGGCGCAACGCTAGAAGCCATGACTCAGGTCATGGGCCGTTCAGGCCGCCAAGCGGCTATAATTGCAGCAGCATCCGGTATGGTCCTTGCGGCAACTCCAGCAGCTAATGCTGCACCTGTGCAGACCGACCGTGAAACGTCGACACTGCCAGCAACAAACTTCAAACTGGAACGCACCTCGCGTAACGCAGAGGTTATTACCGCTGACGCTGTACGCCTCGATTTGGGCCGCGCTGACCTCACCTCAGACCATCAAGAGCCAGAACAAGTGGCTGAGCCTGAACCCGAGACAACGGAAGAAGATGTCACACCGGTAACCCGTGATACTTCAAGCGAGGAATCCGACGACGTCCAGAGTGAGTCAGATGAGTCGCAAGACAACTCTGAGACTCAAACTCAGACCGCTTCGGCCGATGAGACAGAATCGACACCCGCTTCTGCAGCCTCCGGTTCGCTGGGTGCTGTCGTTTCAGCTGCATACTCTGGTATCGGCACCCCTTATGTCTGGGGTGGCAAGGGCCCAGGCGGTTGGGACTGCTCTGGTTTTACTGCGTGGGCGTACTCTCAGGCCGGTATTAACATTCCTTCGAGCACCTCAGCGATCTTGGGGTCCGGACAGTTTGCTCGGACCTCCAGTCCACAACCCGGTGACCTTGTATTTCAAAACGGTGGATCTCACGTAGGCATCTACGTTGGCAACGGCCAGATGATCGGGGCACAGAATCCCTCGACCGGGACCATCCTGCACGATGTCACCCGCAACCCATTGATGGGTTATTACACCTACACCGGCTAGGTCTGCCTCTTACAACTGCTCAACGAAGGTCTCTCCTGGAAAACGGGAGGGACCTTGTTGTGTTTAACAGAAAGTGAAATACATGAGTGCTGCATCGCCTCCGTGGGCCACACGAATCCTGACGCAGTTAGAAATAGAGCCAGTAGACATCGATATTGCCGCTTTGAAAAGGATCGCAGAAAACCTCGATGCCAGCCATAGTACAGACCAGTTAGTAGTCGGTTTTCTTGCCGGATATGCCGCCGGCCTCGCGCAGGGCGCCGATATGGCGAGTTTCGAGCGTGCGCATGCCGCTTCGTTGAAGTTTATGGACAAGATCACTGCAACGGATGAATCGAAAGATTCTTAGTTGTACCGGAAACAACAATTAAAGGACACCATCACATGAGCATGAACCATGCTGGCTGGGCAGCGCTGGGCGGGATCAGGCGGAGCAAAGAGCAGAAAGCATTAACCCCTGGTACCATCCGCCGGGCCTGGTCATTTATTGCCCAATATCGTGGCAGGCTTATTGTTTACCTTGTGGTGTCAGCACTTGGCGCCGTATTGACAGTCGTCTCACCGATACTAGCTGGCGACGTTGTCGACGCCATCGTGGCGGGGTCTAACGTTAAAGTTGTTGTCAGGCTTGCTCTATTAATAGCCGGCGTGGCACTGCTTGAAGCAATGTTAGACGTCATATCTCGCTGGCAGTCGGCATCGCTAGGTGAGAGAACTATTTTTGACTTACGTACTGCGGTTTTTAACCACGTACAAAAAATGCCGATAGCGTTCTTCACTCGAGCACGCACCGGTGCGCTAGTTTCACGGCTCAACAACGATGTGATTGGTGCACAAACTGCTATTGCCCGAACACTTCCGACAGTAGTCATGAATATCGTTACTTTAGGCGTGACGCTAGTAGTCATGCTCACCACGTCATGGCAGATCACAGTGGTGTCTTTAGTGTTATTACCGGTATTTCTTTTCCCCGCCCGGTCCATTGGGACTCGCATTGCAGATTTGACTCGCGAGCGTGCCAAACGGAATGCGGCTATGGGTGATCAAATGACCGAGCGTTTTTCAGCTCCAGGGGCCACACTGGTAAAACTTTTCGGTGAACAGAACCACGAAGCCAATATTTTTGCAGCGCGCTCCGATGGTGTGCGCTCCTCCGGTGTGCAAATCAGTGTATGGACCTCGGTGTTTATGACCATGTTGACGCTGGTGTCCTCTCTGGCTTTGGCAGCGGTCTACGGCATTGGAGGATACCAGGCACTCGCCGGCTCTTTAAATGCGGGCGATGTCGTAACGATGGCACTGCTACTAACTCGGCTATATGCGCCCCTAACTGGCCTTGCTACTGCGCGAGTGGAACTGATGAGTGCGTTGGTATCTTTTGAACGTATATTTGAGGTGCTGGATCTCCAGCCCATGATCACTGATCCAGAACAGCCGCAGGCCATCCCCGCTGGGGGAGTACGCATTGAATTTAAAGACGTCGATTTCCAATATCCGGCAGCTTCAGATGTATCACTCGCGAGTCTAGAAGAGGTCGCTGTGCTCGATAACAGAGCATCAGACCAAGTACTTTATGGGCTCAACTTCGCGATTGAACCAGGACAAACAGTGGCTCTAGTGGGTTCGTCTGGCGCAGGAAAATCAACTATCGCCAGCCTTGTGTCTCGGTTGTATGACGTTACGGGCGGTTCAATCACGTTAAATGGTGTAGATCTGCGGGATGCTGCTTCCCATGATATTCATGACCGTGTTGGTATGGTCACTCAGGACGCCCACCTATTCCACGCATCGATTCGCGACAATCTTACCCTGGGACACCGGGAAGTGGCTGATGCCCAGGTATGGCAGATTCTCGAGCACGCCCGTTTGGCTGACGTCGTAGAAGAGATGCCAGATGGACTGGACACTATTGTTGGGGAGCGCGGTTACCGGCTGTCGGGAGGGGAAAGACAACGCTTGGCCATTGCACGACTCCTGGTTGCAGCACCGGACGCGGTGATTCTTGATGAAGCGACGGCATCATTGGATTCCACTAATGAGGCTGCTGTTCAACTTGCTTTAGACCAGGCGTTACAGTCCAGAACCGCCCTGGTCATTGCCCATCGGCTATCGACGATAGTTGATGCGGATGAGATATTAGTAATCGAAGATGGCCACATCATTGAGCGGGGAACCCATGATGAACTACTGGCAGCTACCGGTCGATATACTGAGCTTTACACTACGCAGTTTCAGCAACATTAGGAACCGATATAGTCTCAGGTTGGCGAGGAGGAGCGTTTTGGAAAGCGACGAGCAAAAGCCTGCAAAGTTTTGGGACCAGCACTATGGGGCATCCGCACAAGTTTGGTCAGGCCAGGTTAATGCGGCTTTAGCTGAAATTGCAGCAGATCTACGACCTGGTACTGCCCTGGATCTAGGTTCAGGGGAAGGGGCTGATGTTATTTGGCTTGCACAACACGGATGGCAAGCCACCGGGGTCGATGTTTCATCTTTAGCTGTCCAACGCGCACGTTATGCTGCATCGGCACAAGGGCTGTCTGAGCAACAAGCGCATTTCATTGTAGCGGACATTGCTAAGTGGCATTCTCTTCAGACTTTCGATCTTGTCGCAGCCGCATTCTTGCAATCCCCGATACATTTCGATCGTGCGGCTGCCTTAAAAGCTGCCCAGCAACTCGTTGGGCCGGGCGGATATTTAGTGGTGATTTCGCATGGTTCGTTCCCGCCGTGGGCTATCGCAGACCATGAACACGACGAAGAACAGCCTGGAAATTTCGTAACTACCCCTGCTGGCGAGTTGGGCTTGCTGGAACTACACGCAGATTATTGGAATGTTGAGCGGGCAGAGCTGCGACCTCGAGAGGTTGTCAGCCCTGACGGAGAACACACCATGCTGGATGACACGGTGGTACTTATTCGTCGTACCGATAACCATTAGATAGCTTAAATAAAACACTGTGCGACCCACAACGGGATCGCACAGTGTGATAGATAAAGAAGTTAATCGGTTACGGGGCTGAGTGTGCCATCGGATTTGGTGATGAACGAACGCAAGAACCACTGGAACAGTTCAAGGCCTCGGGTAACCTCAACCAGGATATCTTCGGTCATTGGGTCGACCTTGCCGGATTCAGCAATAGCGTTCCGGAAATCTTCGATTACACCGGTGTAGACGTCATTGAGTGCGGATATATGTGCCAGAGTTGAGGCACGGCCCAGCGGATAATCTTCCCAGGTACGGCCAGTAACAATTGAGCCTGGAGTGCCTTTGGGGGAAGCTCCCATTGTAGCAATGCGTTCAGCGATGAGGTCTGACCAGCCGCGTACTTCTTCAACCTGTGGGTCAAGCATTTCGTGCACCGAAATAAATTCTGGTCCAACCACATTCCAGTGAGCATGCTTGAGCGTCAAATGCAGGTCATTGAGTGCGTGCAGACGCGTCTGGAGAATGTCTGTCACACGATGGCTGTCCTCAGCTTCCATTCCAGGAGTTGTATAGTCTGCGTAGTTTTCAGTCATGAGTAACCTTTCTGCCGCTGACAAGAGCGACCTGCGTATCAGGGCAACTATTCGTATTGATATAAGAACTACCCTTAGTCTCTACTCAATACCTTTTGCTGGCGGTCCGCAAGATTTGTAAGGCTTACCTCATCCCTCACCAACATATTAAGGTCAATGGGCGCAGATACGAAAAGTCCCCCCGGCCGGATTCGAACCGACGGCCTTCCCTTTAGGAGAGGGATGCTCTATCCAACTGAGCTACGGAGGGTGGTGGGCTTGGAAAAGTTTAGTCTACCGTTGTACCAGGCCCATAATGGGTCTATGAACCTATATAGGCATACCTGCGGCTAAGGTATGTATCGGTCAGGCTCCAGCGAGGTAGTAAGCCCTGGACTATTGCGTCCAATAAATTTCAGTATCAACATGACAACAATCCATATCACCAGAAACGTCAGCAGCAACCATTGGATAATAGTCAGGGTCGAGGCCAAGGAAACGCTGGCATCCGTGACATCATACAAGGAACTTTCGCGTGCCACCGAAGCCCAGATCTCTAGACCAGCATATAGGACGGCAGCAACGACGGCACCCCACTTGGCTAGCACAGAACGTAACGTCCACAGACCAACAGTAACCACACTAAGCCCCATCATCACTGGGAAAATACGGCCTGCGGTAATATGCACCCAGTTATACTGCCCTAGCGCGTCATGATCCAGCCGTGCCGTCAAGTGCTCCACATCAGCGACTGTGAAACCTGAAAGCCGATGATCTAACATAATCATTCCGCCGGTGAGTTGTTGCATACTCTGTAGTGCCACAATGTGGTAGTAAAAGCCAATAAATACGGTAACTACCAGCACAGCTAATACCAAGACGCCGGGATTACCCTCTTGTTGATTTGCTTGCCGGATGTCATCTTTGGCTTGCGCCACGGACAACCCTGCATACTCCGAGGCCGAAGTTGTCGAAGGGTCAGCTAGCTGAGTGTCCTTATAATCTTTGGCACGTCGTTTTCTAGCCATTGATCCTCCGGTGGGCGACATTTTGGCAGTGTGTCATTTTCCTTGCGTATATCATCCTAGTTCAGCCGGGCTGACTCTTTGCACACAGTTCGGTCCACAGCCGGCGAACAGACAGCAGTATTGCTGCCAGCAACCGCTAGACTTGGGGCCTATGGCCCATCAGACTTCTTTGCCCAGTTTTAGTCCCGCCTTTGCTGTCGAGCCTGTCGCTCAAAGCGCTTCGGCGGCGCTGAATGCTTCAGCTGATCAACTCGTGGAAGGGCTTAACGCATCGCAAGCCGAAGCGGTGTTACACCGCGGTGGTCCGTTATTGATTGTGGCCGGTGCTGGTTCGGGAAAAACGCGTGTACTTACTCATCGGATTGGACACCTGCTAGCCGCCGGAGATGCCCGACCGCACGAGTTTTTAGCCATCACCTTCACTAATAAAGCTGCTGCTGAAATGCGCGAGCGCATCGGCGAGCTAGTAGGCGCTGATGCTGCCCGGATGTGGATTTCTACCTTTCACTCTTCTTGTGTGCGAATATTGCGCCGTGAAGCCCAGCATGTGAACCTAAAATCGAACTTCTCAATTTATGATGCTTCTGATTCGTTGCGTCTTATCACGCAAATTGCCAAGGACGCTGACCTGGATCCACGCCGTTTTGCACCACGGGCAATGCGCAACAAAATTTCTGCATTAAAAAACGAACTCATTGATGAGGAAGCCTTTAGTGCTTCAGCACCTGCCGACCCCTGGCACCAAGCCGTAGCAGAAGTCTATAAGGAATACGCATCCCGGTTGCGCGGTGCAAATGCTATGGACTTCGATGACCTGTTAGGCAATGTGGTGCACATGTTCGAAGCCTTCCCGGCGATCTTGGATAATTATCGCCGTCGGTTCCGCTTTGTCTTGGTGGACGAGTATCAAGACACCAACCATGCACAGTATCGTCTGGTGCGGCTGCTAACCGGTGCCCCGGGAGATCCTGTAGGTGTGCAAACTGCCGGTGGTCAACTAACGGTTGTGGGCGATTCAGACCAATCTATCTACGCATTTCGCGGTGCTGATATCCGGAACATTGTTGACTTCGAACATGACTATCCGGATGCCACGGTTATCAGATTGGAACAAAACTATCGTTCAACGCAGATCATTTTGGATGCAGCCAATGCGGTAATTGCCCAAAACCCGTCCCGCGAGATCAAACGTTTGTGGACCTCCGAGGGTAACGGAGAAAAGATTGTCGGCTATGCAGCCGAATCTGAGTCCCGTGAGGCCCAGTGGATTACCGATACTATAGATGACCTGATGGACAACTACGACTATCGTCCAGCCGATATGGCAATCTTTTACCGCACCAATGCGCAGTCTCGGTCTATTGAAGAACGACTGATTGCTTCGGGTATTCCCTATCGTGTTGTTGGTGGCACACGATTTTATGATCGAAAAGAAATCAAAGATGCTTTAGCCTACTTGCGTATCTTAGATAACCCCGACGATGATGTGAACCTGCGTCGCATTTTGAATGAGCCTAAACGGGGTATTGGTGAGCGAGCCGAGGGTATTATTGCCGCGCATCAAACACGTCAACAATCAACGTTTATGACGGCATTGCGGGATGCAGAAAATGCTCAAGGTGGGATGGCTACTCGATCGCTAAATGCGGTGAAGAAATTCACTCAATTGCTTGATGACTTAGCCCAGGTTGCTCAAACCGAATCCGTAGCTACGGCACTAGAAGCAGTGCTTGAACAGACGGGCATGCTTGAAGCACTGCGCAATTCTAAAGATTTCCAAGATGAATCACGCGCCGACAACCTCGGTGAGCTCGTCGGCGTTGTCCGTGAATTTGAAAAGGCAAATCCGGAAGGAACATTGGGCGACTTTTTAGAGCAAGTAGCGCTAGTCGCCGATGCTGACCAGTTGCCTGACGCCACTGATGAAGAAGGTAAAGCTCTTGCAGATCATATGGGTGAGGTTACGCTTATGACCCTGCATACTGCTAAAGGACTGGAATTTCCTGTTGTTTTTCTGACCGGAATGGAACATGGCGTTTTCCCTCACGCTCGGTCTATGGCGGATGAGAAAGAACTTGCCGAAGAACGCCGGTTAGCTTACGTGGGGTTAACCCGGGCTCGAGAGCGCTTATTTGTGTCGCGGGCAGAATCACGTAGTATGTGGGGCCAACATCAGTTTAACCCGGCAAGTCAATTCTTGGCTGAAATACCGGACGCATTGGTCGACTGGGAACGTGAGGGGAAAGCGTCGCCGACGCTTTCAGCATTTGGCAGTACGGGGACGAGTTTTGGCACCGACGGTGGCCCACGAGGTTTCCGGTATCGCGATGCCCAACGTTTTAGTGGTTCATATTGGGGTGCCTCCCCGTCGTCTCGCAACTATGGGAGTGCCGGAACCGAAGGAATCACTGAAGCACAAGAAACAGCACAGGTGACAAAGCCTGGACCACGCACCGCGGTGAACCCTAATCGGGAAGTTATTTCGGTGGCCGCAGGTGATGCCGTTGAACACAAAACATTCGGGCCCGGAATTGTAACGGGTGTCCAAGGCGAAGGACAGAAAGCCGTGGCCATAGTACAGTTTGCCGAATCTGAAAAACGGTTACTGCTGCGTTACGCCCCGCTAAAAAAGGTTTGAGTCCGGTCAGCCTGAGTCATGGTTCAGTAAGGCTTCCGTTCGTGGACTACAGTTATGCCTTAGGAGTTCTGTGGCGTGAAGCCGGACTCGTAGACGCCCGGAAGGTATCTGTTCCGGGAGTCTCGTTCAATAAAATTGTCGAGGTAAAAGGACTGCAAACTCGTGGACCTGTATGAGTACCAGGCGCGCGATCTTTTTGAGGCACACGGGGTCCCCGTGTTGCCTGGGATCGTTGCCGAAACCCCGGAAGATGCAAAAGCCGCTGCCGAAAAACTCGGTGGCGTCACCGTGGTCAAAGCCCAAGTAAAAGTTGGTGGCCGCGGGAAAGCCGGCGGTGTCAAAGTCGCCAAAACCGCTGACGAAGCTTACGAATATGCCAAAGAGATCTTGGGCATGGACATTAAAGGTCACACCGTCCACCAGGTGATGATTGCTGCGGGCGCAGATATCAAAGAGGAGTACTACTTCTCGATGCTGCTCGATCGTGCCAACCGCACCTACCTGGCCATGGCCTCGGTAGAAGGCGGCATGGAAATTGAACAGTTGGCTGAAGAGCGCCCAGAAGACTTGGCTCGCGTTGAAGTTTCACCAACCACGGGAATTAACCGTGAGGTGGCCGAAAAGATTGCTGGCGAAGCAAAATTCGAGGCAGCAATGCAAAGCGACGTCGCTGACGTATTAGTTAAGCTTGGCGAAGTCTTTGCTAAAGAAGACGCCACGTTAGTTGAAGTTAACCCGCTGGTATTGACTGGTGAAGGTAAACTCATTGCCCTCGACGGCAAGGTCACCGTTGATGATAACGCTGAGTTCCGGCAACCCGGGCATGCTGAGCTGGTTGATGAACGCACCGAAAACCCCTTGGAAGCAAAGGCCGAAGCTAAGGGCCTGAACTACGTCAAGCTTGATGGTTCAGTTGGGGTCATCGGCAACGGCGCAGGTTTGGTCATGTCCACCTTGGACGTTGTGGCTTATGCCGGTGAGAAACATGGCAATGTAAAACCAGCGAACTTCTTGGATATCGGTGGTGGTGCTGACGCACAGGTCATGGCCGATGGTCTCGATGTGATCCTAGGAGATGAACAGGTTCACGCTGTTTTCGTCAACGTATTCGGCGGTATTACCGCATGCGATCAGGTAGCTAACGGTATTGTCCAAGCACTGAACATTCTAGGCGACAGCGCAACGAAACCGCTGGTTGTACGCCTAGACGGAAACAAAGTGGATGAAGGCCGTGCCATTTTGGCCGAGGCTAACCATCCGCTGGTCACCATCGCAGCAACCATGGATGCAGGCGCTGACAAAGCTGCTCAGCTGGCCAACAAATAAGGACGGGATACACAAGAATGTCGATCTTCCTCAATAAAGATTCAAAGGTCATCGTCCAGGGTATTACCGGTGGCGAAGGGACCAAGCACACCGCTTTGATGCTTAAAGCTGGTGCGAATATTGTTGGTGGCGTTAACGCACGTCGTGCCGGTGAAACCGTTGAGCACGTTGATGCTAACGGCAACGATGTGTCGCTCAACGTTTACGGCACTGTAGCTGAAGCTATGCAAGAAACTGGCGCAAACGTTTCTGTTATGTTCGTGCCACCGAAATTCGCAAAAGACGCTGCAATGGAAGCCATTGAAGCAGAAATTGAACTGCTAGTAGTCATCACTGAAGGTATTCCAGTTCAGGATACCGCAGAGTTCTTTGCTGCTTCGCAAGCAAACGCTGGTTCCGATGGCAAACCAAAGACCCGCATCATCGGGCCAAACTGTCCAGGTATTATTACCCCAGGTGTTTCGCTAGCTGGTATTACCCCAGCATCTATTACCGGCACTGGCCCAATCGGTCTAGTGTCTAAATCAGGTACCCTGACGTACCAAATGATGTATGAACTGTCCGGCATTGGCATTTCTACTGCCATCGGCATTGGCGGCGACCCCGTCATTGGCACTACTCATATTGATGCGCTGGAAGCCTTTGAAAATGATCCCGACACCAAAGCGATCATTATGATTGGTGAAATCGGGGGAGATGCTGAAGAGCGTGCCGCTGAATACATTAAGGAAAACGTTACCAAACCCGTAGTTGGTTATATTGCAGGATTCACCGCACCCGAGGGTAAGACCATGGGTCACGCCGGTGCTATTGTGTCTGGATCTTCCGGTACCGCTGCTGCTAAGCGTGCGGCGCTAGAAGCAGCTGGTGTTGAAGTTGGCCAGACCCCAACTGAAGCCGCTGACAAGATGCGTAATATTGTGGAGAATCTCTAAATTACCGCAGTAGTCGGATAAAACGGGGCCCAAGCAGCTGCTTGGGCCCCGTTGCGTTTATTAGCGCAATCCAGGGGTCACCCTATGAGTAAGATCCCGCCGATCAGGGCTGCGGTGACAATCGTGGGGATAACTAAGGTAATGATAAACACATCCTTGTATGCCTCACGGTGAGAGAGCCCACAGACCAAAAGCAGGGTAATTACTGCCCCGTTATGCGGCATCGAATCTTAGCCGGCCGAGGCCATGGAAGTAATCCGGTGCATAACTTCCATCGAAATGTTCTGCTCTGTCGCCATGGATTGTAGCTCTTGGCCGAAAGCATTTAGCGCGATGGTCATCCCGCCTGATGCTGAACCAGTAACACCAGCAACTACCGATGTGGACACAGCTGAGGTCACCCAAGCATTTGAGGTCAGGCCAAAAATCCCATCACGCATGATGGTAAAGGCCGCTAGTGAGGCAATAACCGCACCGTAACCAACTTCCGATGCCGTATTGAAAATAGGTTGCAGTGAATTTTTTGTGCCATCAACGAATGCTTGCCACAGGGCTCTAGCATGTTGGAAGCTATTTTCTAATTTTTCTCACTGGAGCCCTATGTCAGCCATTCCGATACTTTGCTCGTGAGATCACTCACGGTAAGAGCCTAAGCGAGACGTATGCGGGGTCGAACTGCACGTTCGCACACCGGGTGTGTGTAAGTCGAACATTATTGAACTGACGCGAAATAGCGGCTATTCGTGCTCGATGTCAGAGACACTGGCTAAGTGACGCTTGTCATGGCAGTGTGCCACGGAGCACAATCGAAGACAGTACGATACGATTAACAGAAGGGCGAGGCCATGAGCTATGTCCACTCGCAAGTACTGGGGTCAACAAGCCCAGATATCACACCTGCAACTCTGGAACTTGACTCACCACAGTCCGGAGAAGTAGTCGTAGATGTTGCAGCCTGTGGGGTTTGTCACACGGATTTGCACGTTATTAAACAAGAAGTAGAGTTTCCACGTCCAGCGGTGCTTGGTCACGAGGTGTCAGGTGTAGTGGTGGATGTCGGCCCAGATGTTGACCATGTGCAGGTTGGGGACCGGGTAGCTGCTGCCTTCATCATGCCGTGTGGATCATGCCGCCACTGCAAGGTAGGCCTGGAAGCAATTTGTGAAGTGTTTTTCCAAAACAATCGTCTTCAGGGTTACCTATTGGACGGCACCACGCGATTACACCAACAAGACGGCACTGATGTAGCGATGTATTCAATGGCCGGTCATGCTACGCGTGCTGTCGTTCCCGCCTCGGCAATTTTTGCTCTTCCCCAGAACGTGAACTTGCACGACGCTGCTATCTTAGGATGCAGTATTTTCACCAGTTATGGTGCAGTGTTTGAAACAGGCCAGGTTGCCAAGGACGAGACTGTAGCAGTGGTTGCGGCAGGCGGTATAGGTCTATCGATTACTCATCTGGCTGCTGCTGCGGGTGCTTCACGGATTTTTGTTATTGATCTAGCTGATGACAAGTTACAGCTAGCCAAGGAACTTGGTGCCACTGATGTGATAAACACTAACCATCAGGACCCCTTAGAAGTGATTACTAAGGAACTGGGCCATGGCGTCGATAAAGTGTTTGATGCACTGGGCACTCAGGCGACGGTTAAGCAGGCAGTTTCCTTGGCAGACGACGGTGGCAAAGTCGTTTTGGCCGGCATTGCCCCTCCGGGGCATGTTCTGGATATTCCGATTGCTCATATGGTCCGACGTAAAATCGAGGTAGTTGGTTCCTATGGCGCTACGGTTTCATCTGCCATGCCAGTGGTAATAAATCTCGCAGCTGATGGCAAAGTTAACTTAGATAGACTGATTACTGATCGTTTTGATTTCGGCCAGACGGATGCTGCGTATAAATCATTAGACGCACGAGAAATCCGGGGCCGTGGGGTTATCACCGTTAACCCCGAACTGGCATAATGTGCCCTCAGTAGCGATACAGTAACCCAGCCAGATCGGATTGCGGTCAAGTACACTTTCAACCATGGACTGGGAAGAACTGCATACGAATCTGCCGTCATTGATGACGTTTTTAACGGTCGCTCGTTTGGGACGATTTACCGCGGCCGCCAACTCCCTAGGAATAAATCACGCCACAGTTTCGCGTCGGATTAATTCTTTGGAAAAGGTTACCGGTCAGCGCTTGCTGTTGCGCTCGCAGTCGGGATGGGAAATCACTTCCGAGGGACGTCAGGTATTTGAAATCGCCGAAGAGATTGAACAGTCCCTGACCAAACTTGTAGCCGATGATACTGAGACAGCAGTTACCGGTACCGTGCGAATAGGTGCACCAGAGGCATTCACCGGACATATCGCTGCTCCAGTTTTAGCCAGGGTCCAACGTGAGCACTCGGCGTTAGACATTGAATTATTTACTTCGACGCAACGTGCTAGACAGAACCGTTCAGGATTAGATCTAGAAATCGTAGTCGGTAAGCCTGAAGTGCCGCGGGCCTGGGAACGGCCATTATTAGAGTATGAGCTTAAACTTTATGCCACCAAGCAATATCTGACAGATAACGGTGCTCCTGGCACCCTGCAAGACTTACAGACACATCGGTTGAATTACTATGTCGAGGCAATATTGTTAGTCCAAGATCTTGATGATGCCCTGACAATATTGCCACCTATGCGTCCGGGCCTGTCGTCAACAAATGTGTACGCTCATCTCACGGCAACGTTGGCAGGCGCCGGGATAGGGCTGCTCCCGGATTTTATGGCTGATGCGCACCCGGGGCTTGTGCCGGTCTTGGCGGAAGAATTTGCTCATCCCGCAACGTTTTGGGCCGTTGTGCGACAAGAGTCTCTACGCAACCCTGCGGTTGCTACGGTGTATCAAGCGCTGAAAGATTATGCCGAAACATCTGCTTCCATGTCTCCGGCTAACGGGCCCGTTATTATGTAGCAGAACTAGCAACTAGAGCAGCATAGTAGCAAGTACCGGGACCGTGACGATCGATAGAAGAGTCGTTCCGGCTAGCACACCGGCAGCTAAGTCACCGGATTCGTCGTAGCGTGCGGATAAAATATAGCCTGAGGTTGACATTGGCATAGCCGCCATAAGAATCAGTGTGTTAAACCAGTCTGCCCCCATGCCGTGAGGCAAGACCCAAACCAATGCGAAGCTGGCCAACGGGAAAATAATATTTTTAACTCCGATACCGGATAACACCATGCTAAGTGACAAACCGCCAGAGCGTATGCTAGCTAAAGCCGGATGCATTGCGATACCTACCGAAAATAGAGCCAACGGGATCGCGGTGGCCGCAAGAAGTTCGAGACTATCGGTAACGAGTTCGGGTACGGGAACGTTAAAAGCCACGACTACTACCCCCAATATCGTAGAGATAGTGACTGGATTCAAAATAGCTCGCGATAGTATTTCTTGGCTGAGCCGTTGAATGGTATTGCCTTGCGCGGCGTGGGCTGAATTAGCGGTATTGCCACGGAGTATCGGGTAACCCACCAGAAATATGAGGTTATGTAATAGGTGGACGATAGCGGCCGGTATGGCAGCCTGGCTTCCTAGTAGAGCAATAGTCATTGGGATCCCGAAATAACCAACATTGCCATAGGATGCGCTCAGCGATAGCGGTGCTGCCAGCATACGGTGTGTTGTAGATAGCCAGTGGGTGACGTAATAGACGGCTACAGCAAAGGCCCCGGGGAATATCAATGCAACAACCCAGACCTGCCACGGAAAAGAGTCTGGTAGGTCGGTGGTAGCAATCGAGATATAGATAAAACACGGGAGCGCAATGGAAAAAACGAAATCGTTTAGGCCCTTGGCACCCCGTTGAAATTTGCTTGAGTATCCTCCAATGAAACCGATAGCGAAAATCACGAACATTGGGGCTAAGACGGCTAAGGCTTCAAGCATGACTCTATTGTAAGAACCAAATGTAGTGACATATACCGTTAGATATTGAAGAGTAACCCCAGTGCATAAGTTACGGCGGCTGCACCCAACCCGATGCCTAGTTGACGCATAGCGCGCTTAAATGGAGAAGCACCGGAGAGCAGGCCAACGATTCCACCGGTTATAAATAATGCAACAGATACAAGCGCTAATGCCCAGATCAATGCCGGAATTCCGGTCAGGCCACAGATGAAAGGTATTACCGGGATGATCGCACCGGATGAGAAAAAGAGGAATGAAGAAAACGCGACTTTCCAAGGACTGCCAACAGTATCATAAGCTTGCTGCTTGAGCTCTTCTGCGGGGCCTTGCGAGCCATCTGGTCTGGCGGAAAAGCTGGGGTTACAGTCGCACTGAAGATACCCTAGACGTTCTAGTGCGCGGTGGCTTGCATCTTCCGGCGACATGCCGCGTGCTCGATACACCAGTTCTAGTTCATTTTGTTCGATGTCGAGATGTTTGGCGGCACGTAACGTAACGTGTGTGGGATGTGAAGCTTCAAGCAGTTCACGTTGTGAGCGTACGGACACGTATTCTCCAGCACCCATGCTTAATGCGCCAGCCAATAGTCCGGCGATTCCAGTGAAGAGCACTACTGCAGGTGCCACTCCGGTAGCCCCGATGCCCATCACCAGCGCAAGGTTTGAAACCAGCCCATCATTGGCACCAAAAACTGCGGCACGGAAATTGCCTGCCATGGTTTCGCGTCCTCGTGCAGCCAACCCTCGCACGACTTCTTCGTGTATCGCCTCATCGGCGGCGATCTCGCGAGGCACTTCGGCATCTGATTTATACGGTGTGTGTGATTCCGCACGTTGCATAAGGGCTAGCACGAAAACTGAACCAAATGTTCGGGCCAGTAGGCGTAACAGTGCCCGGTGTAAGCTCGGTCGCGGTAGGTTTTGGGCGCGTTCACCAAGAAGGTTACGCCAGTGGTCAGCGTGACGTTCCTCAGCGTCCGCCAATCCAATTAAAATATCTTTTTCGGGTTTCGTACTTCGTTTGGCAAGATCCCGGTATATTTGGCCTTCTGCAATCTCGTCGGCCAGGTACCTTCGCCACCGTCGAATCTGCGACTTTGTCGGACCGTCAGCCACAGTCACTTCGTGTTGGTAGTTAGAGCCAGCCATTCCCGTTCCTTGAAAATTGATGGACCTGTGTAGTCGAAGTCAACCCTACTCGGTTCGCTCAAGAGCGGTGTATTACACTGTGCATTATGATAGTCGGTGAAGACGTTGCAAAAGCGAAACCCCGCAGGCATGTGCCTCGCGCCCTCAATGATGGCGAAGACCCAGATCCGCGTTTTACCCTAGCAAACGAACGGACCTTTCTAGCTTGGATTCGCACCTCTTTGGCATTGTTGGCTGGTGGAATCGCCGTTGAGGCCTTCACGGAAGAGCTCTTTGATGAAACAGCCCGGAAAATTCTTGGCACTAGCTTACTTGTGCTAGGTGGCATATTGGCTGGTTCGGCAGCTGCCCGTTGGCTCCGCGTTGAAGCAGCAATGCGTCAAAAACGTACCTTGCCACTACCCATCTGGATCCCGTTGATCGCGCTGGTTTGTGCAACTGCTGCGGTAACGGTCCTGGTGGCAATCTGGATTACCAATGGGTTCTGAGCCCTGTACTCAACATCGGTGGCACTGGCAAATCACTAAGCATAAGGACCCAGGTGTTCAACCGGAGCGCACAGTTTTGTCCTGGGGCCGAACGTCTTTGGCTACCAGTGTTGTCGCACTTTTACTGCTTCGGTGGTATCCATCCGTTGGAGTTGGGGTGTTTATTCCTGTGATTATTGCCATCGTGGGTGCTGGATTAATACAGTTGTCCCAGCGACGCCGTTATGCCATTCAAACCACTGGCATTTCCAATGAGCGCCTGGCCGCAGATTTCTGGGCAGTGGGATGGATGACGCTAATGTCGTGTCTCATCGCAGTCACGGCCATTATTGCCATTTGGTTGCTTTAACGCGATAGCCGTTTGGGGTCTGGCGTTTCAGGCGGAGCAGAGGTTGGTTGATCTGGGTCATAGCTAAACTCTTTGTCGCCTCGTTCTGGCTGACGGGCGAAAATAAAATGCCGACCGCTAATTTCTTGGATGCTCAGTGTGACGAAGAAGTCTTTATACGTGGGTATCCATGGTGACAGTCCGAGGCCGCGAACGTAATCGACGTGCTCTTCGGCAACGGGCGTGATCTCACCGCGGACCACGACAGACCATCCTTCATCCGGTAAAATGCCATCGGTTTCAAACGCCACCGACGCACGTGACTCTGCTGCCAGCAGTTTAGCTCCCGGAGCGGTACGGAAATATAATTTTTCGCCGTCAAAAGCGTAGTTTACTGGGAAGATTTCCACTTGACCTTCTGACATAAAGGCCAGCCGTCCGTGACGAGTATTGCGTAACAACTGTTCCGACTGTTGACGATCCAGCTCCAAAACCGGTTGGTCTTTCTGATGTTCAAACATGTAGGCGCTCATAGTATCTATTGTCCTGGTTTCGCTATAAGGTCGCTACCGTTGGACAGCCGTAGGTCACAATTGGCGAATCTGCTGGAACACCTTAGTAGCTATTGGCGAGGCTCGACCCGGTGCCAGCGCCAGGTAGTGGGGTGCCAGATGGGCTGGTCCGTCGAACTCGGTGAAATATGTTCCCCCGGCTTGGCGCAAGATATAATTTCCCGCAGCTACATCCCAGGGTTGGGTGTCGACACCCAACACCACATCGGCGATCCCACAGGCGGCATAGCACAGTTCCAAGGCACCGCTGACAAGACGCCGTACCGTGGCAAAGTTAGTCACAAGTTCACCAAAAAGGGCCGTAGATTCTGGGGCGCGTTGCAAGATTTCAGCAGCGGGAAACGACGTCACCAGATTGTACTGTGTTGCATCATCAGGCACAGGACGGGTCGTTAGGGGATTGTCATTGAGATAGGTACCAGAGGCATCTGCGGAGAATTCGTGACCGGTTATGGGGTCTACTACGACCGCGGCTACTATTTGATCATCAATGGCTGCGGCAACAGAAATACTAAACATCGGATACCCGTGGACAAAGTTACTGGTGCCATCAATGGGATCGATAATCCATTGGACCTGCCCGGGTTCGGCGGGGGAATGGTAACCGGTTTCTTCTCCCCAAAACGCTGCGTGTTCGTCTGCAAGACTGGCCATGAGCTGCTCTTCAACGCGGCGATCCCAGGATGATACTAAATCATGTCGGTTCGATTTGGTCTGTGAGACCACAGCGTCGGTGCCAAAGGCTTGTGCAAGCTGTAGCGCAGGTGGTCGGACGGCAGCCAGCGCACGGGTACGTAAATTGGCCATGATCCAAGCCTAAACCAGGTCGAGCTAAAGGTATTAGACTGAATACGTAGTTGAGGAGTGAGCCCTGCAAAATTATGCCGCGTCGTCGTAAAACTTATCATTTCCCTGTGATACCTCGGCAGAGGTCTGCTGCAGGCAATGTCGCGTCGCCACCGGAGCAGCTGGCTACTCTGGCCTACTATGGCTTCCAACAACGTCGGCGTCGCAAAGCGTATCGACGTGGAGATAGACCACGTATCCTGTCCTCCACCGGGTATGGTTCATCCCGTTGGGTTCGGGTCTTTTGCCGAGTCCTATTATCCAATCCGGAGTGGAGCCAGACGGAATATCTGACCAAGGTGTTACGCGACGGAGTGCGTGGATGGCAGAATTTTGTGTCGCCGCCAATCGCTTATGCAAAAGTGACCATAGAAATTAACGGTCAGTACCATCAGGTCCGAGCTGATCGTAATGGCGTGGTTGATACTGTCATCGATGCCGAACTCCCGCCCGGCTGGGCCACGGTCACCCTGCATGTTGCCGGCGCCGAATCCCGCAATCAAGACGTGTTAATTGTCAGCGAGAGTACCACGAACGCCATTATCTGCGATGTCGACGACACCGTATGGGTTACCGCATTGCCTCGATTATTTACGGCGGCATGGAACTCATTTGTTTTAGACGAACATGCCCGTAGACCAGTGGCCGGTATGCCGGTAATGCTCAGCAGGCTCAGCAACATGCATAAAGGCACCCCGATCTTTTATGTGTCAACTGGACCATGGAATGTAGCGCAAACCCTAACTCGATTTATGACGCGAAACCTATTCCCTCTTGGTCCGATGCTGCTGACTGCTTGGGGACCCACCGAGGACCGGTGGTTTCGTTCCGGTATGGCACACAAAGTCAACGCGTTGACTCGACTCGCGGCAGATTTCCCACAGGTAACCTGGACGCTGGTGGGTGATGATGGTCAACATGATCCAGAGCTGTATACGTACTTTGCTCATCAACAGCCTGAACGGGTGGCGGCAATTGCTATTCGGCAATTATCAGCAACCGAAGCGCTGTTAGCTGGTGGTCGGGCTGAAGAAACCCAACAGGCTACACCCGGGATTCCATGGGCATACGGGCCAGATGGAGCCGCACTATCTTTTCAGCTAGAAAACGCCGGGGTGCTACCACCACATGACCATGCCCCACTGGCTTGGCCGCAATCAGTAACCGACCAAGAAGAAGTTACCGTTGCTGAGTTGCGCGCCGATTACCCACAATTTACCCAAGATATTCCGCAACACACACAGGAGTAAATATGATCGCTATCGATATTCCCTTGCGCTGGGGAGATATGGACGCCTATGGACACATCAATAATGTAGAAATTGTGCGGTTGATGGAAGAAGCTCGTGTCATAACGTTTGGCATACCTTCCGGTACCGGCCGTATTGATGGTACAAACCCTCAGGCACACATCGATTTGCTGGCTGGGGTAAGCGATGAGGTCATGACGCTCATTTCTGAGCACACTGTCAAATACCGTAGACAATTACCTTATCGTGGGCTTCCTGTGCGGGTCGAAGTTGGGGTCGATAAAGTCAAGGGCGCTTCGATAGAGATTTCATATGCCTTTTACGATGGCGACACTGTAGCTGTGACCGCTACCTCCACCATGGTGTTTGTCCATAAAGTCTCGGGAGCACCTGTGCGTTTGACCCCACAGCAGCGTGCCGAGGCCACCAAACTTGCAGCCTAAATGATGCCTTGGGCAATCATGGCATCGGCAACCTTAAGGAAACCGGCAATATTTGCCCCGGTGACATAGTCACCGGGATGACCGAAATCTTCAGCGGTGGCAATGCAACGGTCATGGATATCTTCCATGTTCTCTTCCAACCGGGCATGGGTGTAGTCGAAACTCCAGGTATCTCGGGAAGCATTTTGTTGCATTTCTAGCGCAGAGGTGGCTACACCTCCAGCATTTGCGGCTTTCCCCGGGCCGAACAGCACTCCGGCGTCACGGAATGTTGTGATTGCGTTATGGGTAGAGGGCATATTGGCGCCCTCGGCAACTGCCTTGACGCCATTTTTTATCAATGTGTTTGCGTCGTCACCGTTTAGCTCGTTTTGTGTAGCACACGGGATAGCCACATCTACGGGAACATCCCAAACCGAACCATCAGATACGAAACGCGCTTTATCACGGCGTTCAGCGTATTCGGAAATCCGTGCTCGTTCAGTGATTTTGACCTGACGCAGCAGTTCAATGTCTATACCGTTTTCATCAACAACATAGCCGGATGAGTCGGATGCGGTAATCACCTTGGAGCCCAATCGTTGAGCGTAATCAATGGCATTGATAGCAACATTGCCCGAGCCTGAAATCGTCAAGGTAGTGCCGTCTAAAGAGGTGCCCTGAGTTTTAAGCATCTGGTTTGCGAACATCACGACACCGTTACCGGTGGCTTCAGGCCGAACTAGCGAGCCGCCCCATGAGACGCCCTTACCTGTAAAGACACCGGCTTCAAATCGGTTAGTAATGCGCCGATACTGGCCGAACATGTAGCCTACTTCGCGGGTACCTACGCCGATATCGCCGGCGGGAACATCGGTGTGTTCCCCAATATGACGGTACAGTTCGGTCATAAACGATTGACAGAACCGCATAATTTCGCCCTCAGAACGACCAGCCGGATTAAAGTCGGCGCCACCTTTGGCCCCACCGATGGGCATGCCGGTCAGGGCGTTTTTGAACACCTGTTCAAAACCTAAAAACTTCATGATTCCCAAATACACTGATGGGTGAAAACGGATACCGCCTTTATAAGGTCCCAAGGCTGAATTGAACTCTACGCGGAACCCACGGTTTATTTTGGCGACCCCCTTATCGTCGACCCAGGGGACTCGAAAGATAATCTGACGCTCTGGTTCAACCATGCGTCGCAAAATCCCGTGCTCCACATATTCGGGGTGACGCTCCATGACTGGCCCCAAAGTGCCAAAAATTTCATCGACCGCTTGGAAGAATTCGGTTTCCCCAGGATTGCGGCGTACTACTTCTTCTCTAATCTGGGCAAAACCGGCTTCCATCGCGCAACCTTCCTCAAGCTTTATCATGGGCTGACTCGGCGGCACCGGGAAAAAGGACACGGCTAGCCTCCAGACAGCCGTTGTCTTCCTGCAGGCAATCCTAGAACAAAACCTGGCCTGGCCGCACTACATTGCAAAACATTCACGGAATTTTCTTATAGACGACAAGATCGTCGCGCCGATCAACCGGCTATGGTCCCACAAGTGGCACCATAGGAAGTAATGACCAACACCACGACTCAACCCAAATCCTTTCCGATGCCACTGTGGCTACAGGGCATCGTTGAAGCATTGGCCGCTGCCTTTATTGGTGCTGCAATCATTGTGGTGCCTATGTCTATAATGTGGCTGACCGGAGCATTTGCCGATATGCCCCTGGGGGAAGCCGGAGCTGTTGGCGCCTACACATGGCTTTCCAGTTACGGTGTCCCCTTGGAGTTTTTCAGCATTGACACCGACGAAATATTGGGCACCTGGCGGTTTATTCCCCTCGGACTTTTTGGGATTTGGATAGTGCTGGCGCGTCGTACCGGAATACGGCTAGCCAGAGCCGCACAGTTGAAAAACCTGTGGCAGCCCACCCTGGGAGCTGTCGCAGCCTTCGAATTTTTTGTGTGGGGCACAATAACCCTGGTCCAGTCTGAGACCGTCAATCTCCATGTCACCATTGCGACCATCATTCCCGGAGTGGTTTTTCTGCTCGGGTATGCATGGGGTGTGCTGGGTTACTTCCGTCGACCACTCACGCAGCAGATCCGTACTCGTGTCGATACTCTGTCGGATGTGGCGCGCAACTTTAGTCACTATTTTTGGGCATTGCTGAGAGCTGCTGCAGTCGCAATTGCCGGGGCCTGGGCGATCGCTTCGATACTTTTGACCATCCAAGTTGGCATCCATTGGGCCGATGTTACCGATGTGTATCAACGACTAGATGCCGGCATTTTTGGCGGTTTGGTCATCACGGTGCTGCAAATACTGTTGCTGCCCAATGTGGCGGCCTGGACCATCAGCTACCTTACGGGTGCCGGCTTTAGTATAGGCACCACGATAGTCTCCCCGGCGGGTACGATAGCCGGTCCAAAGCCGGCACTGCCGATCCTGGCGGCGCTACCACAAGAACAACATCTCCAGGCGCATTGGTGGGTATTGATTTTACTGGCACTGGCCGGTGTGGTTGCCGGGTGGTGGTTCTTTGGGGAGGGGGAGAACCATCTAGAAGATTTCGTCATCGCCAAAATACCGAATCACCCGACCGCGATCACTATCGCAGTAGTGGCCACTGGTGCCACGATCGGGATAACCGCAGGACTATTGAGTGTAGTGGTTATGCTGTTGTCCGGCGGATCATGGGCCATTGGCGATTTAAATGTTGTGGGCCCACCGATCTGGACCACCGCTGGTTTATTTGCCGCTCACATCGGCATCGGAGCAGCCATTGGATACGCTTTGGCTCCACTGCGCGACGGTGCGTTATATTATCGGCGGTCGGTGCACTACGACTAAGGCCACAAATTATCGGAGTATTGCTGAGCACAAAAAGCCTGCGCCGCTTCGGTCAGTGCTTCAGCTGTGCATTGTTCATATTCGGCAGTGGGTTTCCACATAATGATCTGGGATGTGGCAACACCGCCGAAAAACAGTGCACCCAATAATCCAGCGGTGCCAGCAACCCACACCAGCATGGTGTGTTCGCCTTTGGCAGCGAGCCGAAACAATCGAATGGCCGTGACCACCGCAGCCAAAGCAATAACCGGCGCAATAACTTTATACGGCAACGGTAATGCCATCGCCCCATACGTGGCGACTAAGGCTGCGACAATCCACAGGATGGCTTCAGCCACTTGTTTTTTGTGGGAGGGCTGTTGCTGTTCACTCACCGTCTGACGCCTTCCTGCAGCCATCGTGTCAATCAATACCCAAGTGTAGCGTTTCAGTCCCTACACTAGAGTCCATGCGTTTGGTGGTTTTACTTTCTGGATCCGGTTCCAATTTTCAAATTCTTATCGACTCGGTAGCTGCCGGTGAGCTCGATGTTGATATCGTGGCCGCAGGTGCCGATAATTATGCAGCCTACGGTTTAACCCGTGCAAAAACTGCCGGAATTGAAACTTTCGTCGTCGATTATCAGACCTCCGAATCCCGACGGGCGTGGACCAGCGCTTTGAGACACACGGTGACCGCTTATAACCCGGATGTTGTGTTGTCCTCTGGACTGATGCGTATTGTGGGACCAGAATTTATTGCGCATTTTGACGGCCAATTTCTAAACACTCACCCCGCTTTATTGCCCGCATTTCCTGGTGCCCATGCGGTCAGGGATGCGCTCGCAGCTGGTGTGGTGATTACTGGCACCACGTTACATCTAGTCGATACCGGTGTAGACACCGGGCCGATTTTGGACCAACGAGCAGTTGCTATCGATACTGATGATGACGAAACCAGCCTGCACGAAAAAATTAAGGTGGCCGAAAGGCACATGCTGGTTGACAACCTAGCGAAATTGGCCGCCGGTACTACACCACGAGAACTGATCCGGCCATACGCCAAACCACGCTAGAATAACGCGGGTAGAGTTAAACTCGATCGATAGCAAAGCTAGTATAAGGAGCCCACTGTGACCAACCAGTTGGACCAAGTCCCGGTAAAACGCGCGCTAATTTCTGTTTATGATAAAACTGGCTTAGCCGAACTGGCGCAGGGATTGGCAAATGCCGGAGTCGAAATTATCTCCACCGGTTCAACTGCGGCCATGATTCAATCTGCCGGAATCCCCGTCACGGAAGTGTCGCAGGTCACAGGATTTCCTGAAGTACTGGGCGGCCGAGTCAAAACCTTGCATCCGTTCATCCATTCCGGAGTGCTGGCTGATAAGAACGTGCCCGATCATATGAATCAGTTAGCCGAACACGACATTGCGCCGTTTGATCTTGTAGTGGCTAATCTGTACCCGTTTGTTGAAACGGTCGCATCGGGCGCCACCGTACCGCAGGCAACCGAACAGATCGATATTGGTGGCCCAACCATGGTCCGAGCTGCTGCCAAAAATCATGGTTCGGTAGCCATCGTAGTTAACCCCGAGTCTTACCATGACATTCTGACGGCGGTCGCTAACGGCGGATTCAGCTTGGCACAACGCCGTCAGCTTGCCGTTGAAGCATTTTCCCATACGGCTTCCTACGACACCGCAGTCGCGACCTGGATGGCAGAAACCTTCGATGAAGCCGTACACCCAAGCTACGTCGGGCACGCATTAGAACTCAAAGAACCCTTGCGTTATGGCGAAAACCCGCATCAACCGGCTGCGCTGTATACAGCAACCACACCGGCCCCGGGGATCGCGCAAGCGAAATTACTTCACGGCAAAGCCATGAGTTTCAATAACTACGTTGACGCCGATGCCGCGGTGCGGGCCGCCTATGCATTTACCGAACCTGCTGTCGCTGTCATAAAACACGCCAACCCATGCGGGCTAGCTGTGGCGTCTATCGATGCCGACGATGCAATCGCCGACGCTCATCATAAGGCACATGCCACGGACCCAGTGTCGGCTTTTGGTGGGGTAATCGCGGCAAACCGTCCGGTGTCGGCAGCTATGGCGGATCAGGTTAAAGATATTTTTACCGAAGTCGTTGTTGCACCGGGGTTTACCCCAGAAGCTCGCGAAGTACTTTCGGCCAAAAAGAATATCCGGTTACTGGAACTGCCAACGAACTTTGTTATTGATACTCAAGAGTTCAAACAAATCTCTGGCGGTATGCTCGTTCAAGAAACTGATATTTACCAAGCAGACGGTGACCACCCGAATAACTGGAAACTAGTTTCCGGCGAGCCTGCCGATGACGAGACGATGCGGGATCTGATCTTCGCATGGCAGGCAGTGCGGGCACCGAAATCTAACGCTGTACTATTGGCGACCGATCAGGCGGCTGTAGGTATCGGTATGGGGCAAGTTAACCGTCTGGACTCGTGTCGTCTCGCCATTGAACGTGCTAACACCCTGGGTGCAGCTGCTACCGGTGCCCAAGAAGTTTCTGCTGCCGGTGGAGCCGAAAACGTTTCCGGTGCGGGTGCTCCCAAGCGCGCGAGCGGCTCGGTGGCAGCTTCGGACGCCTTTTTCCCTTTTGCAGATGGACTACAGATTCTCATCGATGCCGGTGTTACCGCTGTCGTCCAACCTGGCGGATCAGTACGTGACGAAGAGGTTATCCAGGCGGCTAAGGCCGCTGGAGTCACCATGTACCTGACAGGGGCACGGCACTTCTACCACGGGTAACCACCAGCGAATATCTCTAGGGGGTACGCATGTCGGATCTCAAACCACAAGAAGCCTCGCTAGCTGACTTCGAAGAAGAACTCTGGGATCTTTTACGTGCCAAAGAATATGCGTTGGCCGCAGAACTGTTACGAAATACCAGAACTGCGACAGTCGAACGGGTGTTGGATAGGACGCCCCCGTCACTGATGCCCTTAGCCTTCCGGCTGCTCGACAAAGACGTTGCCGTTGAAGTCTTTAGCAACATGGAACCAATGTTGCAATCGGATTTGATCGATGGCTTAGCGGACGAACACACCCAAGATCTGTTTTCCCAGCTAGAGTCCTCCACCCAGGCCCGCCTGCTCGATGAGGTACCAGCCGAAGTAGCCCAGCGATTATTAGCCAGTCTGGG
>Ga0079226_10000642_pt1 | contig 25271 bp, 21 predicted proteins | sample Poulit2014_FD_76345 | JGI IMG/M metagenome (GOLD analysis project Ga0079226, IMG submission 76345) | Agricultural soil microbial communities from Georgia to study Nitrogen management - Poultry litter 2014 | ecosystem: Environmental > Terrestrial > Soil > Agricultural land | place: USA: Georgia...
CCAAACCTGTAAGAGCTCCAGGTAAAGTAACCGCACGAATAACAATAATTAAGAAAATAACTAACAGTGTAGGAATGAAAATTCGATTCGCCATTTCAATTCCTTTTCTTACACCTCTAAATAAAATACCTAGTACAACGAGCCAAACAATAATTAAAGGAATAAGAACAGAAGGAACAAATGATCCAAATTGACCGGGATCAGCTAACTCTAAATAATTATTAAATAAGAAGCCTTCCGTATCACTTCCCCAGCTTAAATTAACTGAAAAGATAGAATAAGATATTGCCCAGGCAATAATCACCGAGTAATAAGTAGATATAACAAAAGCTACAAGGACACCCCACCAACCAACAAATTCACTTTTTTTGTTAATACGCCGAAATGTAAGCGGTGAAGAACCTCGATATTTATGCCCCATCGTGAATTCCATAATTAAAATTGGGATCCCTGCTGTCAATAATGCAAATAAGTATGGAATAAAAAATGCTCCACCTCCGTTTTCATAGGCCACAGCTGGAAATCGCCATATATTTCCAAGACCAACTGCCGATCCAACTGCAGCCAAGATAAATCCTGCTCTTGTCCCCCATTGAGAACGTTCCATTTAAAGACCTCCTCTTTTTTCACCTATTAATATGTAATCAATTAATAAGTAATGTTTAAATGTTTCATTTTTTCTGATATTAGTTATGTATTATAACGGTACTTTTTAACTATGTCAAAGTTTTTCTATAATTTGATATATTTAATCAATAAAGTGCGAAACAATAATAAACAAAGACAAAAAAACTGACGAAAAATCACCATGTGGTAAAATTTTCGTCAGTCTCATCAATCAAAATCCTTATACTTTATTATATTTTGTTTTAGAAAAAAAGTTTACAAACAAGCTAAATGCTATGATTAATATTAATGTAAGAATAAAACCAAAAAGGTAATGGCCTGTTATCCCAACCACTAAATATCCGATACTTGCAGCTCCTGCTGCTATGAAGGCATAAGGTAATTGTGTAATAACATGATCAATATGATTTACCCCTGCTCCTGTTGATGAAAGTATCGTCGTATCGGAAATAGGTGTGCAATGATCACCAAATACGGATCCTGCTAAAACAGCTGCAAGTGATGGCAATAACATCGTTGTATCTGTAATAACTGAGACTTCCGCCGCAATAGGTAACATAATACCGAATGTTCCCCAAGATGTTCCGGTTGCAAGAGACATAACACCGGCGATTACAAAAAAGAGAACTGGTAAAAGACTTGGGCTAATGCTCGCATTTGTTACAATACCAGCTAAGTACTCACCTGTCTTCAATGTACCTATAATCGACCCGATCATCCACGCTAATAACAAGATATAAATAGCGGGCAACATTGTTTTTATTCCTTCACTGATAATAGCTGTAAGTGAAGCCCTTGGTTTTTCTTGTGTGAAATGGAAAATAACACTAAGAATAACAGCTGATAATCCACCCATAAATAACGAAACATTTACATTTGTATTTGCAAAAATACTTATAAGAGATGTGTTCTCTTCACTTGCTTTCCATCCTGTAATAAACATTGAAAGTATTGTAACAACAACTAAAACAAGTATTGGAACAAGTAAATGATAAACCCTTCCTTGCTCATGCGCTTTAAATGTATCACTTAAATCACCAGGGATATTTTTGTCAGAACTTAAAAGCTGATTTTTTTCAATCGCTCTTTTTTCATGCTTTTTCATCGGACCTATATCCATTTTACCAAGGGCTACAAGAAACACCAGAAGTAATGCCGCAAATGCATATAAATTCAAAGGTATCATTTTTATAAACGCTTCTATTGGCTGCAAATCATTTATTTGATTTACAGCAAAAATACTTCCAAGAACTCCTATAATATACGCGCCCCAACTAGAAATTGGAGAAATAACTGTTACAGGTGCTGAAGTGGAATCAATATAATAAGCAAGTTTAGCACGAGAAATATTATGACGATCCGTTAACGGTCTAGCAATTTGTCCAACCGCCAAGCTATTGAAATAATCATCAATAAAAATTATGACTCCTAAAACTGCTGTCATGAGCTGAGCACCTATTCTTGTTTTCACACGTTTGATCATCCATTCACCAAATGCTCTACTTCCACCCGAAGCTTGCAATAAAGCTGTCATAATACCAAGTAAAAGTAAAAATCCTAATAACAATAAGTTCCCCGTATTTAATTCACCATCTGTAACAAAAATAACGGAAAATACGTTCCAAATTTCGTTCATAGAGGTGAGAATATTGAAATCATGAATAAATAATGCACCTACAAGAATACCAATCCCAAGAGAGGGAAGTACTCTTTTTGTTAATAAAACAAGTACTAACATTAAAATTGCTGGGATGATCGAATAAAATGTTCCTTCCATAAATGTTACCTCCATATAACTTTAAATAAGTCATAAATATCTTTAATGTTCATTAAATAAAGTGCCGATTTCTACGTACATGGAGATAAGTTCAAATAAAAAAGACAATGATAGAAAATAACTTATCATTGTCTGTTATACAATATTCGTTATCCTCCATTTCGATCAGTAGTTCTCCATGTACACAGCATGCAATATTTTTAAACACAAATTTCTCTCCAATATGCATGTTTAAGAACATGACAGAATGACCCTTATTCAAAGTCATTCCAGCTAAAATATGTTTGACACATATTGTGCTTCGGCAAACAATCCTTTCATCAACAATCACCGTTGTCATCCTCATGTTGATTACTAATATTATCTGCTCCTCTACCTCACCGATCTGATAAGGTTTTTTATTAAATTATAATGTTATCTTAAACTATACAAGATTATTGATTATCTTTCAAGTCTTCTTTTGGTACTGAAATAGATGGTCCGTCACCACTTCCTCCATAAAATTCTGGAACATCACCCACGATATAATGTTTGTCAATCATAATTTTCGTATTAACATTTTTCACTTCTGTAGAAAAAGGGATAATAATCTGTACATCTGCTTCTACAATAATATAAAGTGTAATTAAAACATTATTAATACCCATTTCTTCTTTTTCTTCAATAATATCAGTTTCAACACTACCGATGAGTTCTAGATTAACAGGAATTTTAGGTCCTAAGTTAGCTAATACCGTATTTCCAGTTGCTTGACCAAGCGGTATCTCTACAACCGTTGGATCACGCTCAACAAGCTCATCCACCGTATCTCCATACACTTCTGGTTCATCCAGAGGGTCTTCATAATGAGGTGGCTCCCCCCGATTCATACTACGAAAAAACTCCTCTACTCGATCGGTTGCCGCCCGGTTGATTTTGTTAATGACATATGGATCCCAGCCAACAATCGAAGCACCCCCACTATCATCTTTTGTTAGATTAGCGATATCCTCAAATGAATAATCTTCTTCAGCAAATTTAACTGCGGAATTGATTGCCCTTGTTGCAAATTCAGTCGTTTTTTGCTCTGCTATTTCCATTAATGTTGGTTTAATCCCTTTATCAATAATCCAAATACTAAGTATGACCAGGACACAAACCAATATAAATGACATCGTAAAGATAGTCCTTATCTGGGGTGGTGTCCGTCTTTTTCTAAATCTGATTCGATGTCTCAACAGAAAAACCCCCTTAGAACACCTTATGCTTGTTCTAGGGGGGTTAGAATTCAAAATATAAATTAATTCTTGATTTTATTTAGGTAATATTTAAAAGAGCATCTTTACCAATCATGCCCTCTTCCCAGCCATATTTATCTCTTGCAGCATTGGTTACTTTTTGAAGGGGAGCATGCAATAAATCATCAATTGTCCGAACACCAGATGCTCTCCCTGCTATTACTTCTCTTTCCCTCAGTTTTTCATTTGCATCGAACACATCAACATCAAGAGCAGCACACATAATGTAACCTACATCATTAGAAATGACTAATAAATTCGTTTTAGGGAGTTCCACACGAACTGCTGTAAAAAACTTCCCATCTACTTCTAAAGGGTTTACTTTAAACATTCCACAGCCTCCTTTATTTCATACACTTTAGCTTATGCAGGAAAGAGGCCTAATGACACTTAATCCTTAAACATTAATTACTTAACCTTCTCGGAGATATTGGTAAATAAAGAATAAGTTATAATCACAATACATTGCTCAAATTGACTTTCGCCTAAATGGCACTAAGCAGTTCAGGTTTATTTAGACTGCAAACCTCTTTTCATTAATTCTGTTACTCTCTAACATCGGATTTGATATAAACTTCTAATATGATACTCTTGCTCATTCTAATTTTAGTTGAGAGCATGGAATCGCTCCGGCAGAATACTTCGCTTTCCTAAAGTCTTGCCTCAGCCTCCTTGCCCCGGCAAGGGGAGGCGTGAGTTACCCGCAAAGGGTGGTTTTAGTCGGCCTTCCTTAACGTTTCTTGCGGGGTCTTCGGACACGTGCTGGGACTGCGATTACTCGCCACACCGAAAACCTTTATTCCCATAGGACAAGGAAGGGCTTCGGCAGCATTACCTCGCACGAAGAAAATTGGTTTGTATTTTCGAGGAGTCTACATATTCTGCCTACGCTTATTAAGAATTTATGGTTAATAATTAGTTATACCCCATACAGGACATACACGGACTTCTTCTTACTTTGAAAAAGAGGTATTTTAAGCGTAGGAAATACACGTAGACTCCTGGGGGAGCACAGATCTAGGTGAGACCTCGAAATGCGATAAACAGGGGTTGGAAGGCTAAGAACGCGACGTCCTGTTGGCCCGAGGCTCACCAGCCACCCACGGAAAGCAACGGTCTGTAGCGGAAAACAACTAAGCACTTACTACAAAGTTTATGGTTTTTGTATGAGAAATAACAATTCTTTTCGATGGGACGGTGTATGACTGTAGCAGTCTTTGTCTGTGGACTTTCCATATTGTAAAAGAGATTATTGGAAACATAACTTGACTAAGTTAACTACCTTAACTCATTTTATTGATTTCAAAGTTGATTTAATTGTATTCTCTTTTTAGTGTTAAGACTAATAAATCTCTAAGAAATTCAGGCAGAAAATACTTTTTAACTTCAGATCTGGCCACCTCTGGCAAAAGGCGCCCGAAGGTAAATGTATCAGGCAATGCAACAGAGTACATGTGATTGTTATATAATGGATCCCCGTTTAACTGGACGCTTTTTACGGATTCTTGACCATCTTCATGGGTTTCTGTCTCTACCGTTAACCCTGAAAAAATCATTCGTCCAATTACTTCTCCACGAAAACCTAATCCTTTTAATTTTAATTCCATAAAATCTTTTGTTAACGAGGCACGAATAACTTCCAGTAGTTCTATACCTTTCAACTCCACCACACATGGATTTATTGGGTGTGGACAAATAGAATGAATATCTCCGTAAGTAATGTCTCCAGCTGGAAATTGTTCAAGTAACAGACCAGCATTCAACATCGCACAATCTGCATTCGTCCAACTTTTCATCATATCTGTCAGTTGTTGCATTATATCACTATGGGTAAACCATTTTACGTCGATTGTCTCCTCTAGGTTAACAACCGTTCTATCAAGATGCTCTGCAGCTTGTTTACTTAATTCAATAAGTTTTTGTTCCGTAGCTAAATCTTTAGCAAGATGCGTAATTTCTGTTGTGTGGGCTTCTTTATTAGTGAGTTTTTTTAGGTTATGATCCCACGTTAACATCACCTCACCTACAAATGAACAGTGTTTCCCAGCCGCAGTGATTAACGTATTATTTACTTCTTCTCCTGTTCTTAGTAAATGATGTGTATGCCCACCAATAATGACATCAATATCGGGAAACCTTCTTGCAATTTCTCTATCTTCGTTTATCCCAAGGTGTGATAATAAGACAATAACATCTACCGATTGTTTTAATTGATAAATATATCTTTCAAGAGTACTAATTGGCGGTGTAATATACCAATCTAATAATTCATAAAAATCATTAAATGGTGCTGTTAAACCAATTACACCTATATTTACACCATGAATTGATTGCATCTGAACTGAAGATTTTAACCATGCAGGGCTATTTCTCATAGTGTTTAAATTAGCACAAACTACTTCAAAATCCGCCTTATCATATAATTTATACAAATCCTCATGTGATAAGGTAATTCCTTCATTATTTCCAATCGTAACAATATTGTATCCAGCTTCATTCAACAACTCAACGTTTGCCTTTCCCATAAAAGCTTCTGCAATAGGATCTACCCGATCGACATGATCCCCAATATCCGCAATCCAATAAGATTCATTATTTTCTCTTCTTTTTTCTGTTTCGCTTTTTAAAAAACCTGTAACACGTGGCCAATGTTCAAAATAACTATGTAAATCATTAGTATAATAAAAATATAACTTTTCTTGCATTTAATAAGCTCCTTATGATAGCCCTTAACTATTAAATGATCTTCAAAAATATAATGATTGAGTGATGTATTTATTTAAATCTTTTTCGTTAACCTTCCATTCGTTTTCGTCTACCCAAAAACCAGAACTATGGTAATAAAAATGGATGTTCTTAGCATTCATAACTTATCGCTTATATTTATTTTATCGTAGATTAGCAAATAGGTCGACTATGAACAGGATTCCTTAATATAACACCAAAGCGTCTTTCCCCTATTCATTGATGATTTACTCTTTAAATCACTATTTTTCTAAAAAATAAAAACCCCAAAATCGATAGTCCGACTTTGGGGTTTCAATTTATTATTTAATTGCTAACGTATTTAACAATTAACCAATACTTCCTTCCATTTCATAAGAAATTAAACGGTTCATTTCGACAGCATACTCCATTGGAAGTTCTCTTGTAAATGGCTCAATAAAGCCCATAACAATCATATCTGTAGCTTCTTGTTCTTCAAGTCCTCTACTCATGAGATAGAAGAGTTGTTCTTCAGAAACTTTTGATACTTTTGCTTCGTGTTCAAGTGAAATATTGTCATTATTAATCTCATTATATGGAATGGTATCTGAAGTGGATTCATTATCCATAATTAACGTGTCACATTCAATATTCGCACGAGCGCCGTCCGCCTTACGACCAAAGTGAACAAGTCCTAGATAGGATACTTTTCCACCGTGTTTGGAAATAGATTTAGAAACAATAGATGAAGAAGTGTTTGGAGCTAAGTGATGCATTTTTGCTCCAGCGTGCTGTAATTGACCTTTTCCTGCAAGTGCGATGGAAATTGTCATACCACGTGAGCCTTCTCCTCTTAATAGAACAGCTGGATATTTCATGGTAAGTTTTGAACCCATGTTTCCGTCAATCCATTCCATCGTTCCATTTTCATCAACAGTAGCTCGTTTGGTTACAAGGTTGTATACGTTATTCGCCCAGTTTTGGATTGTTGTATAACGACAGTAAGCATCTTTCTTAACAAAGATTTCAACGACCGCACTGTGCAGGGAATTTGTTGTAAAGACAGGTGCTGTACAACCTTCTACATAATGGACAGATGCTCCTTCATCAACAATGATCAAGGTTCTTTCAAATTGTCCCATGTTTTCCGAATTAATACGGAAATAAGCTTGTAATGGTGCTGTGGCTTCTACACCTTTAGGGACATAAATGAATGATCCACCAGACCATACGGCTGTATTAAGTGCTGCAAATTTATTATCTGAAGCAGGAACAACTTTTCCAAAGTATTCTTTGAAGAGTTCTTCATGTTCTTGCAATGCACTGTCCGTATCTTTGAAAATAATACCTAATTTTTCTAAATCTTCTTCAAGACTTTGATAAACAACTTCGGATTCATATTGAGCAGAAACACCAGCTAAATATTTTTGCTCTGCTTCAGGTATACCTAATCTATCAAACGTTTCTTTAATTTCATCAGGTACTTCATCCCATGTTCTACCTTGTCTCTCCGATGGTTTAACATAGTAAACAATTTCATCGAAATCTAATTCCGATAAGTCGCCACCCCATTGTGGCATTGGCTTACTATAAAAAATGTCTAATGCTTTTAGACGGTGTTCAAGCATCCACTCAGGTTCATTTTTCATATTAGAGATTTCTCTTACAACGGTCTCAGTTAACCCTTTCTCCGTACGAAAAACAGAAACATCCTTATCGTGGAAACCATATTTATATTCTGTTTCTGGTAATTCCTTTGCCATTTTTTAACACCTCCTAATAGATAGTTAAACTACCCAGGTATTCCTTTATTTGACAGACGATTCGTCTTACCTTTTGACTTAATGAGCACTTTTTTCCAGTGCCTTCCATGCCAGTGTAGCACAGTTAATCCGCGCTGGAAACTTAGAGACACCTTGCAGTGCTTCAATATCAGCTAAATCCAAATCACCTGGGTCAATATCTTTCCCAAGCATCATATCTGAAAATAACTCTGCCATTGTTAAAGCATCTGTAAGTTTTTTTCCTTTAATTGCTTGCGTCATCATAGAGGCGGAAGACATACTAATCGAACATCCTTCGCCTTCGAATTTGATATCTTCGACGATACCATCTTCCACCTTCATATGAAGCTGAATTCGATCTCCGCATGACGGATTATTCATTTCAACGCTTAAAGCATCATCATCTAATTTTCCTTTATTCCGTGGATTTTTATAATGATCCATAATGACTTGTCGGTATAATGTGTCGAGGTTATTAAAAGACATCACCGAAATACTCCTTTGTTTTCAAAAGTCCATCAACCAATCGATCTACATCGGCTTTCGTATTATATAAATAAAAACTTGCTCTGGCTGTTGCTGTTACATCCAACCAACGCATCAGTGGTTGCGCACAATGATGACCTGCACGAACAGCAATTCCTTGCGAATCAAGAACAGTAGCCACATCATGCGGATGAATTTCTCCTAGATTAAAAGTAATGAGTGCTGCTCTATCTTTTGGTCCATATATTGCTATATCATCAATAGAATTCATACGTTCCATTGCATATTCAACCAACTCGTGCTCATATTTTTCAATGTTTTCGATACCAATTTCAGTTAAGAAATCGATAGCTGCACCTAGGCCAATTGCACCTGCTATAATTGGAGTGCCACCTTCAAACTTCCATGGAAGTTCTTTCCAAGTTGAATCATGAAGATTTACAAAATCAATCATTTCCCCTCCAAATTCAACAGGCTCCATTTCTTCAAGAAGGCTTCGTTTCCCATATAAAACTCCTATACCTGTTGGTGCACACATTTTATGTCCAGAAAATGTATAAAAATCGCAATCCATTTCTTGAACATCGACCTTTGTATGTGGAGCGCCCTGTGCACCGTCTACTACCAGAATCGCTCCGTTTTTATGTGCGATATTAGCGATATCTTTGATTGGGTTAACGGTTCCCAACACGTTGGAAACATGTGCAATAGCAACAATTTTTGTATTGGGTGTTACTGTATCCTGAACCGCTTCAAGTGTTAAGGTACCATCGGATTTCATCGGTATAAATTTCAATTGCGCGCCAGTTGATTTTGCAACTTGTTGCCATGGAATCAGGTTACTATGATGTTCCATTTCTGTTACAACAATCTCATCGCCTTCTTTAAGCCGATGTCTTGCATAACCGCTAGCAATTGTATTAATACCAGTGGTTGTGCCTCTGTTAAAAATAACTTCGGCCGTGCTTTCTGCATTGATAAAGCGTCTTACTTTCTCCCGAGCACCTTCATATTTATCCGTTGCTCGTGAGCCAAGCGTGTGAACTCCCCGATGTACGTTTGAATTATCGAAGCGGTAATAATCATTTACCGCTTCGATTACTCTTAAGGGTTTTTGGGCCGTAGCTGATGAATCAAGATATACTAATGGATGGCCATTCACTTCCTGTTCAAGTATCGGAAATTCTTTTCTGATGGCTTCTACATCCATGTTAATATACCTTTCTCTCTATTAATGCAGTCAGTTGTTTTCTAACGGAAGTAATTGGTAGTTGTCCTACTACAGGAGCAAGGAATCCATGGATAATGAGTCGCTCAGCTTCATCTCTGGTAATTCCTCGACTCATCAAGTAGTACATTTGCATTGGATCGATACGTCCAACTGAAGCAGCATGTCCTGCTGTAACGTCATTTTCGTCAATTAATAGAATTGGATTCGCATCACCACGAGCTTTTTCACTTAACATAAGCATACGTGATTCTTGTTCAGCATTTGCACGAGTAGCACCATGCTCAATTTTTCCGATAGCATTAAAGATGGCAGTAGATCGTTCTTTCATTACACCATGCTGAAGGATATGCGCATCAGAATCTTTACCAAAGTGAACGCTTTTCGTTGTAAAGTTTTGAATTTGCTTACCACGACCAACGGTTACCGTTTTAGTATGCCCCGTTGAATTATCGCCAATTAGGTGAGTTACGTTTTCAAATACTGTATTACCGTCATTCATCTGACCTAGTGCCCAGTCAATAGAGGCATCACGATAAGTAACTCCTCTACGATTCATATAAGTAGTCGTTCCAGCAGCAAAGTTATCGACTGCTCCATATGATACTTTTGCATTATCATGTGCAATTACTTCTGTTACTACATTTGCAACAGTTTCTGTCTCTTCATTATGTGATAAGTAGTTCTCAACATATGTTAGAGAGCTGCTCTCTTCTGCTACAACTAGAACGTGATTAAATAATGCAGCTTCTTCATCTTCTTGCCAGAAGATAACTTGAAGTGGTTCTTCAATTTGAACGTTTTTTGGAACGTAAATGAATATTCCACCATTCATTAATGCAGCATGCAGAGCAGTAAGTCGATGTTCATCTATCGATACAGCATCTTTCATATAATAGCGCTTAACCAAGTCCTCATGGTTGCGCATCGCTGTGAATATATCTGTAAAAATTACACCTTTATCCTGTAATTTTTGACTTAATGTATGAAAAGCAACGGATTGGTTGCGTTGAATTAGTAAGTTTTCAGGTGCGTTATCTTCATCAAAGAAATCTTTAATTTCAGATGGTAGATTGTTTAATGAAGTTAATGTTTCACCTTCTACGTATTCATGTTTGAAACGACTAAAATTCCATCTAGTAATATTCGTTTTATCTGGTTTAGGCATTTCAAGTGTTTCTGCTTGCTCTAAAGCACGAAGTCGAAAGTCTTTCATCCAATCTGGTTCGCTTCGTTCTTTTGAAAACTGTTCCACATAATCTTTATCAAATGGAAGTTTTGTTTCAACAGTCATATTACCCCTCCTTACTATTTATGCTTCTTGCCCAATTGTTTCGTCTTCAATACCTAGTTCTTCTTTAATCCACTCATAACCTTCTTCCTCTAAGCGTTGGGCAAGCTCAGGACCACCAGATTTAACAACACGTCCTTGCATCATGACATGAACATGATCAGGAGTAATGTAGTTTAGTAGACGCTGGTAGTGGGTAATGATAAGGCATCCGAAGTTATCGTTGCGCATTTTGTTGATTCCTTTTGAAACAACTTTTAAAGCGTCAATGTCTAAACCTGAGTCAATTTCATCTAATATAGCAATTTCAGGTTTCAACATCATTAGTTGAAGGATTTCATTACGTTTTTTCTCTCCACCTGAGAATCCTTCGTTTAAATAGCGTTGTGCCATGTTTTTATCGATTTCAAGATCGTCCATCGCGCCATCCATTTCTTTAATAAATTCCATTAAAGGAATTTCATCGCCTTCTTCACGTTTTGAATTAATGGAAGAACGCAAGAAATCAGATGTTGTTACACCGCTTATCTCACTAGGGTATTGCATTGCTAGGAAAAGTCCTGCACGCGCACGTTCATCTACTTCCATTTCAAGAACGTCTTCACCATCTAGGTGGATACTACCCTTTGTTACTTCAAATTTCGGATGTCCCATAATCGCAGATGCTAACGTTGATTTACCTGTACCGTTAGGTCCCATCACTGCGTGGAATTCTCCACCTTTTATCGTAAGGTTAACACCTTTTAATATCTCATTACCTTCAATACTTACATGAAGATCCTTGATTTCTAGTACTGATCCTGCCATATCTATACCTCCAAAAACTTTTATTTGCTAACTTGAGATGATTTACATCTATTCTCAATTTATTCTCATTATAATCTTAAATCATTTCAAATTGATTATCAACTTTTTCAAATCTCTTTATTTGCTAGTGAAAACTTGTCGCCACCTTACTTATGTAGTTTCTATTTTATCATGTAGAATTGTTTATTGAAAATGCTGGTATCTTATCAAAGACACCAGCATTTTATTTTCTTAGATTTATATAGTTTATTTACAAAGTCCACTCTTATTTTTAAGTGTATCATAAATTGAATATTTAATACAATGTTTGTATAGACGTATAAAGGAAGGAAAAAGAAGTTCTTCAAGATTTTAGTCTGATTGACCTACTGGAACTACAGCCCCCTCATACTTTTCAATCATAAAGTCTTGTAATTCCTTAGAATGAAGCACGTCTACAAGTGTATTTAATGCTTCATTTTCTATATCTTCTTCCTTCACCGCAATAACATTGACATAAGGTGATTCATCACCTTCAATAAACAATGCATCCTCCATCGGATTGAGTTCCGCATTAATAGCATAATTTGTATTGATGGCTACTAATACATTTTCTTCACTATGATAAAGTTCAGGTAAAAAAGCCGCCTCATAATCCGGTGAAAACACTAAATTTTTCGGATTATCAACAATATCATCGAATGTTGCATTTTCTTCATCTGCATCTTCATCCAAAGTAATCAAGCCCTCATTTGCAAATAAGGCTAGGACACGTCCATGATCAGCTACTGAATTACTTAAAATAACTTCAGTCCCATCTGGTATGGAATCAATATCTTTGATTCCTTTTGAATAGACACCCATTGGCTCGATATGGATCGGAGCAATGTAATCAAGTTCATATCCTGTATCCTCAACTGTTTGCTCTAAATGAGGAATGTGCTGAAAGAAGTTTGCATCTAAGTCACCATTTGCCAAATCATCATTTGGCAATACATAATCTTCATATGGTTCAATTTCAAGGGTAATTCCTTCTTCCTCAAGAATAGGTTTTGCTTCTTCTAAAATTTCTGCATGTGGAACACTTGAGGCACCGACGATAATTTCATTTGTATCTTCACTTGCTGAATCTCCACCACAAGCTGCTAAAAATAAAATGAAAAGTAATGATGTTGTTAAGGTAATTATTTTTTTCATTATAAAATTCCCCTTTTCTTTATCTTTTATCTAATTTATTGGAAATAAAATCTCCAAGGAATTGAAACATAAACACGATTATAACGATAATAATAGAACAGATTAATACAATATCGAAGTCGCGGCGCTGGAAACCAGAGTAATAGGCATAACTTCCAAGCCCCCCTGCTCCAATAGCTCCAGCCATTGCCGTATAACCTATCAAAGCAATTGCAGTAACAGTTAAACCAGAGATAAGGGCGGGCATCGATTCAGGCAATAACACTTTAAAAATAATGGTTTTTGTTTTAGCTCCCATTGCTTTAGCTGCTTCTAAAACTCCTTTATCGACCTCTTTTAGAGCAATTTCTACAAGTCGTCCATAAAAGGGTGCTGAACCTAATATTAACGCTGGAAGTGCTGCACTTGGACCTCGAATTGTTCCTATTAAAAAGTCTGTAAAAGGAAACAACAATAAAATTAAAATAATAAATGGAATGGCCCGGAACACGTTAACGAATGATGCAATAATAAAATGGATTGGTTTATTCTCCCACAAACCATTCTTGGTCGTGAAATATAGAAGTAGACCAAGTAAAAGTCCTAATATAAATGTTCCAATTAGCGCAATAATAGTCATATAAAACGTTTCATACGTTGCTTCCCACAAATCACCCCATTTAAGGCTTTCAAACAGATTCGTTAGCATCTTGCAAAACCTCCACTTCTACAGATGTTTTCTCATTGATGTATTGAAGCGCTTGGCTAGTTTCTAAATCATCACCTTCAATTTGTACAACAAGTGTCCCATATGGCCCTTTCTTCGTTTGCATAATTTTCCCCTGCAAAATATTAATATCAATCTTATAATTTTTAGCTATTTTACTAATCAATGCTTGATTTGTTGTTTCTCCAATAAAATGCAATCGAATTAACGTACCCTTTGTATGGCTTTGAATTAAAAAGTCTATATCTTCGGTTTCATCACTGCTACTCATAACCTGCTCTACAAATTTTTTCGTAATAGTTTGCTTTGGTCTGGAAAAAACATCTATAACATCTCCAATTTCAACTACTTTTCCATTTTCCATTACAGCTACCCGATTGCAGATCTTTTGTATGACATGCATTTCATGGGTAATAAGAATAATTGTTAAACCAAGCTTTTGATTAATGTCAACTAATAAATCAAGGATTGAATTTGTTGTTTCCGGATCAAGAGCAGAAGTTGCTTCATCACATAAAAGTACTTTAGGTTTATTTGCAAGTGCACGTGCAATACCAACACGTTGTTTTTGTCCACCACTCAATTGAGAAGGATAAAAAGACTCTTTCCCCGTAAGTCCTACTAAATCAATTAACTCTTGTACCCTTGTTTCTCGTTCATTCTTTGGGATTTGTGCAATTTCTAAAGGAAATGCTATATTTTCCGCAACGGTTCGCGACCAAAGTAAATTAAAATGTTGAAAAATCATACCCATCTCTCGTCTAGCATTTCTCAAATCGTTTTTATCAAGCACCATCATATTTTTTCCATTAATTTCAATTTTTCCACTTGTTGGTTCTTCTAATCTATTTAATAGCCTTACAAATGTACTTTTACCTGCGCCACTATATCCAATAACTCCAAATATTTCTCCTTCTTTTATATTCAGGGACATTTGATCGACGGCTGTTACTTCCCTATCTTCTGATTTAAAAACTTTACTCAAATCCTTAATCGAAATCATCGTTACATAATTCCTCCTTCATCAAACGACCAACTAAAAAAGTCCTTCTGTAAGAGAACAGAAGGACTTTTTAACTATATCTTCACGTTCTCTCATCTATCAAAGCATTTGCTTTGCAGGATTTAGCACCTTTCAACATTTCCATATTGAGGGTTGCCGCGGTTTCACAGGGCCAGTCCCTCCACCGCTCTTTATAAGAGATTCATTTTTATTTAATTTCATAAAATTAATATTAACATTTAACATGATTTATGTCAATTTTATCTTCAGTAGATTTACTCCGCTGAATCTACAAATAAACTTGGTTCATATGTTAATAAATAATTATATATATTTGGGATTGATCGAAATGCATAAACCTTTTCTTTAATTTCATTTTGATCTTTTATCAACAAACATGGAACACTTTCTATCCGATTCTCCTGCATAAAGGAAGGATGGAGCGAGGCATTCATTTCATAAAATATATCTTGTTTATGAATGGTTTCAATCTTGTTTAACATATCCCTAGCAACATGACATGTTCCACAAAATGGTGAATGGATAAATAAAATATAATGTTCTTCATCAAGTATGTCATCGTTTATTTGCTGCACTTTAATCACCTCAAGCTTATGTTGTAAATTGGAGTGTAATAACTTCCAAACTTGAAAATCTCTATTGTTATTCCAGAAAAAATGGGTGAACAGCAATGTTTTTGGCTGCAAGAGCCATCGCCAACACATCCCCTGGTGTTGTTGCAACTTCTTTATATTCACTGCTTATATAAATATGTTCTGCATGCGGAAGTTCTTGTGTTAATTGTTTGCGCAATTTAACTCCCGATTCATCTTCATCAACAAATATAAAAACTTCGCGATTATCTAGATCATAAGTTTCCAACAACTCATCAAATTTCTCCACACCTAATGTGCCATTCGTACAAATAATAGTAATATCTTGATTGATCACTTTTTCAAGTTCCTTTTTATCTGTTAGTCCCTCAACAATGATGACTGTATTTTCCATTTCTCGAGTCACTAAATGAGCACCTCACCTTTATAAGTTCAAACATCCTATTTTTAGAATGAACAAAGACTCACACCTTTTACGGGTGTGAGTCAGTCTATTATAATGATTATTAGTCTTCTTCAGTGAAAGCTTGATAGTCTTCTGAGGATAGTAAATTATCCAATTCTGATTCATCAGCGGGTTCAAGGACAATCATCCAAGCTTTTTCATAAGGAGATTCATTCACAAATTCTGGGCTGTCTTCCAATTCTTCGTTAATTTCAACTACTTTCCCACTTATTGGCGCATAAAGCTCAGAAACTGTTTTAACAGATTCAACACTTCCAAATGGCTCATCGACCTCTAAATCATCGCCTACTTCAGGAAGTTCCACAAACACAATATCCCCTAATTCATCTTGTGCAAAATCAGTAATGCCGATACGAACCTTACCATCTTCTTTTTTTACCCATTCATGCTCTTTAGAATATAATAAATCCTTTGGTAAATCCATAAGCTCATCCCTCCGATATAAAACTCTATTTTCACTATACAAGTTTATAGATTATTTTTCTACTATTTCACCTTTTTATAACCATGTATCTTGAAAGGTTTCTTCTTTAAAGCCAACAGTTACTTTTTCACCATCTGTTACAATTGGTCGTTTAATAAGCATTCCATCTGAAGCGAGATATTCAGCCATTTCTTCTTTACTTAAATCTTTTATTTTTTCTTTCATATTTAATTCACGGTACTTTTTACCACTTGTATTAAAAAACTTCTTTGCAGGTAAACCACTTTTATCAATCAAATCAAGTAATAACTCTTTAGAAGGTGTTTCATTCACAATATGTATGGAAGTAAAATCAATATCATGCTCTTCTAACCACTTTTTTGCTTTTTTACATGTACCACAGTTTGGATACCAATAGAATGATAATGTCACCATGTTCCCTCCCAATTAATTATAATGTCTTCTTCATTTATATTATAACTAAAGATTAGCAAGGAATCCACACGGTGAATTGATTTTCTAAAAAGGAAGAGCATGATTTGCTCTCCCTTTTTATCTTTCTATTAAACAATATATTTTTCTTCATCAATAATCGCCTTTGCAATTTCACGTTTCTTCGCAATAACATTAATTGGGGTATGACGTGTTAACTTACGCAATGATGAAAGCATCATACGTAGATTATCTCCTTCTTCGACAGCAATTAAGATCTCTTTTGCGTTTGCTTCGATTTGGTTGAATGCCTCTTGTACGAAAACTTGTGTATAAAGAAGCTTTTGCTTGTTCTTCTCTTCTCCCGATTTGTTGATTGCTTTTTCAGTACGAAGAATAGCAGCTTCCATGTTATATACAGCAGCAACCATATCTGCTAAATTAGAAAGGATTTCTTGTTCATTTTCTATTTTTTGCATATACTTTTGAGCTGCCAGACCTGCTCCAAGAAGTATAATTTTCTTCGCGTTTTTCAGTAAATACTTCTCTTGTTCTAGAGACTCTGTACCTACTTCTTCAGGCATCATCATCATGATTTCTTCTTGCAGCTTTTGCGCTTCCTCAAGAAGTGGTAGTTCCCCTTTCATCGCTTTTTTGAGTAAAGTACCAGGTACAATTAAGCGGTTGATTTCATTGGTACCTTCGAAAATACGATTGATACGTGAATCGCGGTACATGCGCTCTACTTCATACTCTTGCATAAAACCATAACCGCCATGCATTTGTACTGCTTCATCCGCTACATAATCAAGAAGCTCTGTTGCAGTATACTTATTCATCGAACATTCAATTTGATATTCAGCAATCGCACGTGCCACTTCGCGTCCATCTTTTAATTGTTCATCTGAAAGTGAACCCATCCGCTGTTCAAAAAGACCAACTATACGGTAAACAGCACTTTCGTTTGCATACGTTTCAGCAGCCATTGTTCCTAGCTTTTCTTGTGTTAGTGTGAAGCTAGAGATTGGTGTATTGAATTGCTTACGCTCATTCACATATTTTGTTGCAAGTTCAATACCGCGTTTTGCTGAACCAACACTACCAATAGCAAGCTTATAACGTCCAACGTTTAAAATGTTAAAAGCAATAATATGGCCGCGTCCTTTTTCCCCTAATAGATTTTCTACTGGCACTTCTGCATCTTCTAATACGAGTGTACGTGTAGAAGAGCTCTTAATCCCCATTTTCTTCTCTTCTGGTCCGGTTGAAACACCTGGATAATTTTTTTCAACGATAAAAGCTGAAAAATGCTCTCCATCAATTTTTGCATAAACAATGAATACATCAGCAAATGCGGAGTTTGTAATCCACTGTTTTTCACCATTTAAGATATAATGTGTTCCAGCATCATTTAGTTTTGCCGTCGTTTTTGCCCCAAGCGCATCAGATCCTGAAGATGGTTCTGTTAATGCGTAAGCTGCAAGTAATTCACCTGTAGCGAGTTTAGGTAAATATTTTTTCTTTTGTTCATCATTTCCAAAAAATACAATTGGAAGGGACCCAATACCTACATGTGCCCCGTGAGTAATCGAGAAACCACCAGCACGAGAAATCTTCTCTGTTACTACTGAGGAGCTAATTTTATCAAGGCCAAGACCACCGTATTCTTCTGGAACATCTACGCCTAATAAACCAAGTTCTCCTGCTTTTTTCAGCAAATCTACAGAATGTTCGAATTCATGATTTTCTAGATTATCAATCTTTGGTAAAACTTCACCGTCAACATAGTCTTCTGTCGTTTTTCCAATCATTACATGTTCTTCTGTAAAATCTTCAGGTGTAATAATATCGTCGCCTTCTAATTCTTCAATTAAGAAAGCGCCACCTTTAAACAATTTTTCTTTAGTATCACTCATTAATAACAACTCCTTTTTTAAAATTAAACCCTTTTCATTAGTTTTATTTCACTTTCTAATCCACAAAGTAGACGTAAACTGTGCAACAGTGGAAATCCCCTTAATGACAATTTCTTTCGTCCTATTGATGGTTCGTGCATTACCTTCGCTTCGGCAGAATACTTCGCTTTCCATGAGCATGGCCTCAGCCTCCTTGCCCCGACGTTGCCCGCAAAGGGCGAACTTAGTCGGCATACCTTTGCGCTTCTTTCGGAGTATTCGGACACATGCTATTTCCATAGGTGTCTGCGTATTCTTCCTACGCTGGTTAAGATTTTCTGATTAACGATTTCGATGATAGAAAATTAATATGCACAGCACAGCGGAGGAAATACACGGAGACTCCTCGAAAATGAAAAAGACATTTTCTTCGTGCGATGTATCGCTGCCGCAGCCTTCCTTGCCCTGTGGGAGCTGAGGCCTAGATGAGACCCCGAAATGCGGTAGCAGGGGACGGAAGGCTAAGAACGCGACGTCCTGTCGCAACGCCTTCATGACCAACATCCTGTTGGCCCGAGGCTCATCAGCCGCCCACGGAAAGCGTAGTGTATTTCCGTAGCGATTGGACTGATTGGAATCTATCTCTAAACCATAAGTTACTGCACAGTTTATGGAATAGAAACGGCAACTTATTGGAAAACAGTCATCGTTTATAGTAATTCAAATACTCCTGCTGCTCCCATTCCGCCGCCAATACACATGGTTACAACGCCATACTGGACATTGCGGCGTTTCATTTCATGCATCAATGTTAATGTTAGTTTTGTACCTGTCATTCCAAGCGGGTGACCTAGTGCAATTGCACCACCATTAACGTTAACGATAGATGGATCTAAGTCTAATGCTTGGATGACTCTAACGGATTGAGATGCAAAGGCTTCGTTTAACTCAAACAAACCAATGTCAGATAGTTCAAGGCCTGCCTGCTTCACTGCTTTTGGAATCGCCTTAACTGGTCCTACCCCCATAATTTCTGGCTCAACACCAGCAACTGCAAAAGAATGGAATTTCACAAGTGGAGTCAATCCCTCAGCAACCGCTTTCTCACGATCCATTACAAGGACTGAAGCCGCTCCATCACTCATTTGCGAGGAATTTCCAGCTGTTACAGATCCTTTTGCATGGAATGCAGGACGTAATTTTGAAAGCACTTCTTCTGTAGTATTAGGACGGACACCTTCATCCATTTCAAACTGGAATGTTTTTTCTTCTACTTTATTGTTTTTTCCAATAAAACGTTCTGTAACTTCCACTGGAACAATTTCATCTTTAAATTTACCTTCTTCTATCGCTTTCGCTGCACGTTTATGACTTTCTGTTGCAAATGCATCTTGCTCTTTTCGTGAAATTTTAAAACGATTGGCGACCTCTTCAGCTGTATGCCCCATCGACATATAATATCCAGGAGCATGTTGAACAAGCTTTGTATTTGGTTTAATCACATGACCTCCCATCGGGATTAAGCTCATGGATTCTGCTCCTCCTGCGATAATCGTATCACTCGCACCTAGCATAATACGCTCTGCAGCATAGGCAATACTTTGTAGGCCCGAAGAACAATAACGATTAATCGTGATACCCGGAACATCATGACTCAAACCTGCGAGGCCTGCGATATTACGAGCCATATTCATTCCTTGCTCTGCTTCAGGCATTGCAGTTCCAATAATAACGTCATCAATATTCCCATCATAATTATCTGCACGTTTCAGTGTTTCTTTTATAGTTAATGCGGCAAGATCATCTGGTCTTGAGTTTGCGAGCGAACCTTTTTTCGCTTTACCTACAGGAGTTCTTGCACCTGCTACAATTACTGCTTCCTTCACTATTTTTCCCCCTCTTCTTTAGTTACGTAAGGCTTTTCCTTTCACTAACATGTGCTGCATTCTTGCTTGAGTTAATGGTTCTCCAATCAAACTTAAGAATGCTTCACGTTCTAAATCAAGCATCGTTTGCTCATCAATTAATGTTCCTTCTTTAATACGACCACCAGATAATACATAAGCTAATTTTTCTGCTATTTTCACGTCATGATCTGATGCATACCCACTAAAGCTTAGTGATTTAGCTCCTAACAACATAGCTGCATAACCTGGATCTCCTGCAACAGGGATTTTTTCAGGCTGTGGTGCCTGATATCCAGTTTTAGCTATTGCTAGAACTTTTTGTTTTGCGTCATGGATTAAGTGATCAGGATTCACACTAATTCCATCATTGTTATCTAAAAATCCATTTTCTTTTGCTTCTGCAGCAGAGGTAGATACTTTAGCAGTAGCTACTTTTTCAAATACATCACTAGCAAGTTTAATTAAATCAAAGTTGATTCCTTCCGGAAGACCTCGCAACATTTTCAAGTAAAGTTCTTTCGTTCCTCCACCGCCAGGAATTAATCCAACACCAAATTCAACAAGGCCAATATATGTTTCTGCTGAGGCTTGAATAGCCGTTGCAGGTAAGGATACTTCAGCCCCACCACCTAAGGTCATATTAAAAGGTGCAGCTACAATTGGTTTTTTCGAATATTTAATTTTCGACCCCATATTTTGGAATTGACGAACGACCATGTCTAGTTCAAAGAAGTTTTCATCCTGTGCTTCCATTAACATTAAAGCTAGATTTGCACCTACACTGAAGTTTTTTCCTTGGTTACCAATAACAAGTCCTTCATAGTTCTTATCCACTTCTTCAACTGCGTAATTTACCATTTGAATAGTGTCTAGCCCAATCGCATTACTTTTAGAGTGGAATTCCAGTAATGCAACACCATCACCAATATCTATTAAACTAGCGCCAGCGTTCTTTTTAATAACACCATTTACATCTTTAACATTTTTCAAATTAATTTCTTTTTCATTTACTTGAAGTTCTTTATATTCTTCATTGTCATAATAGTAAACGGTGCCTTTTTCTTTTTTATAGAAAGAGTCATTACCTTCCTCAATAAGTTTCATTACCCATTCCGGAACCGTGTCGCCTTCTTTTTTCATTCGTTCAACAGATTCTTTTAATCCAATTGCATCCCATGTTTCAAAAGGACCGACTTTCCAGCCAAAGCCCCAACGCATCGCTTCATCAATAGATACAATATCATCAGCAATTTCGCCTACAAGTTCTGCGGAGTATAATAGAACTGGTTTTAATACAGACCAAACAAAATCTCCTGCTCTATCTCCTTCGGCATTTACAAGCGCTTTCAATTTTCCACTAGTTCCCTTCGCTTGTTTAGCCATTTCGGTTGCAGCTGTTTTCAGTTTTTTGCGATCTTCGTATTCGAATGTTTCAGGGTTTAATTCATAAATAATGCTTCCATCTTTACCCTTTTTCTTTAAATAAAAACCTTGACCGCTTTTAGCACCAAGCCATCCCTTTTCATGCATTTTATTCATAAAATCTGGTACATCAAATACTTCTTTTTCTTGACCTTCCACTTGATCATAGACGTTTTTTGCTACGTGGATAAATGTATCTAAACCAACAACATCTAATGTACGAAAAGTAGCACTTTTCGGTCGACCTAGCATTGGTCCAGTTACTGAATCAACTTCTCCAATACTATAGCCACCTTTCAGCATTTCTTGAACGGTGACGAGTAAGCCATACGTTCCAATCCTATTACCAATAAAGTTTGGTGTGTCTTTCGCTTGAACAACACCTTTACCAAGAACATCTTCTCCAAACTTCTTCATAAACTCTAAAACATCTGGATCCGTATCTTTGGTTGGTATAACCTCTAGTAATTTCAAGTAACGTGGTGGATTAAAGAAATGCGTACCTAAGAAATGTTCTTTGAAATCTTCTGAACAATCCGCAGACATATCTTCTACTGAAATACCTGACGTGTTCGAGCTTACAATCGTTCCTTCTTTGCGATACTTGTCAACATTTGCAAAGACGGATTTTTTTACCTCAAGGTTTTCAACAACTACTTCGATAATCCAATCGACATCCCCTAATTTTTCCATATCATCTTCCATATTACCTACTTCGATTAAATCCATACTTTTTTTCGTTGTAATTGGTGAAGGTTTTTGTTTAAGCAACGCTTTTTTGCTTTGCTCAGCCAATCGATTACGAACGACTTTATCTTCTAATGTATATCCTTTTTGTTTTTCTTTTTCCGTTAATTCATTTGGAACAATGTCCAGCATCAAAGTTGGTATTCCTACGTTTGCCAAGTGAGCAGCAATTCCAGACCCCATTACCCCAGAGCCTAGGACCGCAGCACGCTTGATTGAATGCTTCATTTTTTATCCCCCAATCATATTTTGAATGAATACTCATTCATTTTACTCGAAAAATAATAGATAGTTTCCTATCCGCTTATTATCTACTATAAATGAGTTTTCTAATTTTAGCAATCAAAATATCAAAAAAAATTAAATTTATTGTTTTAGTGCATTTTTCAGTATATTTAAGATATCTTAACATCATCTTAAATTCATTTTAACCAGGCCACCTTAAACAACCTGGTTAAAATAAATAGTTTATCCGTAAAATCTTCACAATAGAAGAAATTACGGCGAAATTTATTCAGAACTCATTCCATCCTGTTGAAGATGAGTGGGAAATCATCGTTTCGGAAAAACACTGCGCTTTCCGTGGGTGGCTGAAGCCGTGCCTCCGGAAAGCAACGTTCCGTAGCAGAAAACAATTCATCACTCTTCGCAGTTTATAGATCCTAATAGCAATTACAATCAATCAAAATTAATTAAGTCAGACTACATTCTTTCTGGGGCACTTACGCCGAGCAATTTTAAGCCATTGCTGAGTGTAATTTTCACTGCTTGCATAAGGGCTAGTCTAGCTTTGGTAAGTTCCGGATTTTCGGCGTCAAGTACTTTTTCTGCATTATAAAAACTATGCAAGGCTGCTGACAAGTTAAATACATACTGAGTCATCCTATAAGGTGCTCTTTTTTCGGCGGCATCAGCTATCTCTTGTGGAAATTCTCCTAGTATTCTTAGTAAGTCTGTTTCTTTTTCGGAAGTTAACAGGGATGGATCATATGAATCGTTCAATTTATACCCTTGTTCCTCTGCTTGTTTTAACATCGTACAAATTCGGGCATGAGCATACTGTACATAGAATACAGGGTTTTCGTTAGATTCAGACCGTGCTAAATCCATGTCAAAATCAAGATGGGAGTTACTGGAACGCATATTAAAGAAATAACGCATTGCATCTATCCCAACTTCTTCCATTAATTGTACAAGTGTAATTGCTTTACCTGTTCGCTTACTCATTTTCACTCGTTCACCATCTTCATATAAATTAACCATTTGAACAACGGTGACTTCTAATTTATCCTCTGAATAACCTAACGCTTGAATAGCCGCCTTCATTCGTGGGATGTATCCATGATGATCTGCTCCCCAAATATTAATTAGAGTATCAAAACCACGATCAAGTTTATTTTTATGATAAGCAATATCAGGTGTTAAATAAGTGTAAGAACCATCAGACTTGACGAGGACCCTATCTTTGTCATCTTCATAGTCAGTCGTTCTAAACCATGTTGCTCCGTCTGCCTCATAAGTAACTCCTTTTTTATTTAACACATCGAGTACTTCATCAATTTTATTTTCTTTATAAAGACTTGTTTCAGAAAACCAATGATCAAATGTCACACCGTACTTTTTAAGGTCGACTTTTATTTTTTTAAGTTCATATTTCAAACCAATCTCTCTAAATTTAGCCAAACGTTCTTCAGATGATAAGTCAATCCATTTGTCCCCATCTTCTTCAGCAAGTTTTTCACCTAATTCAATAATATCCTTGCCATGATAACCATCTTCTGGCATATCTTTCTCCTTGCCTAAAGCCTGCATATAACGGGCTTCCACAGAAAGAGCGAGATTATCAATTTGACTTCCTGCATCATTAATATAATATTCTCTTTCGACATTATAGCCTGCAGCTTCTAAAATATTAGCCAGGGCATCCCCAACAGCCGCTCCTCTTGCATGACCTAAATGGAGATCACCTGTAGGATTCGCTGAAACAAATTCAACTTGAATCTTCGTTCCTTGACCTATATCTGTTTGACCATACGCTGCATTTTCTTTTACTATCGTTGGAACTAGATCAGTTAAATAACGATTATCCATTTGTATATTAATAAAGCCGGGTCCTGCGATATCTATTCTTTCAATAGAAGCAGCTTTTAAATCTAATTGAGCTGTAATATCTTCCGCAATATCCCGTGGAGATTTTTTAGCAATTTTCGCAAGCTGCATGGCAATATTTGTTGCAAAATCACCATGCTCTTTTTGTTTAGGCTTTTCTAAAATAATAGACGGAATTTCTTCTTTTGATGCAAGTTGAGCATCGATAATAGCTTTCTTTAACGCTGTTTTTAGATTCCCTTCAACTTCTTGTAAAATATTCATCATGTTCCTCCTAGACTTTACCGATCATTTTTACATATTAAAATTAATTTAAATACTTAACGTATCTTTCATCTCATTTTATGATTATAACCTTTTTAAGAGTAAATAATCTACAATTAACTA
>Ga0079226_10000643_pt1 | contig 25260 bp, 24 predicted proteins | sample Poulit2014_FD_76345 | JGI IMG/M metagenome (GOLD analysis project Ga0079226, IMG submission 76345) | Agricultural soil microbial communities from Georgia to study Nitrogen management - Poultry litter 2014 | ecosystem: Environmental > Terrestrial > Soil > Agricultural land | place: USA: Georgia...
AGTTCGACTACTTATGATCCTGGTCGTTTCCCGCTGTTAGCTATATCGGATTTGCCGTCAGGATATGAAAATGCTGCAGTAGCAAGTCAAGTTGTTTCAGAACTAATCGAAAAATACGACATGGAAGGTCTGAAAGATTTTAAAATTATTACGAGTTTTGCGACTGAGCCTGCACATATCCAAAGTCAGAACCCAATAGCAACAGTAGAAGATCTGAAGGGAGAGCAGTTTCGTGCTTCAGGAGTGTTAATACCTGTAACAGAAGTTCTGGGAGCTAGTCCCGTGGGGATGGCCCAATCGGAGTTACCTGAGGCGCTGCAAACGGGTATCGTCAATGGCTATTTATCTTCACGCGAAGTGTTAATGGATTCTAAATTTGCCGATATGGTTGGCTATACCACGAATTATCCATTAGGAATCAATACATTTGTAGCCGTTATGAACAAAGATACATGGGAATCTCTTCCGAATGATATTCAGAATATTATAAATGATTTGAATGTAGAGATGACTTTATATGCCGGTGAGTATTTAGATAGCCATGTCCGTGAGTCGATCGACTGGAGCAAAGAAAATCACGCTTTAGAAATGATTGAGTTAACCGAGGATGAGAAAGAACAGTGGGATAAAAAACTTGTAAAATTACAAGAGGAATATGTGGAAGATGTAAGCGACGATGGTCACCCAGCAGAGGAGTATTTTAATGATTTAACAGAATTGGTAGAGAAGTATAATAATCGATCAAAGTAGAAATTGTCCACACCTTGAGGAAGTAGCTTTGAACTAAAGTCTTTTCCTCAAGGTAATCACTTTTTTAGAGAGGTGTTCTATGAGGGATAAAATAAGTTTGGAAGAGGTACCAACAAAAGTTAACATAGATGCTCAACCTGAATCTAAAAAATTATCGCTTGATATGTTTTTCCGTTTTGTTGATTACGTAAATGAAAGAATTGCTTGGGTATCGGCAGTTGCTCTAGTCTCTATGATGTTATTAATTGTGTTTAATGTGTTGAAGCGTACGATTTCCGTCCCGTTATTGGGAGTTACAGAGATCGTTAGTTGGCTTTCAGCACTTACTGCTATCCTGTCACTTGGTTATGCTCAAATCTATAAATCACATGTTTTTATAGATTTACTTGTAGAAAGGTTTTCATTTATCATTCGACGAGTCACGCACACGGTGATGAATATAGCAAGTATCGTTTTTTTTGCTATTGCTTCGTGGCAAATAAACTTTTATGCAATTTCTCTAATGAAAAGCAATACCGTTTCTGAAACATTGCTCATTCCTTTTTATCCCTTAATTTTTATAAGTTCCATTGGTTTTATTTGTTTAATTTTAGCTCTAATAAAAGAAACGTTGACTATTTGGAGGAGAGAAAAAGGAGAGTAAAATAATGAATATAACATTATTAGCCATTATAGGGATTGTGGTGTTGTTTATCTTGATGTTTTTACGAATGCCAATCAGTTTCGCCATGTTTGCTGTTGGTTATTTAGGTTTAATGGCTGCATCCTCTCCAACAGGAGCTAATAGTATATTAAGTTCTGATTTATGGAATCAATTTTCAAGTTATTCTTTAAGTGTGATCCCTTTATTTATTTTAATGGGGGAGGTTGTCTTTCGCTCAGAGATCACGGAAAAATTATTTCAGTCTGCCCATAGATGGATCGGTCACTTTAAGGGAGGGATGGCAGCAACTACCATTCTAGCAAGTGCAGGCTTCGCATCTATTTCAGGATCGAATTCAGCAACAGCAGCAACGATGGCAACAATGTCGATACCTGAATTGAAAAAATATAATTATGATAAAGCGCTTAGTACCGGGAGTATTGCCACCGGTGGGACATTAGGTATCATCTTTCCGCCAAGTACAGTATTAATTATCATTGCCTTGCAAGTACAAGAGTCTGTTAAGGATTTATTTATTGCTAGTGTGATTCCGGGTCTGATTTTAACTGTTTTATTAATTCTGACCGTTATTTTTATCTGTCAAATAAATCCGGAGTACGGACCTGCAGGTGAAAGGTCAAGTATTAGAAAGAGACTGGCTTCGATTAAGGATGTTATCCCGATCACGTTCCTCTTCGTATTTGTTATCGGAGGATTATATCTCGGGTTATTTACACCAACGGAATCAGCAGCGTTTGGAGCTTTTGGTGCAATTGTATTATCACTGCTGATGAGACGATTAACGTGGAAAAGATTTCGGCTTGCTTTATTTAGTACGCTCCGTTCTTCTGCTATGGTGATGACACTCGTAGTCGGTGCCATGGTATTTGGCAGATTCCTGACGATTACGAGATTGCCGTATGATGTTGCAGAATGGGTGCTTCAATTATCGGTCCCATCTGTTGTTACATTGATTATGATTTTGCTTATTTTTGTCATCGGCGGATCGATTATGGACGCGCTAGGGTTCTTGATTATATCGTTACCAATCTTCTTCCCTACTGTTATCGCGTTAGGCTATGATCCGGTCTGGTTTGCTATTGTACTTTGTGTCGTGACAAGCATGGGAGCAATCACGCCCCCTGTTGGTGTAAATGCTTTCGTCGTTCAAGGATTGGCGCCAAATACATCGATTACAACTGTTTTCAAGGGGACGTCTTATTTTCTAGTGGCCTATGTTTTGTTTATTGGATTGTTAATTTTATTTCCAGAGGTTGTTTTATTTTTAATTTAAAAGAGGTGTACACATGAAATTGACAGAGTATTTAATCGAAGTACTTCAGATCAACCCGGAAGAAATCATTGAATTCGAGCCAGCATTTCAACTAAATTTAATGAAATATGTGGAGGGTGAATCGAATTGAGTAATTTAACTTATATGGATATTGAGTCTGTCTCTCAATTAATGCGTAATAAAGAAGTCTCTCCTGTTGACTTAGTGAAACAAAATCTAGAGAGAATAGACGCATTTAATGCATCGTTCCATGCATTCATTACCGTAATGGAAGGAGAAGCAATAGGTCAGGCAAAACAATTAGAAGAAGAATTACAAAAGGGAAAAATTAGAGGTCCTTTGCACGGTATCCCTATTGCAATTAAAGATAACGTGCAGACAAAAGGAGTTCGTACGACGGGGGGTTCGAAAATTTTTAAAGACTGGACCCCTGATAAGGATGCTACTGTTGTGAAGAAACTAACAGATGCAGGTGCGATCATCATTGGAAAAGCAAATTTACATGAATTTGCGATGGGTGCGACGACGGAAAATCCTCATTATGGGAATACGAAAAATCCTTGGAATGTAAAGAAGATTCCAGGTGGTTCAAGTGGTGGATCAGCGGTAGCTACAGCAATGGGAATGGCTTATGGAGCTGTTGGTACGGACACAGCTGGATCGGTACGTCTTCCTGTAGCAATGTGTGGAACGGTCGGGATAAAGCCTACATACGGACTGGTGAGCCGTGAAGGGGGCTTCCCATTTAGTTGGTCTCTTGACCATGTCGGCCCAATGACGAGAACGGTTAAAGATGCAGCAATTATGCTAGAGGCAATGAAAGGGCATGACTCGAAGGATCCTTCATCTATATCTGAAAATATTGCTGTAAGCATAGATCCAGTTGGAGATTTAAAGGGAGTAACACTTGGTATCTATGAACCGTATATGTTATCGGGTATGGATGAAGAGATAGAAGTGGTCATTATGAAAGCTTTTCAACAACTGGAAGCTTTAGGTGCAAAAATAGTTCCAATTGATTTGCCAATTATAGATGATGCATTAGCTGCTTTGAAAATCATTGCTCAATCAGAGGTTCTTTCTTATCACGAGCCCTTACTGAAGAAGTACGGAAATGCCTATGGAGCAGATTTAAAATATCGATTCCAATTCGGTCAGGATATTTCAGCTACTGATTATATTCGTGCACAGCGAATTCGAGAAAGTTTTATCGATTCTACTATCAAACAATTGTCTGGGGTGGACGCGCTAATTGGTCCAACAAACGTTCAACCTCCATTCGATATTGGCACAATGGTGCCTGAACAGGCGATCAGTAATATGTTTACCCTTGGGAAAACCCCCTTAGCAAACATTTTAGGTTTTCCGGCTATTTCTGTTGCCTGTGGCTTCACACCTGAAAAGCTTCCAGTTGGAATGCAACTAATTGGAAAGCCATTTGAAGATAAGAAAGTTTTGGAAATAGCAGATTGCTATGAGCGTTCCGAAGAATGGGTAGCTTTATTAGAAAAAAACACTCAGTACCTTACTAGTGAATTGATTTGATATTCTTCTAAGGGGGTTGAATGATGAGAATATTCAACGGAATATTCGATCGAATTTTAGATCTTACTGCTGTTTTAGCTCGAGGAACAGTTGTACTCATTGTCTTATTAGTTGCAACTGAAATAGTTGCATCTAACATTTTTAACTATTCGATTTCTTGGGTTTTAGAAATGACCGAGCACCTCCTCCTGTTTATGACATTTCTAGGTACCTCCTGGTTATTAAAAGAAAATGGACATATTAAATTGGATCTCTTATTAAATAATATAAGCAAAAAAAAGAGTACAGTGCTTGAAGTCATCAATGCATGTATTGGTTTTATTATTTCTATCATTTTAGCGGTAAGTGGGTTTTTAGCTACTTGGAATCTCTATGTAAGAGACGTATCAGCAGAAGCTGTTCTGGAAATACCTCGTTATTTATTAGTTGTTATCGTACCAATCGGGTTTACATTGTTGTCTATACAGTTTATTAGAAAAATCGTAGACGCAACCCGTGAATATCACTTACAAAAAACGAAAGTGTAATGGGGGGATACGATGGAATGGTGGCTTATATTACTTCTAATATTTGGTAGTATGTTTCTTTTATTTATGATTGGTTTACCGATCGCCTTTGCTTTTTTGACGATCAACCTTATTGGTGCCCTCTTATTATGGAATGGGGAATCTGGCTTAAATCAATTAATATTAAATTTATCTTCATCCGTTTCTAATTTCTCATTATTACCGATACCCATGTTTATATTAATGGGTGAAATTTTATTTCGAACCGGAATAGGGGTAAAGGTGTTTGAGGCAGTTGGAAAATGGTTTGGCAGATTACCGGGTCGGTTGAGTATTGTAGCGGTAGGTAGTGGAACGCTATTTTCCGTACTTAGTGGATCCAGTGTTGCTAGCACAGCTTTATTAGGAAAGTTACTCGTACCGGATATGCAGCAAAAAGGGTATAAGAATGAAATGTCGGTAGGACCCATACTAGGAAGTGCCGGTCTTGCTACGATGATTCCGCCGACAGCGTTAGGGATATTATTAGCCTCCCTCGCATCGATACCAGTAGGTCATTTTTTACTAGCAATAACCATACCAGGATTCGTATTAGCCGCATTTTTTTTCGTATATGTCATTATCAGAAGTTATTTAAAGCCAAGTCTTGCTCCGGTCTATGATGTGGAAAGTAACCCGCTTTCTGAGAAACTTATCGATACGGTGAAATACATTTTACCTTTAGGGATCATTGTGTTCCTTTTACTAGGCGTAATTGTTTTAGGGATAGCAACCCCAACACAAAGTGCTGTACTTGGTGCGATTGGAACCATCATTTTATCGTATTTCTATGGCGGGTTAACTTGGAGAAGTATTTGGGATTCGCTTACGGGGACGGTAAAATCAAGCGTAATGATTTTTATGATCATTATTGGTTCAACTACCTTTGGTCAAATACTAAGTTATACGGGGGTAACGCAAGGATTTGTGGAGGTAGCTGCCGGCTTAGAATTTCATCCAATTATCATTTTGATCCTTATTCAAGTAATTCTGCTTGTGCTTGGATGTTTTATGGAGCCGTTATCGATTATGATGATGACATTACCGATTTTAATGCCAATTTCATCTACTTTAGGGTTTGATCCGTTATGGTTTGGGACGATTATGCTGTTAAATATGCAGATGGCAACAATCACGCCACCTTTTGGAATGGACCTTTTTGCTATGAGGGGTGTTACTAAGGGCACAGTAACGATGGTTGAAATATATAAAGCAGTCATACCCTATTTGTTTTTAAACATATTACTCATGGCATTGATGATTCTAATCCCAGGATTAACGCTTTGGTTGCCTAGTTTTATTCAGTAAGTCAGGGATGGTTTATTACGATTTATGAATATATAACAAACCATTAGAGATTGAATTTTAAATAAAGTTAACCCTAAACAGTTGTTAAAAATAATAACGCATTGTTGTATGATATAAAAAATAAGAAATAATTGCTAACACGCTAGCGTGTTAGAAGGTAACCGAATGAATAGGAAACATAGACTTAGTCGGAATTGAATATTCGAAATATTAACGAATTTAGTGAAAAGGAGGATAGAAATGAAAGCACTTAAATTAGGAACGTTGACGATCCTATCTTTCATGTTGGTTATCGTTGTGGCCTGTTCGAATAAAACAACAGGAGGGGATGAAGGGGGTGCTTTTGACGGAATAACGTTAAATGCAGTTAGTTTTTTGCCAAAAGATGACGAGTTAACTGCTACTCTTCATGAGTGGATCGATAAAGTGGAAGAATCGACTGAAGGTAGAGTAACCGTAAATTGGCGAGGCGGAGATGAAGTTATTCCAATCGGTGAACAGTTCGAGGCAATAGATTCGGGAGTAATGGATATCAACTTTACTTATGTTGGACAATATCAATCCCTTCTTCCAGAGTCACTCAGTTTACCGCTTTCACAAATAGAACCTTGGGAGGAAAGGGAAAATGGTTTTTATGATTTCATGGTTGAAAGGCATAAGGAGCTCAATGTGATGTATTTAGGCAGATGGCTCACAGGTTCACCGAGATTATGGTTGAATGAACCGATTGAAAGTATTAGTGATCTGGAAAATATGTCCATTCGTTCAGCACCTAATTATACGCGGTTTTTTGATAATTTAGGAATATCGTCGGCTATGATCGATCCTGCAGAAGTGTATACTTCCCTGCAAACAGGAGTTGTTGATGGGTTTGTTTATGGAGGATTAAGCGGACCTCGAGAAGATGGCTGGACCGATTCATCTAAGTATGTTCTTGATATTCCTTTTTGGACGCAAAACTGTGTTATGTTAATGAACCATGATAAATGGGAAGAAATTTCGGCGGAGGATCAGCAAGCTATTCTCGAGGCAACAGCGGAATACGAAGAAGATATGGTTGCTTACTTTGAAAGTTTATATGAGGAAGAAAGAGAAAATCTCGAAAATTTAGGGGTAGAGTTTATTGGTTTACCGGAAGATGAAAAAGAATTGTTTTTAGATACAGCGTATGAAAGTGAATGGGAGTATATAGAAGAAGAAGTACCTGAGCTGGTAGATGAATTAAGAAGTCTAACAGAATAATTCCTCCGTTAGGAAAATCAGTAAGTGAGGTGATTCCTTTTATGGAATATAAGAGAAATGATCCAAACCATCCGTATGATGTAACGGTTATTGGTGGCGGACCAGTCGGACTATTTACTGTTTTTTATGCTGGTCTGAGAAACATGTCTGTCAACATTATTGAAAGTTTGCCGCAGCTTGGTGGTCAGTTGTCTGCCTTGTATCCAGAAAAATATATATACGATATAGCGGGATTACCTAAAATAAGCGGTCAAGGGTTAATTGATGGCCTACTGGAGCAAATGGATCAATTTGGACCGAATATTACATTAGGCCAATCTGTTCAAAAAGTAGAAAAACTAGCGAATGGAACGATTAAATTAACAACTAACAAGGAAATCCATTATACAAAAACAGTGATTATAACTGCTGGAAATGGTGCCTTTGAGCCTAGGAAATTGAAAATAGATTCTGCAGAATGGTTTGAAGATACAAATCTGCATTATTTTATTGACGAGATGAATAAGTTTTATGGAAAAAAAGTAGTGTTATTCGGTGGCGGTGATTCGGCAGTAGACTGGGCACGCATGTTGGAACCGATTGCAGAAAAAGTAACGCTGGTACACCGGCGTGACCAATTCCGCGCACATGAGCATAGTGTAGAAATGCTTAAGAACTCTTCCGTTGATGTGATTACGCCTTATACAGCCACTGAATTGATTGGTCAGCAGCAAAGAGAAAAGGTAGTAATTGAAGAAGTAAAGGGCATTGGCAAAAGAACAATTAAAATTGATGAAGTTATTGTGAACCACGGGTACATCTCCTCCCTAGGCCCAATAAAAGACTGGGGACTTAAAATAGAAAAAAATAGTATTGTAGTTAATTCAAAGATGGAAACAAATATAGAAGGGATTTATGCTGCAGGTGATATTTGCACATATGAAGGTAAAGTTAAGCTCATTGCAACAGGGTTTGGTGAGGCGCCTACAGCTGTAAGTAATGCAAAAGTGTATATTGACCCTAAAGCAAGGGTGCAAGCTGCACACAGTACCAGTGTCATGGGTAAAAAAGAAAAGAAGGCTGAAAACATATCAGTCCTATAAAATAACTTTTTAAAATAATAAATAAAAGGAGGAGATGAAAATGTCTTTTGTTATAACATCAGCATGTCAAAATGAAAAGTCTGCAGAGTGTGTAGAGGTATGTCCAGTAGATTGTATCCAGGAAGGGGAAGATATGTTTTATATTGATCCTGAACTGTGTATCGAATGCGGTGCATGTGAGGATGTGTGTCCGGTGGAAGCAATATACATTGAAGATGATGTTCCTGAGGAAGAAAGTGAATTTATCCTACTAAATCGTGAATTTTATGAAAATGAATAATGTCTATTCTCTACACTGCATAGAATAGATAATATCCGGTATGAAAATAAAATACTCAGTCAACTGTTTTTATCGAGAATCATAAATTTGTCGTAATTTTCAAAACTTGTCTAATGTTAGTTTGTCAAAACAGATGAAAAACTGGAAAAGTAACCTCCTGGAATTTGTAAAATTGTGTATATGAGAGTGATTAATTTTATCTGAATAATTAAATAATTATGCTGTTATTAACAGTAGCTTTTAAATAATGAAAGCACTGTCAAAATAAAAATTGGAGTGAATTAAAATGTTTGAAGAATTAAAAAGATTTGATGTGGCCCAATTAGCTCATGTAGAAATTTACACGCCGGATCCAGATGGTACGCTTTGGTTTTTTAAAGAAATTTTGGGAATGCAGGAAACGGCAAGGGAAGGACAATCTGTTTATCTTCGTTCGTATGAAGACTTTTATCATCATACACTAAAAGTAACAGAAAGGGATCAGCCCGGCCTAGGGCATGTAGCATGGAGATCAAGTTCAAAGAAAGCGCTTGAGAGACGTGTGGAAATGTTGGAACAATCGGGATTAGGAAAAGGTTGGATTGATGGTGATTTAGGTCATGGTGCTGCATATCAGTTCACAACGCCGGATAAACATCCAATGGAACTTTTATGGGAAGTGGATTACTATCAACCCTCAGATGGGGAGTTTACCCTTTTAAAAAATAGACCCCAAAAACGTCCGTTGAAAGGGGTCCCTGTCCGCCGGATTGACCATGTCAATTTAATGTCCAGTAATGTCAACAACAATAAAGAATTTTTGATGGATCAGCTTGGTTTTCAATTACGTGAACACGTTGTGAAAAATGATGGATCTGAAATCGGTGCTTGGTTGAGTGTTAGTCCTCTGGTACATGAACTTGCATTCATGGGGGATCAGAGTACGTCGGAGCAGGGCATTGGAAAAATGCATCACGTTGCGTTCTGGTATGGATTCCCGCAACATTTGAACGATTTATCTGAAATTTTAACTGAACATAATATCCCGATTGAAGCAGGACCATTAAAACATGGTGTATCCCAGGCAATGTGTATGTATGTCTTTGAACCAGGTGGGAATCGAATAGAATTGTTTGGTGACTCCGGATATTTAATTTTTGATCCTGATTGGAAACCGGTGACTTGGACCGAGGATCAAGTAGAAGAAGCAATTATATTTTATGGAGCTCCACTGCCGGATAGTTATTTTAAATATGGTACACCGAATATCCAGTCTCCTGTGACGTCAAAATTGTAAATGAACCGAGATACCGGAATCATAGTCAATAAATAAAAGGTCATAATGCACAAAATGATATACTCCCCTTTAAGTGGACAGATTAAAAAGTGAGGGTCTGACTGCTACTTAAAAGGGAGTATTTTATGTATAGGAGTTTTCCCGAAAAATATAAATATGAGATGTTGAAAGCAAATGTGGTCGGTAGTTCCTATTCATAAAAGAATGTTGTTAAAAAAGTTCAATTAAAAAATTTTCATAAACTCTTGATAGAATGAGGGAAGTTTGACATAAAAGAAAAGGAGAAAACACTTTGTTGGAGTCCTTAGAGCTTTATATAGTGAAGGTTAGCGACATATAAATAAAATGATTCGTACAAGTCTCAGATATGACCAACTTTATTTACCTGAGTGAATTTCATAATTACCTAAATCAGCCACATAATTACAACATGCAGTTAATAAAGGTCAAGCTAAACTATCTATTGTAGTGGTGCGCACTAAATGCGCATTATGAAATTCACTAACCTCTCAAAAGAAAGTCTTTTAATAGGATTTCATTGATAAAGTAGGTGAAGAAGGGCTTTTTGTTCAACTCAACAGGTACGGAGTTGAACAAAGAGCCGCTTAAAATTGATGTTTCTATTCTGTTCTGGAGTTTGAATGGGATCAAGCACTTTTCTCTTTTCTTTGACGTATAATCGGCAAGAGAAAGGAAAGGACCGCCATCACTAGGAAAATTAAAGCAATTGGTCTTTCAATGAAAATCATAAGACTATCACCAGACATAACAAGAGATTGCCTAAACGATTGCTCAGCCATTGGGCCAAGAATGATAGCAATAAGCATAGGGATAACTGGATAACCAAACTTTGGGAAAATATATCCAAGCACGCCAAAGATGATTGCGACCCAAACGGACGTCATGGAATTATCAAATGCATAAGCGCCTACTAAACATAGAATTAAAATGATTGGATATAAAACAGTAGCTGGAATAAGAGTGACCTTTTCAAATGCTCGTATAGAAGACTTTGCAATGAAAAACATTAGAATATTAACTACAATAAAGCCAATCATGATGGTATAAACCATAACACCGTGTTTTTCAAATAACTCGGGTCCAGGCTGGAGTCCCTGAATGAGTAAAGAACTAAGCAGGACGGCTGTTACGACATCACCTGGAATACCTAATGTCATCATTGGAATTAAAGTAGCTCCCGTTGTTCCATTATTACTTGATTCAGATGCAGCAATTCCATCTAAGCTTCCTTTACCAAAAGTATCTGGCTCTTTTGAAGTACGCTTTGCTTCATTATAACTGATAAAAGCTGCGATTGCCCCGCCCGTACCTGGGATCGCACCGATCAGGCTTCCGATCAGACTTGATTTACCAATTGTTTTACTATAAGGTTTTACGTCTTTTACCCCGAATTTATCCTTCTTTAAAGTTGTTTGCACCGAAATTCTCTTTAATCCTTTCTCAGTTTGCCTGAAAACTTCGGCTATAGCAAATAACCCAATGAGTGCAGGAACGAGCTCAATACCAGATAACAGTGCACTACTATCAAATGTTAAACGAGGGACTCCACTTACAGGATCTAATCCTACCATCGCGACAAGCATGCCAAGACCTGCCATAACAAGTCCTTTGCTTAATGATGTTCCACTGACGCTGGATATAATCGTCAGACCAAATAAAGCTAGGGCAAAATATTCAGGTGGTCCAAAATTTAATGCAAAGCTGGCAACTTGCGGTGCTGCGAAAAGAAGAATTAATCCACTAATTAACCCACCTGCAACACTTGCATATAATGCCATGTTTAATGCCTTTCCGGCTTGCCCCTGTTGGGAAAGAGCATAACCATCCTCAGCCGTTGCGGCCGAAGCCGGAGTTCCTGGGGTTCTGAGTAAAATTGCTCCAACGGATCCGGCATACGTACCAGCACAGTACACGGCGATTAGCAACAACATACCTGTTTCAGGCGGTAAGCCAAATGTGAAGGGAATCATGAGGGCGACCGCTAACGTGACACTTAACCCCGGTAAGCCACCAACAAATAACCCAACACCGATACCTAGCAGGATAAAAAGTAAGTTTTGAATGGTGAACAGGTTTTCGATACTTAATAAAATATCTGCCATTATGATTCCCTCCTAACCAAAAATTCCTAATGGGAATGAAAGTTGTAACATAACAACCGTCAAGTAATAAGCTACTCCAGTAAAGATAATTGGAACAAGAAACAACAGCCATTTACTTCTGTTTCCAATGATTAGCATAAATGCTAGTGTACCTAAGTAGGTCGTAACAATAAATCCGAAAAAGGGTAGTAAAAATCCCCATACTACTAAACCGATCAAGACAAAGATCGTTTTCTTGTAATTTTTCTCGGATGGAACAATTGTCTCTTCCGCCGCAGCTTGTTCTGACTTCTTTAAAATGTTTCGAACACAGGATACAAGGCTTAAAACAATGATTACTATAGCAACGAGTCTAGGAAAAAATTCTGGTCCCACACCTTCCGTTTCGCTCATAGGCACAATTTGACTTGGAATGACGAAAAGAATAAATACACCAAATAGGGCTATTACTAATTGAGGCAGGATGGATTTTAGTCTATAAAGCATACATTTCCTCCTTTTAGTTATGAATCAACTTACCTAAATTATTGTATTCCTTGTCAATGACCTCTTTTAATTCCTGTGAATCGCGGTAATTAATCGTCAGTCCTATTTGTTCATACACTTCAATTACTTCCGGGTCTTCCAGTGATTTTTCAATCGCTTCATCCAGAATAGTGACAATTTCATTTGGCAAATCATTCGGTCCAATAAAGAAGAATGACGCAAATGCATGAATATCATAACCTTGTTCTGCCGCAATCGGCAGATCAGGGAAGTCTTCATAAGTTGTTTCACCAAAATTTATTAGTGGCTTTAATTCATCGTCCGAAGCATAAGGAATAATATCTGTATCGGACAGGATGATCCCGTCGACGTCTTTTCCTAAAAGGGCAGTTCTGGCTGGTGCATTTCCTTCAAAAGGAACGGGAGTCAGTTCGATATTTTCCTGTTCCTCTAATGCCTGCATGATTAAATCAGGTCTGGATCCTGCACCAGGTGTTCCAATTGAAAGTTTGCCTGGATTTGCAAGCGCCTCCTCTTTAAACTCTTCAAAAGTTTCCCAACCACTGTCAGGGTGAACAGCTAGAATAAAGTCACTTTGGGTTGTTTGACTAATGAGAGTTGGCTCATCGTATTCATACGTCGTATTTCCATAGTGCGTGTGGATTGTTAGTGGTCCATTAGGTGTAAATGTAATATCGTATCCATCTGGAGTCGAATTTACAACATCGGTAACTGCAACAACGCCGCCACCGCCTGGTTTGTTTTCAATGGCAATGTCTACATTATTTGGAAGGTTTTTCTTCATTGCTTCAGCTAATGTCCTTGTGGCTGTATCCGTTATAGCTCCAGCAGGAAATCCAACTGATATTCGAATCGGGTTGTCTGGAAAATTATCACTGGATGCTGAACTGCTTGTACTGGCACATGCCGCCAATAAGCCGATAGAAATTATTAGGAAAAAGCTTATGAAGATTCTTTTTCGATTCATCTTATTTCAACCCCCGATTTTTTCTTTAGATTTATTACCTGCAGGTCTTGGGCGATTGTAATTTCCCCATCAAAAACTTCTCTAGCTTCTTGATAAGCTAAATCTTCATCCACTTGAGGGAGGAAGTGGGTTAACACGAGATGATGAACTCCAGCTTTTTTCGCATGTTCCGCTGCCTGAGCGGGTGTGCAATGTTCGAATTGTAAATTACGCCACATTTTTTCTCTTTCTCTCGTGAGTGGTGGTTTATAAGCATCATTTTTTGCCATGGCTGCATCATGAACCAATAGATCCGCCCCTTTCGCAAATGGCGCTAACTTTGGTGTTGGCGCGGTATCACCCGAGATGACGATGGTGCGATTTTCCAATTCAAAACGATAGGCATATGTTTTCACATTGTGGATCATTTCTTCTGCAAACACTTTTAACGGAAGGTTTGTTTTTATTTCTCCTGGGCTTCCTATTTCGATAATTGTAGCATCGAGAAGACCTTCGGGATTTTTTCCTAAAGAAACACGATATTCAATATCCTCTTTAAACATATTTAAGAAGGTTTGATGCATTTTCTTAACCCCAATTGGACCAACAATGGTCAGTTTCTTTCTGCCAGCAGTCCATCCTCCAAGCAGAAATTGACCGTAGCCAACAACATGGTCCGAGTGCAAATGGGTAAACCAGAGTTGCTCAACATCCCTCATCTCGATTCCAGACTGCATCATTTTTCGGGTTACACCTTCACCGCAGTCTATTAAGATAGGTTGATTATCTACTAGCAACACTTGACCTGAACTGTCATGTTTTAAATCTGGGCGCGGGCTGCCTGTTCCCAACATAATCAACTTCACTTCATCCATTTTATCCCCTCCTAATGATAGCGTTTGCAAATTTCAATATTACAAACTATTTAGTATTATCTGAATTGTATCCATATGGTACACTTAATTCACCGCTATTTGTATGTATATGATGTAGAAAGTAAAATTTGTTTTTCAACACTTTTGAGGAAGGATGAAGGTCATAGAGCGGCATCATGCTAAATAGGAATAACCCCATAACCGTGAAAAACGAACAATGATCAAATCGTATTTTACATCATTTGGAAGATTCTCTGAAATGGATAAACTTTGAGCGATAAATTCAAGGAAATCTTTAATTCATTTGGATAGAAAATGGTTATATACGCTGCATTATTCATCAGAAACGCAGCAGCGTATATTTTGGTTTAGTCTTCTGTTCGTTTCCCTAATTCTTCAAATTCCGTGTCGGTCACTTTCTTTAATTCATCAGGAGTTCGATTGTTCACTCGTAAGTTTATAAGCCTCCTGTATTTCGGGGATCTTTAGAAATCTTTTATTTGCATCATCTCATATCGCGACAATCTCAGCGGAAAGTTCTTTTGGTCGTTAAAGAAGAAAGGTGAAAAGGCATTCATTTCGTACCCTTTTTCTGTAGCTGTTTGTAATTCCGGAAAATCTTCATACTTTGCTTCTCCAAAATTGATGAGTAGCAGAAGTTCGCTATAATCGAATGTCCGTATCATTGAAAGAAAAAATTTAATGTTGGATCAATTCACCGTACCGTTCATACGATTCATCTAATAATTGCTTTATTTTATCTGGACTTCTATGGTGAATGCGTAATCCGATTTTCTCATAAGCCTCCATTACCTTAGGATCTTCCAGTGACTTTTTGATTGCATTGTCTAAAATAGAAGAAATTTCATCCGGCAAGTCTTGAGGACCGATAAAAAGAAAGCTTGCAACTTCGCTAACATCGATACCTTCGTCAAGTGCCACTGGCAAATCAGGAAACTCATCAAATTTTTCCACACCAAAGTTCATAATTGGCACGATATCCGCATTCTCCCCTGCAGCATATGGCAAAATATCTGTTTCGGATAATAGAATGGCATCTACGTCCTTTCCTAAGAGTGCCGTTCTAGCAGGGGCATTACCTTCAAATGGTACCGTTGTTACTTCTGCGCCTGTTTCTTCCATCATTTGTGTGACGGTCAAATCAGGCATCGTCCCCGAACCAGGTGTTCCGATCTTCAAAGTGCCTGGATTATCCCGTGCTTCCTCTAAAAATTCATCGAAATCATTCCAAGGGGAATCAACATGTACAGCCATGATTAAGTCACTTTGTGAAGTTTGGCTGAGCAGTGTCACTTCCTCATAATCATACGTTGTATTGCCATAATGCGTTTGCAACGTTAAAGGACCATCCGGTATAAAGCCAATCGTATATCCATCCGGTTTTGCATTGACAACCTCTGTCACACCAACAATGGCCCCACCCCCTGGTTTGTTTTCAACGACGACATCCACTTCATTGGGTAAATTCTCTTTTAATGATTCAGCGATAGTCCGAGCTGCAGTATCTGTTACTGCGCCGGCGGCAAATCCAACCACAATTTTTACAGGTTTACTTGGATAATTGTCTGATGAAGAGGAACGACTGGCATTACTACATGCGGAAAATAAACTAAGAAATAAGAATGAGCAGACGGTAAGCATGATCCATCTTTTCTTTTTCATACGCCACCTCCGAAAATTGTACTTCTCAAGCAATCACCTATAAGCAGGGAAACAGAAACGGTTGTAAGGGCTTTCATTATTTTGTGAAAGTTTAAAAAAACAACTCCCTTCCTCAGAAGAATATTTGCCTTATGTCATGTATTTGACTGCATGTAATACAGAATATTAAGAATTATCAAATAGTTAAACCTGCATTATGTTTTAATTTTAAATCATCTTTTCCTTGTTTATGAGGATGAATGCAGCTCATATTATGTAAAGTTTACGCATAGGCTTTATTTGTTCGTACGTATGTAGGAAATTAATGGATCTATTTCATACAATTTATAGGTATCATTATTGAGAACAATTCTTTATAATTAATTCCAAATATAATAATTATTCAGATAAATAAGTAATAAGGGGTTGAATGCATGGATTCGGTTAAAACGAATATCGCAACTACGATGAATCAACTATTAAAAAATGCTGTTGAGCGCTTTCCTGAAAAAGAAGCTGTTTATGATGGGACAAGAAGATTAACTTATAAAGAGCTAGATCATGAGAGTACAGCAATTGCGATTGAATTGAGAAGATTAGGTATTAACGAAGGAGATCATATTGCGGTTTCTCTGCCAAACTGGTATGAATTTGTTGTTTCTATTTTTGCTATTGCCAAAGCCGGTGCTGTTATAATCCCGTTCAACACAAGGTATCAAAGTTCTGAAATCGAATATATTTTGAATGACTCAAAAGCAAAGGCAGCATTTTTTACAGATGAAATCGATGATCAAAAACAATGGAGTACTTATTATAAAATTTATCAAAAAAGCAAACATTTAAAACATCTTATTACAGTTCGATCTAAACGAAATCAAGCCATTCCATATGATGATATGGTAAGAAACGGGTTAACTTCCTTAGGTGAGGAAAGGAATCTTCCGGAAGTAACGGAAGAGGATTTAGCCGTTATTATGTATACATCTGGAACGACAGGAAATCCAAAAGGAGCCATGCTCACACATGAAAATATCACATTTAATGCTAGGAGATCGGCTGAAATGTTGGAATGCCGGTCGGATGATGTTTTTTTAATTCAAGTCCCGTTATTTCATATATTCGGTATGAGCCCAGGTGTCATTGCGACGATTTCCTTTGGTGCAAAAATGGTGCTCACACAAAAATTTAAAGCGGAAAATGCTCTGCAAATTGTTGAACAAGAAAAAATTACTGTTCATCATGGAGTCCCCACGATGTTTATTTTAGAGCTAAATCATCCCAATTTAGAGAAATACGACTTGACTTCATTGCGTACGGGAATTGTTGCTGCAGCACCTGTTCCTAGTGAAGTGATTGGAAGAATAAGAGAAAAAATGCATTGTGAAGTACTAAGTTCATATGGAATGACAGAAACTTCGCCGTCTCTCACATTCTGTACATTTGAGGATGATGATAGTACGAAGGCGAAAACTGTAGGCAGAGCAATGCCTGGAGTCCAATTGAAACTGATTGATCCTGAAACAGGTGAGGAAGTAGAAACGGGAGAGGTCGGTGAGATTACTGCGAAAAGTGACGGGGTCATGAAAGGGTATTATAGAATGCCTGAGAAAACTAAAGAAGTATTTACAGTGGATGGTTGGTATCGTACAGGAGACCTTGGCACGATGGATGTGAAAGGAAATATACGGATTGTGGGGAGGAAAAAGGATTTAATCATTCAAGGCGGATATAATATTTATCCGCGTGAAGTCGAAGAATACTTTTATAAACTGGAAGATGTTGTGGAAGTAGCGATTGTTGGTTTACCGGATACTGTTCTTGGGCAAGTTTCGTGTGCGGCAGTAACGTTAAAAGAAAATAGCAAGATGACTGAAGAAGATCTTCAATTGTTTATCGAAGAAAAGGTAGCTGATTTTAAGGTGCCCGATATGATTACAATCGTTAATGAACTACCGATGACCGCTTCAGGAAAAATAAGTAAAATATCATTGCAAAACGAATTGGAAAAATCATTAAAACACCGGTTACGTTAATGTTGAAATGGGAAGCGTTTACTTAAAAGAGGAGGTGCTTTTTTTACCTTACTTAATTGTAGGGAATCCTTCAATTAAGCAAGGTAAACCATTTGAATCCTACATTATATATAAAAAAGTAATCATCATTCCTACACGGTGACTGTATATTTTTTATAAAATTCAATCTACAATGAGGTTAAATCATAGAAATATTCAATTGTATGAGAGGAGAATAAGGATGACAATTCAAACAATAGGGGTAGTTGGAGCAGGTTCAATGGGAAGTGGGATCGCAAACCTTGCTGCCGTATCGGGGTATCAAGTGATCTTAAGAGATGTTGAAGAGCGATTCGTTGAAGGCGGGATCGCACGAATCGATAAATTTATGAGTCGAAGTGTTGAAAAAGGAAAGATGACCGAAGAAGAAAAAGCGGAAACGCTCGGTCGCATTACAACGACGACGGATATAGAAGATTTAAAAGATGCAGATGTTGTGATTGAAGCCATTATTGAAGATATGGATGCTAAAAAAAGTGTTTTTGCTGAACTGGATCGGATCATTCCGGAAGACGTTATTTTAGCAACGAATACATCCTCCATGTCCATTACGGAAATTGCGAGTGCGACGAACCGTGCGGATCGAGTGGCGGGCATGCACTTTTTTAACCCAGCCCAATTAATGAAACTCGTTGAAGTCGTGCGCGGATTTAATACAAGCGATGAAACGATAGAACAACTGCGTGAACTATCGAAAAATCTTGGGAAAGAGCCGGTCACTGTCAACAAAGATACGCCAGGCTTTATCGTCAACCGGATTATGACGCCGCAATTTATTGAAGCGATTCGGATTTTGGAAGAAGGCATTGCTTCAGCGGAAGATATTGATAAAGCAGTAACGCTCGGGCTGAATTATCCGATGGGACCGTTTACGCTGCAAGATTACGCAGGTGTGGACATTGGTTATTACGTGATGGAATATATGGCTGATGAATTCGATGATGCTCGTTTTGCGCCACCGATGTACTTGAAACAGATGATGCGGGCCGGAAGATACGGTAAAAAAGCAGGTGCAGGGTTTTATGATTATGAAAAAGATCCGGTATCCAATAAATAAGGGGGACTTAAAATGACAATGGAACATTTAATTTGTGATATTCAAAATCATGTAGCAATTGTAACCATCAATCGCCCACCAGTAAATCCACTGAATTCGGACGTGTTTCGAGAAATTACACAACTGATTGATGAACTGGAAGACAATGGAGATGTGAGAGCGATTGTTTTAACGGGAAGTGGAGAGAAAGCATTTGTTGCCGGAGCGGACGTGAAAGAAATGGCAACCAAGGATCTTGTGAGTTTGAACCAAATGAACAAACGATCCCGTGAAACGTTTACGAAAGTAGAAAATGTAAATAAACCGGTCATTGCTGCGATTAATGGAATTGCGCTTGGCGGCGGTTTTGAACTTGCCCTAGCTTGCGATTTGCGTATCAGTTCGGATCAGGCGAAGTTCTCTTTCCCTGAAGTTGGACTTGGCATTATTCCCGGCGGTGGCGGTACGCAGCGTCTTCAAAAAATTGTAGGGCAAGGTATCGCGAAACAACTCATTTTCTTCGGTGATATGGTTGATGCGAAAACAGCTGAAGATCTGCATCTCATTAATAAAGTTGTTGAACATGATCAATTGCTTGATGAAGCGATCGAATGGGCCGAAAAATTAGCGAAAAAGCCTGCTGTCGCGCTTCAAATGGCAAAACAATCCCTGAACACCGGGAGCAATGTGGATGTTGAATCCGGTTTGGCGCTCGAAGCAATGGCGTTTGCGAATGCGTTTTCGTCTGAAGATGCAAAAGAGGGACTTGCTGCATTTCTTGAGAAAAGAAAACCTGAATATATTGGAAAATAGACTGGAGGGAAAATGATGACAGAAATCGTGTTACTGGAAGGGGCCCGTACACCTTTCGTTAATTTTAATGGAAAATTTAAAGATATCAAGGCGACGGAACTTGGTGTTATTGCAGCAAAAGAAGCCGTCGCACGTGCTGGTATCAATGCTGAGGAAATTGACCATGTCGTGTTTGGTAACGTACAGCAATCATCGAAGGATGCGCATTTGCTTGCTCGACATGTTGGATTAAAAACAGGAACACCGATCCATGTTCCAGCGGTAACGATCAACCGGGTCTGCGGGACAGGAATTGAAGCCATTACAGCTGGGGCTCGGCATATTATGGCCGGGGAAGCGGAAGTTGTATTAGCCGGTGGGACGGAAAACATGAGCCAGGTTCCGCACGTTGTTCGCGGCATGCGATCCGGAAGCCCTCTTGGAGCACCAAAAATGGAAGACTGGCTATGGGACGGTTTGCTTGATACGAATTGCGGTTTCAATATGGCAGAAACTGCAGAAAATTTGGCAAAAGAAGTGAATGTGAGCCGGGAAGAAGTGGATCAGCACGCTTTATCAAGTCACGAACGTGCATTGAAAGCGAGAGAAAATGGTTATTTAGCGGAAGAAATTGTCCCGGTCACAATCAAGGGAAGAAAAGGCGAAATGATAGTGGATGAAGACGATCATATTCGCGATACAAACATGGAACAACTTGGCAAATTGAAACCGCGTTTTATTGAAAATGGCGTCGTGACACCTGGGAATGCGAGTGGCATGGTTGACGGTGCCGCAGCTGTCGTTATTGCATCGGCTGAATACGCGGAAAAACATGGCTTAAAGCCGATTGCCAAACTCGTTAGTTGGGACGTTACCGGTGTTAATCCGGAAATTATGGGAATCGGACCCGTTCCAGCCATTAAAAATGCTACAGAAAAAGCGAATTTGACGGTAGAAGATTTGGATTTAATTGAAATTAACGAAGCTTTTTCCGCTCAGTATGTGGCGTGCCAAAAAGAATTAGGCTTTGATCCGGAAAAAGGAAATGTAAATGGTGGAGCAGTGGCAATTGGACACCCGCTCGCTGCAAGTGGAACAAGAATCTCGCTTACTTTAGTGTATGAGTTAAAAAGAAGAAACCAAAAATATGGCGTTTCCTCTGCTTGTATTGGTGGCGGACAGGGAATCGCAGCCATTTGGGAAGTGTTATAACAAACGGGAAAAGACTGGACCCGGAGTAAAGCTGGAAACGTCGAAAGGTATGAGCAAAGCGACCCATCAAGATGGTGGTTCGCTTTGATTTATCTATTCGCTCCTGTGATTCACACGTCAGTTTCTTTCCTTTTCGAACTGAATGAGCAACCATTCAGTTCGAAAAGGGCATTCCTAAACAATGTTTGCAAGCTTAACCTTCGTAACTAAAAACAATCTCTTACCCGAATCGTTAAAAACTTTACAAAGGAGTGAGTGCAGATGGAAAAATTATTAAAATATGAAAGCAATGCCTTTTTCACAAAAGAACTCGATGTGGATGAGCTGTTTACCGTGGAAGATTTTTCAGATGAGCATCAGATGATGGCCGACATGACAGACAGCTTTGTCGAACAGGATTTAATGCCTGTCTTGCCAGACATGGAAAAACAAAATTTTGACCAGGTGATCCGAATGATAAAAAAGTCCGGAGAGCTTGGTTTGCTTGGCGTCGATATTCCAGAACAATATGGCGGAATGGAACTCGATAAAGTGAGTGCAATCATCATTACAGAACATATTGCAAAAGGCCGTTCGTTTAATGTGACGTATTCCGGCCAGATTGGAATCGGTTCGCTTCCTATTGTTTATTATGGAACAGAGGAACAAAAGAAAAAATACCTTCCATCGATTGCTTCCGGAGAAAAAATCGGTGCCTATGCTTTAACTGAACCGGATGCCGGCACAGACGCTATTGGAATTAAGACAACAGCCCAATTATCAGAAGATGGGACCCATTATGTCATCAACGGTGAGAAGCAGTTCATCACAAATGCTGCGTTTGCCGATTTTTTTATTCTTTACGCGAAGGTCGATGGGGATCAATTCACCGCATTTATTGTGGATCAAGATACGGAAGGAATTACCATTGGTCCGGAAGAACAAAAAATGGGTTTGAAGGGCTCTTCTACCACGTCTATCGTGTTGAGTGACGTGAAGGTGCCGGTAGAAAATGTACTTGGTGAAATTGGAAGAGGTCACTCCATTGCGTTTAACATTTTGAATATCGGCCGGCATAAAATATCTGCAACTTGCATCGGTACGGCAAAGCGTGCACTCGAACTGGCTGTACAGCATACGACAGAGAGGAAGCAATTTAAGCGGGCTTTGTCCGAATTCAATCTGACAAAAGAAAAGCTAGCGTCCATGGCTGTAAATGTTTTTGCGATGGAAAGTATGGTATACCGTACGGCAGGGGAGTTTGAAAAGGGAGCACAATTTGCGGAAGAGAATGGCATTCCTTTTTTAAAGTTACTTAAAAATTACGCGGCGGAGTGTTCAGTCAATAAGGTATTTGCATCGGAGGCACTGGATGATATCGTCGATGAGTCGCTGCAGCTCCACGGCGGGTATGGCTTTGTTCAAGAATATGAAATTGAAACACTGTACCGCGATTCAAGGATTAATCGGATTTTCGAAGGGACGAACGAAATTAATCGAATTGTGACAGCCAATTCGATTCTTGAAAATGTGGACTTTTATTTGCAAAAACGAACGGTAAAGGGTGGCTGCTCCGAACAATTGACAAAGCAGTGGGAACTGTTGCAATCGTTGCGAACATTTACCGGCCAATTTGCGAAGGTTGTCCATGAAACCCATTCGAACGCTCACGAAGAACAGGAACTGCTTGTTCGCTTGGCCGACTTCACCACTTTGACGTACGCACTCGAAAGCAGTTTGTTGCGGGTTGAAAAAATGCTGAAAAACAGTACCGTCAAAAATGTGGATCATAACGTACGCCTTGTGAAAGTTTTTGCTGAAGAAGCAGCTGTCACGTTTTTAACAAAGGCCCTTTCAATCCCTTATGAAGACAGTGAACTGACAGATCAATTAACAGAACTCATGACACAGGTTCAAGAAACGAGAATTCATTCGATCGATGAAAAAAGACAAATTGCGAATGTTGTCATTTCGCGTGGAAGTTAAACAGATTGACAGCTTTTCAGTTCAAGCGGAAGCTACGAAAGAAGGAGATGAAACAGGTGCCAAAAAAACATATTCATACAATTAAAGTGGCCTTTGGAGATACAGATGCTGCGGGAATTGTTTTTTATCCAAATTTCTACCGGTGGATGGATCAGGCGAATCACGAATTGATTAGCAAGCTAGTAAAACCAACATCTCAAATATTAAAGGAAGGTTACGGATTTCCTTTGCTTGAAACCCATTGTGAGTTTAAATCAGCACTGTTCTTTGATGATATTGTGGAAGTTCATTCTGAGGTTGTTGAACTGAAAAATAAAGTATTTAAAGTACAACATACCTTTGTTCGTGCTGAGGAGACCGTGGCATTTGGATATGAAGTAAGAGCGTGGACCATTTTCCAGGACGGCAATTTAAAAGCAACTCCTGTTCCTCATGCTATTAGAAAAAAATTAGGTTTTCATTCCGAAACCCCAGTTAACTAAATTTCATCCCTTAAGACATAAAAACAGAAAAGAAATCACTTCTGTTTTATGTCTTAATTTTTCATTTTTCCATATATACAACGGAGTGAATTTTATAATTATCAAAATGAGCCGTTACTATAGCATGCAGTTAAGAAAGGTCGGGCGAAACGACATGTTGTCGTGATGTGTACTAAGTTCGCATGATGAAATTCATGAAACAGTATAAAATCATTTATTTATTATAATTTTTTAATTCAAAAATAAATGATTTTAGAACTTTTAGCTTGGAGGGGAGTTTATGTATCAAGAAGATCCTGTATTTAAAGGAACGATAGGAAAAACAGTTCAAGAATCAGAACCATGGTGGGCGGATTCTGTTCCCTCATCAAAAGATGCTCCTAATGTTGCAGTTATATTGTTGGACGATTTAGGATTTGCGCAATTAGGGTGTTATGGCTCCGATATTTCTACTCCAAATATAGACGCGCTAGCAGAAAACGGACTTAGGTACAATAACTTCCACACAGCAGCGATGTGCTCACCATCAAGAGCGTCTTTACTAACGGGAAGAAATCCGCACTCTACTGGTGTTTCTTTTGTGACAGAACTGGATACGGGGTTTCCAAATTGTACAGGTAAAGTCAGAAAAGATACAGCCATGATTAGTGAAATGTTTCAAGAAGCTGGGTATAACACCTTTGCGGTGGGGAAGTGGCATCTAAATCCAGCTAAAGAGCAAACAAATATTGGGCCATTTGATGGGTGGCCGTTAGGCAGGGGCTTTGAGCAGTTTTATGGTTTTTTGCGTGGCGGAACAAGTCAATTTTATCCAGACCTTGTCGAAGGAAACAAAAGAATACCTCAACCCAAAAGCCCAGAAGAGGGATATCATTTAACAGAGGATTTAACAGATAAAGCAATAGAATATGTGCAAAATCAAAAGTCAGAAGATCCAAACAAACCGTTTTTTGCCTATTTATCCTATGCTGCACCTCATGCGCCTCTTCATGCACCAAGAAAGTATATTGAAAAGTATAAAGGAAAGTATGACAGAGGATGGGACAAAGTAAGAGAAGAGTGGTTTCATAGACAAAAAGAATTGGGAATCATTCCTGAACATGCCGAATTGCCGCCGAGTAATCCAGGTGTGAAAGCATGGGCTGAATTAAATAAAGATGAACAGCGCTTATTTGCGCGAATGCAAGAGGTTTTTTCCGGTTATGTGGAACATACCGATTATCATATTGGCCGATTTATTAACTGTCTAAAAGAAATGGACCAATTCGAAAATACGCTGATTATTTTTATGTCAGATAATGGTGCGTGTGCAATGGGTGGAGATCAAGGGATGGTCCATTCCTGGGAGCCGAGTGCCAATGTTATTGAAGAGACATTTGAAGAAAAACTCGCGCAAATTGATAAAATAGGGGGCCCTGAATCAGAAGCTCATTATCCCGCGGGATGGGCTCAAGCAGGAAATACACCGTTAAAGTGATATAAAACGTATACACATGAAGGTGGGGTCCGCAGTCCTCTGATTATTCACTATCCAAAAGAGATAAAGAATAAGACCAGCTATAAAAAGTCAAGAGAAGAATGAAAAAATATTTAGCTGTTCCTGAAAAGTGGTGATATCTAAAA
>Ga0079226_10000644_pt1 | contig 25258 bp, 17 predicted proteins | sample Poulit2014_FD_76345 | JGI IMG/M metagenome (GOLD analysis project Ga0079226, IMG submission 76345) | Agricultural soil microbial communities from Georgia to study Nitrogen management - Poultry litter 2014 | ecosystem: Environmental > Terrestrial > Soil > Agricultural land | place: USA: Georgia...
AATAACTCGAAGTCTAAATCTTTCATGACAATAATCCTCCTAAAGGTGAATTACTGTCCGGACAGTTATTTCTAGCATAGTGGGGGATCATTTTTTCTGCACTCGTCTACTTTTGAAAACTAGGTTAAATGACGGAGAGGTTCGTCTGCTTAAACTTTGGTTTTGCTAGGGGGTTTTTGGATGATTTTTTAAAAATTTGCTGGAATTTTTCAAAAGTGGGCATATTTTATGGTGAATTTTTGAATTTTGTCTTTTATGGGTGTGGAGAATGGGCTGAGACGTACTGGGATGTGGCTGAGATGCTTAGGTCGTGGCTGGGACGTGGCTAGGGGTCATGTTGTGACGTGGCTAGAAGGTGTGCTTTTCTGTGTAATTTTACTAAAGTGTGTTTTGTATTTTAGGATGTAGAGCTGGTCCAGTAACTTGTCTAAAAGCGAGCGTTTTTGTGTATGGATGTATGCTAAAAACGTATCTTGTCTTTTATGATTTGGAGAGGGGCGAGGGGTGAGGCAAGGTGCAGGCGTGTTTTTTGTGATTTTGGCAGGTAAGAAAGAGTTTGGTTGTTAGGATGTTGTTTAAAATACACTGTGGCTTGGCTAATCGCGAATGTTGATGTGCTAGTTGTGATTTTCGTTAATTTTTGTGCGCTTTTGCTGGTTGAATTTTGTTTTTTGTGTATGGAATTTTACTAAAAATGAATTTTTTCCTATAAAATTGCATTTTTAATCTTATTTTATTTATTTCGTCTTTGTCGGTAATATATTTGTTCTTTTAAGAAGATGTCTTACTCAATTTAGTTTTTTGACGGTAAACTTTGCTAAGAAGCGACGCCATCTTACTCATTGATTAGTTCGAATGTGTAAGTTATCTTAGATTTGTGCCTTTACTTACTCGGTGGAAGGAGCTCTTGTGTAAGTCTATCATGGCTTTTCGCCTGGATTTACTTGGTGGTAGATTTCACTGTGTAGGCTATCGGATTTTAGCGTATCAACTTACTCGGTTGGCGCCTTTACTGTGTAGGTTTTCTTTATTTTGTGTCTAGACCTACTCGGTAGACGCGTCCACTGTGTAAGTTATCGCAGCTTAGTGCTTCAACTTACTCAATGGAGGTCTCCACTGTGTAGGCATGAGGTAAACTTCGTGTTAAGTTATACACTGGACGCTTCCACTGTGTAGGTTTTCTTTATTTTGTGTCTAGACCTACTCGGTAGACGCGTCCACTGTGTAAGTTATCGTAGCTTAGTGCTTCAACTTACTCAATGGAGAGCTCCACTGTGTAGGCTTTCTTCATTTTGTATCTAGATCTACTCAATGAAGGCCTCCCATCGCGTGTAAGTTATCGCAATTTAGTGCTTCAGTGTCTTTGTAATCAAATTGTGGGAGTCCTACTCCTATATGGTGTGCGTGGATTGAAGTAGTTTCCTTTGCCACTTAGTGAGCGGTAATTCCATGTCGCATCCCTATTCGGTGTGCGTGGGTTGAAATTTGTACAAACTCACGTATTCGAGCTTATCTATTACGCGTTCCACTCCTATATGGTGTGCGTGAGCTGAATTACTAGGGATTCGCCTGCTCGTAGAAGATATTTCAGTTGCACTCCTATCGAGACTATGTGGATTGAAATTGGGCTACCTTCGCTTATCGCAAAAGCTGACTTTCTGTCGTATTCCTCTATCGCTCATATGGATTGAGGCGCCTATCCTTTTAATATTGCTTGCTGTATAGCATTGTTCTTCCTCTACTATTGAAGTGAGTTATTATTTTACATATGAAAACTTGTTATCTTCGCATTTGTCTGTTGTGTATTTATTTAAGTAGGTTACTATTTTACATATGAAATTTGCACAAAAACTTCGTATCTTGCACTCTTTATTGGGTGGATATTATATTTGAAATGTAATGTTCGGTTAAGAAGAGGAGCATATACTTTATTCACAAGATTTTAACAAGAAAAGGTATCTTTCGACAGTTTATCCATCGCAAACTTGATTTTAATGGAAAAATTAGATATCTTTTGGTATAAAGGTCGACATTATGTCTCAGTCTGTGAAAGGGATTTCACTTTTGTCGGGATTTTATAAACTTATAGAGGTTGTTTTCCCTAATTGTAAAGGCTGGACAAGCCTGAAATTCTAGGAGACAACGAGTTTAAATCTTAAGAGAAGATGAGCTTAGATTATAAGGTTTGTTCCGTTTTAAGTTGTACGTAATATAGTTATTGTCTCTTACAATAAATTTCTTTCGCACTAGTAAAAAATCTATTAAAAAGTATAGTGAATAAAACAATGAAAAGAGGCATCTAGGTGGCACTATCTAAGTTGAAGTTTATTAAGTTGCGTATTATTTTTCGGGCCGAGGAATCTGGACGATTACCGCCCTTCTTAGGTTCGACAGTTCGGGGAATATTAGGGCATTCTATGCGAAATTTGGTGTGTGTCGCACCAAATGTGAAATGCCATTTATGTGAATATGTAACTGATTGTGATTATGCTACATATTTTAATCCACCGGGGAGTTTCGCTGGTTCTATAAAGCCATATGTTATTCATGTTCCAATTCGTGATAAAGTCAATTGGCATAAGGGGGATCTATTATCTTTTGATTTAACCTTTTTTGGAAAGTCTACGACCGCAATTGATTATTATATGGCGGGTATTCTAGGTATGGAGAAATATGGTTGGGGTGCTCAAAGGTTAAAGTTCTTCCTCCAGCAAGTCGTTAATATAAGTGATCAATCGCTTGTGTGGAGTGGTGGTGAAACATGGTGGCACCATATGAAAGCTTTTTCGATTAATGATGAGGGGCGATTTACGAATAGTGTGTTACTACGTTTTACTAGTCCAACGCGAATAGTAGTGAAGCAAAATTTAGTCAAACAATTAGAGTTCAAGCATATTATCCGGTCAATTATGACTCGGATTAAATTACTACTCCATGGCTATGCAGGGGTGGTCCTGGAATGGGATGAGGAGAAGCTCTTGACAGATGCCCAAGCAATCAAGACGGTAGAAGAGGCTTGGGAGTTTGTAGATTTTAAACGTTATTCTCGTACCTATAATCGCCAGTTACGGTTACCTTCTATTATGGGCTATGCCCGTTATGAAGGGGATATTACGCCTTTTACTCCTTTATTAGAAATTGGCCAACTCTTACAAATTGGAAAAAACACTACCCACGGTTTTGGTCATTATGATCTTTATTATGGTTAATTTATTATTTGTGATAAAAGGAGCGGTTTAAATGAGTAGAAGTAAGCGAAAATTAATTACCTTCATTGGTACAGGTGACTATGATGAATGTATATATACCGGTGCGGATAACTTCGAGTCTAAGCCGACAAGATTTATTCAAACGGCTTTGTTCGAGATGCTACGTCATGAAGGTGAAAAAATTGATGAAGTCTATCTCTTTATTACAAAAGAGGCAGAAGAGAAAAACTACTTTGATAACAAGACTAGGAAAGGAGGAATTCCTTATAAAGGTTTAAAGAACGTATGGGCTGAATACTTCCCAGAGGATGTAAATAAGTTAAAGCTCGTCTACATATCTAGTAATCAAGGTGAGGAAGACCAGTGGAGATTGTTTGAACAAGTTTTCAATGTTGTTGAAGAAAATGATGCTTTATATTTTGATATAACTCATAGTTTTCGGTCGGTACCAATGATTGCTTTATTAGTAGCTAATTTTGCAAAAACTATTCACGGTGCATCAATCGAACGATTATTATATGGGAATTTTGAAGTCCTAAGAAAACTTGGTGACCTTGATCTAGTTCCAGTAGAAGAAAGAAAGGCGCCGATTGTCGATATTACCTCAATGCTCAATTTGCTAGATTGGACAACTGGTGTTCAGTCCTTTCTTGAAACAGGAAATCCAAAACAAATTTACAAATTAACAGGCGATGAGGTAAGAAAAAGTGAGGGAGATCAAAACTATGTTAAGGTAAGGAGATTATCGGAGAGTTTATTTGACTTTAATAAAGCCTTAGAAACGAGTAGAGGAAAAGTTGTACATAATATAATTCCCGAGCTCAGAAAGAATCTTGGAGAGGCGAAAGAAGTTTCCGATGATGTGATGCCACAATTTTCAAAGCTTATGTCTAAGATTGAATCGAAAGTAGAACTTTATTCGGACAATAAAGTCGAGAATATGTGGGGAACGATTAAGTGGTGTGTAGAACATGGTCTATACCAACAAGCCGCTACTCTTGCACGGGAATATATTATTTCAGTAGTGTTATTGAGTTTAGAAGAGGAGGGTGTGCTTCCTGATACGAAAGATGATAAAGAGCTTCGTGATTTAAGGGATGAGGTATCAAACCTTATCCAAAATATCTTGAAACCTAAAAAAGACTTTCGCTTTATTAATGAAGAAAAACATAGGCCGATTTTCGAACCAGTTAAACAAATGGTGCTATCTCAAGAGAAGTCCTTCAATGTCTTTCAAAGAATTGTAACATATCGAAATAATATGAATCATGCAGAAAAGGCACAAGAGGAAATTAAATATCGAACTATTCAAAAAAACATGCCTCAAATTGTTGAAAGCATAAAACCGATATTTTTCCACCATTAAGATGGATAATTAGGAGGGATACTTTATGACGAAAGAAAGATATCTAGTTATGTACGAAATTTCACAAAAACAGAATTACATCTTTCGTACGAACCGTTTGTTAGAGAATACGGGGGGTTCTTATATTATTCGAGATTTAACCGAAAATCCTCACGAGCTTTTTCGAACGATTGCGGAACTTCCTGAATTTCAATTAGAAGCTGGAGCCCTTCAACTACCTACCCCGGTAGAAAAGATTGTAGGTGGAGGGAGTGCGACCTATATCTTCGATAAACGAGAGCAGGCGCAGGAATTTGCTCGAGAGTTATCTAGTAATATAATACGTTTTTTCCCTGGTTTGGAACTTTTCCTCGTGCAAAAGGAAATCGATTGGACGAATGAACTGCTTTATTCTTTGAAGGGAAGCGACGCCGACAATATCATTGGGGAAATGAAGGAACTCTTGTCGAAAAAGAAAGACCGTCGCCAGCAGGCAATTTTTCAAGAGTCGTGGGGAATTCAGCAGGCTTGTGCTAGTAGTGGACTGCCAGCTAATCGATTAGCCAGACCGAAGCAACTTAAATCAGAAACCAAGGAGCCCCGCGCAGAAGAGCTATTAATAAAAGAAGTGATTGGTCTTAGTGCCCGGGATGATACCTACACTCAGCGTTTTATTACTGAAAACACCTTCCTAGACAATTCAGAAAAGTATGAATTTCTTAAGCAAGCTCATCTAGAGGAGATCTTCTCCAAGAACAGTGAATCGGATGTGAAAAGCTATCTATCTATCATTTCCCTAGATGGAAATGCAATGGGGATAAAAGTACAAAAGTTTATGAATCAAGACTTTAAGAATAATGATGATTATATTAATGAATATCAAAAATTTACAAAGGCTATAGATGATGCGTATACTAGGGCTTTTCAACGGACGATTAAGCATCTTCTAGATGACCGAGAGCGTTGGGAAGAAGCAATCTATGGTGACCGGAATAATAATGAACGCCTTTACAAGCTAATGGAAAATGTCATTCCACTTCGACCGGTTATCTTATCGGGAGATGATGTATCTTTTATTACTTTTGGTGTGATTGGAGTAGAAGTCGCTAGGATTTATTTGCAGTATTTACAAAAGGAAGGAATCGAAATAGATGGAAAAGAATATGCTCTAAATGCTTGTGCAGGAGTAGCTATTATTCCACACCGTTATCCTTTCTGGCTTGGCTTCCAACTAGCGGATCGACTATGTGACAATGGTAAGAAACGTCTACAATGGGATTCAAAAGACTGGGAGCGTCTAGGCCATACTCAGGCTGGTCAAGCTTATGATTCTTCATTAATTGACTGGCAAATTGTTGAAAGTGGCGGAGCGATTGAAAACATTGAAGAATTCCGTTCACGTTATTACACGACACCAGATCAGGCGAATTTAACGATGCGACCTTACTATATACAGCGGGAAGAGGATCGAACACATTTTGCTAGCTATCAAGATACCTTTTATCGTGCGATGACTGTAATTAAGATGACGTTAGACAAGGCAGAAAATCAAGCCGACTCTAACTACCCTGGCCGTTCTAAGTGGAAGGAATTAAGAGATGTATACCATCAAGGTCCAGCGGTGGTTGAAGAGTGGGTATTACTTAATCAATTTATTGCTTTAGCTTCTCCTGACGACGATGTAGATTTTCAGGATCAATTTTTCTGTACTTTCACCCTGTCAGAAGGAGGAAGTAGGAAAGGCTTTCGCTTATTAAATAGTGAACCGGTAGATGAAGGGAAAGATTATGCCTTTTATTACGATGCCCTTGAGTTGCTTGATTACTTCGTATTGTTAAGTGAGGTGAAGGATTCATGAACCAATTATTAGGGACAATAGAAATTAAGTTACTTTCAGAGACGATTTTTGGTGGGGATGGCGTCCAACGAGAGACGGTAGATATCGATCTTCAATCGGATGAATATGGATTGCCTTTTTTATCAGGTCGGACTTTAAAAGGTTTGCTTCGGCGGGAAGCGCAATGGTATGTTAATCAACTACCTCCCAGCCATCAAGAAGCCTATGAAAAGGCCCTAGGGCAACTATTTGGAGAAGCGGATGAAGGAGTAGAACATCGAGAGAATTATCAAGCTCTTAAGTTTGGTATAGCGAAGTTATCTGATGAGATTTACAAACTTATTGAAAGGGAAAACCTACCAAGTAGAAATGTTTTCGATGCAGTAACTTTAGTTCGTTCGATGACGAGTATCGATAACGAAACAGGTACAGCCCAGGATGGTTCTTTGCGACAGGCACGAGTGATGCAAAGAGATTATTCCTTGTTTGCGCCAATTTTTGTGAATCGAAAGTTGTCTAAAGAAGAGAAGGACTTATTAGAAACATCAGTCAAGCTCTTGCGCCATCTCGGTATGATGAGAAAGCGTGGAAAGGGTCAAGTACAATGTCAAGTACATTGGCATGATTCTTCTGCCTCAAACGATAACAAGAAAGTCGCAAACAAGCCGATTGATTCGGAAGTAAAGTATATTTTACTACATATCGAAAACGAAGAAGCATTGAAAATTAATGATGTATTACGTACAAGTGATTCGACCAGATCTTTAAATTATATTCCAGGTCATGTCCTACGGGGAGCACTCGTCCACTCGTACCTAATGGATCAAGGACTCGAAGAGGATGAACTAGCTACGGAGGCTATTTTTCATGATGAGGATATGCAGTTCTGGAATGCTTACTTACAAATCAATCGTCAACGGTCTATTCCTTTCCCTGTTCATTTATATGAAACGAAGGAACAAGCTAGAAGGGACTTAGCTGACCATGAGGAGAGAAGAGTTTACAACGATTTGACAGAGGATATTGAAGAAATTGAAAAAGAAGCCCCTGTACGAATTGGAGAAGAGATGATGATGATTGATGGGGAGCGTCTACTTGCAAGTAACGTAGAAAAAACATCCAACCTCCATCTATCGCTTAATGGTCCGAAAGATGATGATCAAGTAAGTAAATTGTACCGTTATGAATCGATAGCTCCGAACCAGACTTTTCAAGCAGTAATTAAAGTCGAGAAGATGAATGAATTTACAAAATGGTTGCTAGAAAAGGAAGAGATGTACCTTTGGCTTGGTGGTGCAAGAAACAGTGGTTATGGTAGAAGCCGTGTACGAATTTCTACCTTGAAGGAGAATCCGGAACAATTAACTCCTATCGATGAAGCAACCGATGAATTATACATTATTGCAACTTCTCATTGGATTTTACGCAAGGAAGATGGCCAGCTAACTCATGTACTTGATGAGGATTTCTTAAGTGAAGAGCTAGGAGCGAAGCTGACCTTGGACCAATATATTGTTAATTCATCCTTAACGGGAGGTTACGTTTCCCACTGGCAGGCCTATCATCCGATTATTCGAGCAGTAAAAGCAGGTTCTGTCTTCCGTTACAAGGTAGAAGGTAGGCTCGATCGGGAGCGAATCGACACCCTTGTAAACAAAGGAGTAGGTCAAAGAAGGAACGAAGGCTTCGGCCGATTGACAATTTTCACATCCTGGCCTTATAAAACATTAACCAAGCCAAAAGAAGTAAAAGCGACCTATGAGACAGTCGAGCGAAAACATGTCAGTAAAGAGACGGAAAGAGAAGCCTTGCAGCGCTTTACGCATGAGTTTGTACAGCAAGATTTAACCTACATTATGCATGAAAAAGTAAACGAATGGTATGAATCCATATTGCATAATTTTCGTCAACAAGTCACTTTTGGTGGGGTTAAAAGTGACTTATCGGCAACGAAAATCGGTAATTTATTAGAAGTCACATCGGGCCTCAAGCATAAAATAAAAAAGGCGGATTGTGCAAAAACCGAATATCAAAAAGTATGGAATCGCTTCTGGGAAGGTTACGACAGTCGTCAATCAAACAAGGAAAAGTTAAACTATGAGCTTATTTATATTACGGATGAAAGCTTTGGAAAAGTAAGATTACGAGAGTTTATCTTAGAGAAGTTACCTAAGTTCCAATGGCGTTCCAACTATTTTCAAGATGCGATGACCGAAGCATCTAAGGTCGAGTGGGATGTCAGGGCCTTGCAATTATTGCTACGGAGAATGGTTCGTGACCAAAGGGCGATAACTAAGTAACGGAAAAAAGGAGTGAGATAGTTGACACAAATTTATGAATGGAATATCCAATTTAAAACTCTTTCACCTTTACATATTGGTGATGATGATCATATTTTAGTAGATCAATACGGTAAACCCTTTATCCCGGGAACTTCTTTAGCGGGAGCTTGCCGGAGTTATTTGGAGACGACTGAATATGGTTACTTAATTCACGATTTATTCGGTGAAAAAGCTAGTTATCGTCCAAAGGAAGGTTTGATTTTTACTGATAGTTATTTACAAGATGACTTTGATTTTGACTTGCGCCCGAGTGTACGAATAGACGGGGAGACGAGAACAGCTGAGAATAAAGGTTTTTTTGAACGGATGTTTGTTGCACCGGGTGCTTTGTTCAATTTTAACTTAACTTTATATGCCTCGGGAGAGAATGTAGCTGAACAACAGGCTGCCGTCGAACACTTACTCCATGCCATCCATTATGGAATCGTTCGTATCGGAGCGCTACAGTCTATAGGTGGCGGTCAAGTAGAGATATCCTCCTGTCAATATAGGCATTACGACTGCCAAAATTTAGAGGATTTACATGCCTATGTTAACCAGTCGAAAGTAGCTGAGGAATATATTTTTACAGACGATTTCAAACCACAAGCAACGATGCAATTCACTATTGAAGGGCAAACAGCGACCCCTTTACTCGTTGCATCATCAAGCATGCATGATTCGTCCGAAGCGGATGCGATACCAATGAAGACAAAGGATGGTAAGCCCCTTATTCCTGGGTCCAGCTTAAAAGGCTTATTACGTCATCGTGTTGAACGCATTACGAACGCCTTATCCCTACCCCAAGGTTCAAAATATATAGAGCAACTCTTTGGACAAGCTCCCGGAAAGGGAAAGACTAGGGCAGGGAGTTTGCAATTTCGTGATGTGGTGATAAAAGACCCTGAATGTATTAAGTATTATCGTACTTCCATCAACCCCTTGACCGGTAGTGTAAGGGATGGAGCATTACTTAATGAGGAGACTGTATCAGGTAAGTTAAATATTAAAATCACCTTAAGTTATAAGGAAAAGAATGACGACCTATACGTCTCAGCAGCTTTACTTCTGTTTGCTTTACGGGATTTAGCCTTACAAGAGTTATCAATCGGTAGTCGTTCAAGCATAGGTTATGGATTTATAGATGTAGAGAAAATTGAAGTACAATTAGAGGAAGATAGAGCCTTACTATCGATAAAAGACGAAACAATCGAAGATCCCGCTCACTTACTTCAAAGCTTTAATCAAGCCCTACAAAAGGTAGGCCAGTCCCAGGAGGTGAAAGACGGTGTCTAGTAGCTTAGCTTTACAGACTATTGAAGTTGAACGAGTCGGCGATGAGCTAAAATGGCCGGAAGACTTATCATCCGATGCCTATACTTTAATTTATAGCCATAGCAAATTAGAGTTAAATCAAAGTCAAACAAGTTTGAAGGCAAGCAAACTTTATGAGGCTTGGGCCTTCGACGGTGTGAAGTCTTGGCATATTTGGAATCGAGATGGTACTTGGGTATGCACGACCTATGATAGCCGAAAGATAGACAAGGATCTCGTAGTCGAAAGAGAGCAATTGTTAATGAAACAATTCACTAAATCTACGGGAAAAGATACCCTAGTTATTCATCACCGTCTTGCCTTTGATCAAGATGACCAAGCTTATATAGCTTATTCCTGTCCGATTAACTTGCGGAAGAAAGGAGAAGTGAAATGATAAAAAGACATAACGTTGCCTATGCTCCGTATAATTTCGTTCCCTTTCCGGAAGAAATTATTCACCGTTATAAGTGTTTTTCTGAACTACCGAGCCATGACTTGAGTAGAAAAGAGGATCAAGCTTTACTTTCTGGTGAAATTACTTTTGATATCGTCGCTGAGTCTCCTATTTTAGTAGCTGATGGTAATAAGAAAGATAGTGAATTCTATGACTTTGTAAAAAATGCTCGCGGGAAGTATGAGATTCCAGGCTCTACGTTACGTGGCCTGATTAGAAATAGTCTCAGTGTCTTATCCATGAGTGACTGGTCAAAAAGAATCGATGAAGAAAGATACTATTATCGAATGGTAGGGGAAAGTAGATCAAGACTTTCTCAGACTTATCATCAGACAGTTGGCAGTTCGGTGGAAGTATATCGAGGAAAAAGATATAGTATTGCCAAAAATGTAAAGGCCGGCTACCTAGTGAAAATAGCGAATGACAAGTATGTAATTTATCCTGCCCGAACTGATGGCGGACGAAAGGGAAGAAGCTATTATAAATATCATATAAGTCAGGCTAATGATAGGTTCAAAGGAAGAATAAAACGATTTATTAATGAAGGTTTTCAGGTCGAGGATTGTCGTTTTGCAGTGAACAAAGACGGTAAGGCTACTTATCTAAATGGTAGGGATGCCCCTTTTGAAGGGAAGAAAATTTTTTCTGGTCCTATGAAAGGTAGGACGGCCAAACAATCTTTTTATATTATTAACGAAATAGACAAAGATGCTAAGCCAATTAATATTAGTCCTAGCCAACTAAGAGCCTATAAGGCGGACTATGAGTTCAGAAAGTCCAAGTTCCCTAAAGGAAAAAAGGAAACAATGGAGGAATATTTCTCATTACCGAAGGAGATAGGTTTAGATAATGCTAAACCATGCTTTTATCTTCAAAGGGGCGAGCAATTATATTTTGGTTTTACGGCATTTTTAAGATTGACTTATGACTATACGACAAGAGACGCGATTCCAGACCATATTAAGCATAGTGGCTTCGGAATTGATTATGAGAAGGCCTTGTTTGGCTTTGTTGAAAAGGATTTTGCCCAATATTCTGGGAAAAATAAACCAATCAACTATGCGTCGAGATTAAGTTTTTTCCCGAGTGAGTTATCGGGTGAAGCAGGTTCAAAGGTAAAAACGAAAGTCACCCTTAGATCCCCAAGGGCCTCAGCCTTACAAATGTATTTAGATCAAGATTTAAATAAAACTGGATACAAAAGTTACAACGATAAAAATGCTCAAGTAAGAGGAATGAAGCAGTATTGGATTAAGGATATTTTACAAGATAGGAATGGGACAAATAAGTTACACCTACTACCTAGGAAGTCAGTCTTCCAAGCCAAAATAAAGTTTGAACATTTGCATAGGGACGAGTTAGGTGTCTTGCTGTGGACATTGCAGGGACCTCAATACCATCAAATAGGAATGGGGAAACCTTATGGATATGGGCTTGTAAGATTTACGAACCTTAATTGTAAGACTACAAATCCTTCTAATATGTATCAAGACTTAAATCGCTTTTTTCAGCTTGGCTTCGAACAAGCAGATGTTGAAAGTCTTATAAAAGACTATAAAAACTATGTCAAAGAAAAATTTTCTATCAATTTAGATAAGCAAGAGAGTATCCAAGTTTTCCTTAAGATGAAGGAGAAAGCAACTTTATCCGATAAGGATATGGCCTATATGCCTCTTAGAGGTGGATATAGTAAAAAGCCAAAATTACCAACAGCAAGGGATTTGCTAGAAGGAAAGTATAGGAGAAGGAGCTAGAGAAATGTACAATCGCATGGTCGTCACATCAGGTACATCTTTACTCAATAACAATCGCTCTCTACTTGAAAGTGAATTTTCAAATTTTTTTCAAGTGAAGGAACGGTTAACTGATAAAAGCTTTAGCTTAAGTGATAAGGTTATTCAATACTTGAGCACTCAACTTCTATCCCTCGACAAATCAGACCTTGATCAAATTAGTGCAGAAGTATCGATGGTGGCTGTTTTACAAGGGCGTGAACAATTAGTGAAGGCACCCTATATCACATTGTTCTATACAGATTCCTTCAGAGGACGTGTCGCCGGCCTTGTCAATAAGAAAATATTGGAACAAGTATATGGAGCTACGGTCCGAATGCGGAAAATTTACGAACTTGATGTCCATAAACGGACCGTGTTAAACCGCGCTTTAGGTAAATATTTAAGCGATATTAGTGAAGCTCTTGAAGAAGGAGAACCGAACACAACTTGCTTTGCACCGATTGGTGGCTATAAAGTGATGACCTCCCTTGGCCACTTAGTTGGGAATTTACATCATTACCCAACCGCTTATTTATACGAAGGCTCGACTGTGGTCCACGAAATTCCTCCGGTAATTGTAGAAATTAACGAATCACTAATTAAGGAAAACCATCAGCTATTGAAAAAGTTTTTTGATGGAGATTGTTTTATATATGAGGAATTATCCCCTGAAGAGCAAGCATTTATAAAAGAGCAGTCTGTCATGTTTGAGCAAGTGGACGAATTGGTTGCACTAAATCCCTTTGGTAGATTTTTATGTAATCAAAATAAATATTATAAATACTTCAAATCTAAGGTATATATGGAGGAATCTTTGTATCGGGAGATTAATCGTCGCTACACTAGTTATTGGAAGACGGTATATGATGAAATTAAGGATCTTATTTTCCAGCATGAAAGTAACCCAGCAGACTACCGAGCCACCCTATATCATGAGCCTGACTTTTCCCAATTAGATCTTAAAGGTTCGAGCTATCACTTATTTAAAGGTGGCAACAACCCCGTCTTCCGCGCCCTTTGGTTGTATAATGAAGAAGACGACGCCTATTACATCGCTCACATATGGTTCGATCACGATGTTTATAAAAGGGAAGCAACCGCAACGATAAAACGAAAAAAGCACAAAGGAAATTGGATTAATATTACAGAACAATTATATTCATAAAGTTATTTATCGAGACATTAACTTGAGCCAACGTCTCGCTATACAAGTGTATTGGTGGAGGTTTAAGTAAGTTTGCGCGAATGAGGAAGATTTTTTGCCAAGTTTCATTTTGTGCGCCCTTAAGTCATTATGCGCGTTCGTACAAGAACTTTTTGACAAGTCGTAATTGTGGTTCTTAAGTAATTTTGTGTGTTCGAGTAAGAAAAGAAGCGATTAAGGAACAGGGAGATCTGCCCCTTTAGAACAATCCTTATTTCTGTAAGCCACTGAACTGATAATTATCTTTGCGAACCTCAAGCGAACATGAAATCCCTGGGAGGTTCGCACATTTTTTATAGGTAAAACCTTTAAAAATATTCAAATATGTATTAAAATGGGATTTAAGAATGGTAGTAAAATCAACATATTGATTTTAGATTGACAGAAACACTAACTGTCGCAGTCGCATCCCTACACGGGGTGCGTGGATTGAAATCCAAAAACTAGTTACATCACGCTCTAATCTAAGTGGTCGCATCCCTACACGGGGTGCGTGGATTGAAATTACTGTTCCACGATTAAATCCGCCTGCACGCGAATGGGTCGCATCCCTACACGGGGTGCGTGGATTGAAATTTAAATGATGTCCAGTCATTACAGTCACGCTCCCTTGTCGCATCCCTACACGGGGTGCGTGGATTGAAATTCCTTACCTGACTCGGACACACCTTCAATAGCATCGTCGCATCCCTACACGGGGTGCGTGGATTGAAATCTCGAATGTTCCGGCGATGATCGGAGTCCCTTCGTCGCATCCCTACACGGGGTGCGTGGATTGAAATCATTTGTGCAACTTCTCCACGAATTCGTGTACATGTCGCATCCCTACACGGGGTGCGTGGATTGAAATGATTATGATTTCATTCATATCTCGAATTGTAGGAGTCGCATCCCTACACGGGGTGCGTGGATTGAAATCATAATTCGTATCTTCTCATATAAACCTCTCCTTGTCGCATCCCTACACGGGGTGCGTGGATTGAAATATCAAGACCCGACCACATATGAGAATAATGTTTTGTCGCACCCTACACGGGGTGCGTGGATTGAAATTCCAATGGGATGTAGACGACTCATACTTAAGTATAGTCGCATCCCTCTAAGGGGTGTGACGTTCAAAGTTAAAAATATTTAACCAAAAAGCCACACTCCAATCGGGCGTGTGGCTTTTTATTTTACAATTTTAAATGGGTAAATAAGGTAGATTCTATATATATTAATCTTGCTTACAATATTCTCATAAAATAATTTACATTTTAATAAGACTTAATATTCTGAAGATAATTAATATTATCCTCGTCTTTTGTTCTGAATGGTATTTGCTAGGTGTGTATTTAGGACGATTTTAACAGAAAAATAATATAAATACGATACAGCTTTACTGGATCTACGTCAATATTTTAAACAAACTTTAAAAGTTATTAAGTCTAATTTATTAGTTTATAGTAAAGTAAGAATATCAACACATTATTATGCAATAAATAACTTCAATGGTATAATAATGAAAAACCTAAGTATAAAAAACTATATTTATATATCCTTCTTAAGTTTGGGAGGTGATTCAATGCAATTTATTGCTCATATTCGTTCGAGGGATCATTTCTACCAATCAGTTGAAGAACATTTAGAAAATGTCGCTTATTTAGGAAGACGATATGGTGAGCCGATTGGGTTTGGTGCACATGCTGAATTGGCTGGTTTACTGCATGATATGGGTAAATTCACAATACACTTTTCTGAATATATTGAAAACACTGTTATATATAAAGAAGTATCCCATAAAAAAATTGATCATTCGACAGCTGGTGCTAAATATTTGTATGAGTTGTTCTATGATGGGTCTGATTTACAGAAGTTAGTTATCGAAATTGTAGGAATGGCGATACTCTCACATCATTCAGGCTTACAAAATTTTTCCCAATTAGATTTACAAGAGTCTGATTATATAAGGCGTGTGCTTAAAAAAGACTTACCTTATTACAATGAAGTGAAAAGCAACTTTGAAAAAAATAAACAATTTACTCAGAGGGTAAAACAATTAGTAGATGAAGCGTGCCAAGAGTTACAAGGTTTTCTACAAAAAATACGCGGGCTAGGTCATGCTAATTTATATGTAAGCTATTTACAAAAGTTGATCTTTAGTATTTTACTCGATGCGGATCGAACAGATGCCCGGCGTTTTGAAGAAGATGACGCTTCATCGTTAGAATCCACTTATTCCTTTCAGCATGCCTATGATACTTTGATGAAGTCGGTACGGCAATTTGAAAAAAGCAAAAAGCCAATCGACTTGTTACGCTCTAAAATGTCGAGAAGTTGTGATATGAAGGCAGAGGAGCCTTCAGGTATTTATACTTTATCGGTTCCAACAGGTGGCGGTAAAACCTTTGCCAGTTTACGCTATGCCTTAAAACACGCCTATTTGCATGATAAAAAGAGGATTATTTATGTAGTTCCTTATACGACGATTTTAGAGCAAAATGCTGAAGCTGTAAGAAAAATTATTAATGATGATGAGGCTGTTTTAGAGCATCATGCTAATGTAGTAGATGCTAGAGATCAGGGAGAAGATTACTATGATGATCCACTCCATAAAAAAATGCAACTTGCCCGTGATAACTGGGATTATCCGATTATTTTTACGACAGCTGTTCAATTCCTCGATGCTTTTTTCCAAAAAGGAACCCGTAAAACAAGGCGGCTTCATCATTTAACGAATGCGGTTATAATTTTTGACGAAGTTCAGTCTGTTCCTTACCGTCATTTTGCTTTATTTAATACGGCAGTTAATTTCCTACACTATGTTGGAAATAGTTCTATCTTATTGTGTACGGCAACCCAACCAGCAGTAGACCATATGGAGTATCCAATGCGGTTAACCGAGCCAGTAGAGATTGTGGAACAACTAGATAAGGTGGCTCATGCCTTTGAACGTGTATCCATTCATCTCGAGGTGAAAAAAACAGGATGGTCAGCGTCGCAACTTGCTGAAAGAGTAAGAGAAGAAATGAGACATAAACAGTCAACCCTTATCATTTTAAATACAAAAACAGCCGTGCGGAAGCTATATGCAGAGTTGCAAGACTATGACGAAGGGCTTGTATATCACTTAAGTACATCGATGTGTCCCGCTCATCGAGATCATGTCTTAACAGAGATACGACATAAGCTAGGCAAGGAGCCAGTTATTTGTATTAGTACACAGCTTATTGAGGCAGGAGTCGATATCAGCTTTGAAGCTGTTTTTCGATCCTTGGCTGGTCTCGACTCGATCGCACAAGCTGCGGGACGCTGTAACCGCAATGCTGAAGCAGAGCGGGGAGATGTGTATATTTTTAAATCATCAGATGAAACGTTGAAGTTTTTACCTGAAATTCGTATCGGTGCCGAAGTGATGGAGAATTTCATCCTTCCCAATGAAGAGTTTATTGAGAATTTGTTGCACCCTAAGGTAATCGAACGTTACTTTACTTATTTTCATCGTCAGGCTGAACGGGAAATAACGAAAAATCCACAAGGACTCGACCTCCCCCTAATCGATTTAATAAATGGAAAGTTTCAAATGGATGTACATACTATTTCACGGTCTAGCTTTAAAACTTTAGAAACTTATTTTGAAGCAATTCATTCACCTACGACTTCTGTTCTCGTGCCTTATGATGAAACGGCTAAAAATATGATCGCTCTTTTAAATGAGGAGCTTACATTAGATGAATTTAATACATATATCAAACGAGCCCAACGATATGCAGTGAATTTATTTGATTATGAGCTTGCAATGTTAGAAAAAGAAAACTTAATCTATCCACTGTTAAAGGAGGGGATTATAGCGGTTAGAGAAGAGGGTTACAGCAACCAATACGGGATATCTTTTCTAGGAGAAGGAGAGAAGGCCGATTTATTTTTTTAGGAGGTGAAGAGATGAGAAACCAGATTGAATTTATCGTTTATGGAAAATACGCCTTATTTACTGATCCGGTAACACGGATTGGAGGGGAAAAATTTACATACCAAATTCCGACCTATCAAGCTTTAAAAGGAATCGTCGAATCGATTTACTGGAAGCCAACAATTACTTGGTACATTGACCAAGTCCGGGTGATGAATCCGATTCAAACAGAAGTAAAAGGAGTAAGGCCGATACGTTACCAAGACGATAAAAACGAATTAGCCTATTACACTTATTTACGTGAACCAGCCTACCAAGTTCGTGCTCACTTTGAGTTTAATGAACATCGACCGGATTTAGCCTTCGACCGTAACGAACATAAACACCATAATATTGCAAAACGGTCAGTTAAACGCGGAGGCCGGCGTGATATTTATTTAGGAACGAGGGAATGTCAAGGCTATGTAGAAGCTTGTACCTTCGGTGAAGGAGAAGGTTATTACGATGATTACGGAGAAATTAGTTTTGGTCCCATGTTTCATGGATTTACTTATCCCGATGAAAATGAAGCGAGAGAGCTACAAGCGAGAATTTGGGTTCCGACGATGAAAGATGGTGTTATTACGTTTCTTCGACCAGAGGAGTGTGAAATGATAAGGACTATCAAGCAAGGCGAAGTAAAGAAGTTCACTAAACATGAAAACTTCACACCGGTGGACGATGAGTATAGAGCGATATTTAGGGAGGGTAATTCATGAGTTGGATGCAACAGTTGTATAACGTATATGAACATAATGAACACCTCATCGGAGTGTTCGAAGAAAGGCGTAATCAGCGTATGACCTTGCTTCCGGTAGCCCATATGCTACAAAATGCTCAAATTCAAATCAACTTAACTCCAGAAGGCAATTTTCATAATGCCAAAGTGATTGAAAACGAAAGAACAATCGTTCCAATGTCCTTGAATTCAGCCAATCGTGCAGGCAGTGCCATTCGCCCACACTATTTACATGATAAATTATTTTATGTTGCCGGTGACTATATAGAATACGGTGGTAATGAAAAGCGGGTAAAGTATTTTGAGGAATACTACAAACAAATGAAGGAATGGGCTTCCCATGATGAAGCACCTTTAGAAGTAAAGGCGATTTATACATATATCGCTCAAAAAAGTGTCGTGCGTGATCTCATTGATGAGGGAATCTTTCCTGTAGATAATGAAGGGAAAGTCATTTTAAAAATGTCTGGTAGGGACCGTCCTGATATTTATAAATTAGTATCCGGAGAGGTGCTTGATGCTTTCGTTCGTTTTAATGTTTTGACGGAGGAAAATATACCCGTATGGGAAAATCGTCGCCTATTCGATGCTTTTATCGACTATTATGAAACGGTAAATGAAAAGGAAGCGGAGCGGGGGCTTTGTTACGTCACAGGTAAAATTGACGACATACTCACGACTCAACACGGCGCAAGAATTCGACACGCAGGTGATATGGGGAAGTTAATATCAGCTAACGATCATGTGGGCTTTACTTATCGTGGTCGTTTTGCCAAGCCGACAGAAGCGGTACAAATCGGTTATGATGTTTCGCAAAAATCCCACCAAGCTTTACGCTGGCTTATTCAACGACAAGGAACCAATGTTGATACGCGATATTTCCTTGCCTTCGGTATCGAACATGTAGATATACCTGCACCCTTTTCAAGTGGCTTAGATATTTTATCAGAAGATTTAAAGGAACAAGCCGAGACTAAACCATTAACAGAAACCGTTGTTGCTGAAGAAATTAATAAGGCGATGAAAGGCTATGAAAGAACATTCAATGATAAGCACCTATCTAATATTGTTATTATGGCTCTTGATGCCGCTACTTCAGGACGATTATCGATTGTATATTATCAAGAATTAGTTCCGAGGTTATACCTTGATAATTTAACCCACTGGCATCAAACCTGTCGTTGGTTACTCTCCTCGTGGAACAAAGAAACGAGACGGTACCGACGTTTTATTGGTTCACCATCAACTTATAAAATTGTTGAGTCGGTTTATGGTAGAAAAGCAGATTCCCGTATAAAAAAAGAACTCTATACTCGCTTACTACCGTGCATTGTCGAAAAAAAGCCAATTCCGAAAGATGTCGTCCGAACTATTTTTAATCGAGTGCTTAATCCAAGTAGTTTTCGACAAGTCAATGAATCTTGGGAAGAAACATTACATGTCGCTTGTGCATTAATTGCTAAACAGTATGAAAGTGAGGGATATACCGTGGCCTTACAAACTGATAATAATTCTCGTGATTACTTATTTGGAAGATTACTAGGAATTGCAGAAGTAATGGAAAGGCGAGTATTGGATGAAAGAAAGGAAACGAGGGCAACAAATGCGACTAGATATTTTAATTCCTTTAGTCAGCATCCAGCTCGAACTTGGCAAGTAATTCGAAAACAATTAAATCCATATTTCGAACGGATGGGTACAAAGGCAAGATTTTATGCTAAAGAAATTCAACAAATCGAATCGAGGATGACACCTGAGCAAATGACAGATGAACCTCTTGGACCAGTTTTTTTACTTGGATATAGTAGCCAAGTCCAACATTTTTACACAAAGAAGGAGGAAGAATAAGATGACAGTATTACAAAATAAGATTGATTTTGCAGTTGTATTTTCAGTAAATAAGGCTAATCCAAATGGTGATCCCTTGAATGGAAACAGGCCTCGTCAAGACTTTAATGGGTATGGAGAAGTGTCCGATGTAGCAATTAAACGTAAATTAAGAAACCGATTGCAAGATGAGGGAGAAGCTATTTTAGTTCAAGCAGATGAACGTCGTAAGGATGAGTTTAGGAGTATTCGGGATCGTGTGGCTTCTATACCAGAACTTGAGAAAATATTGAAAAATGCAAAAGGAAACGTTGATTTAGCTGAAAAAATAGCCTGTGACACTTGGTATGATGTAAGAGCCTTTGGGCAAGTTTTTGCTTTCAAAGGAGATAAGTTAAGTCTTGGAATTAGAGGTCCTGTATCGATTCATACAGCGACAAGTATCGAACCTGTCGATATTACTAGTACACAAATTACCAAGAGTGTCAATTCAATCACAAATAAGAAGTCCCCTAGTCAGAAAACAGAAGATACAATGGGGATGAAACATCGAGTCGATTTTGGAGTCTATGTATTCTATGGCAGTATCAGCCCCCAATTAGCTGAAAGAACAGGTTTTACTTCCGAAGATGCTGAAAAATTAAAAAAAGCTTTAAGAACATTATTTGTCAATGATGCTTCTTCTGCTAGACCTGATGGAAGTATGGAGGTAAATAAGGTGTTTTGGTGGGAGCATAATAATAAGCTGGGGCAGTATTCATCGGCCAAGGTTCACAGAACTGTAAAGGTAGATAGAATCAAAGATGAAACACCGCCATCGATTGAGCACTATAAGATTTATGCTGAAGAATTAGAAGGACTTCAAGTAGAAGCCTATGAAGGTCTATAATGAATCTGACTATTTGATGTTGTCAGGTATTCAGCACTTTGTGTTTTGTCGACGACAATGGGCCTTAATCCATATCGAACAAGAATGGGACGAAAATATTTTTACAATCGAAGGCCACCACTTGCATGAAAAGGTCGATGATGGAGCGATCCGAGAGAAACGAGGTGACACTCTTTACATTCGCGCCTTACCCGTCCATTCGCCAACGCTTGGTATTAATGGCATATGCGATATGGTCGAATTTATAAAAGATGAAGAAGGTGTAGAAATAGCGGGTGAAAAAGGACGCTATCTTCCGAAACCAATTGAGTATAAACGTGGAAAACCAAAAACGCACGAAGCGGACATTTTACAATTAACAGCTCAAGTCATGTGTTTAGAAGAGATGCTATGTACGACAATCTCTGAAGCAGCCTTGTTTTATCATGAAATAAAAAGAAGAGAGCCCGTTAAAATCACCGATGAACTACGTCACAAGGTTAAACGTATAACCGAAGAGATGCATCATTTTTATCGAAAACGATACACTCCCCGTGTTAAAACGGGGAGACATTGTAAGAGCTGTTCTTTGCGTCATATTTGCCTACCAAAATTATTGGAGAGAGAAACGGTCACTACTTATATGAATAGGTTGTTGAAAGAATGAAGCGATTATTAAATATTATGTATGTTACCCAACCGGATATTTATTTAGGCTTAAAAGGAGAAAATATTCATTTGTTGAAAGACGGTGAAACGGTTGCTCGTGTACCTCTGATTAATTTAGAAGGTATTTGTACTTTCGGGAGACAAGGGGTAAGTCCAGCCTTAATGGCCTCTTGTATGGAGAAAAACATAAGTATTAGTTTTTTTACTACTAGTGGTCGTTTACGGGGACGTGTAATAGGGATGACAAATGGTAATGTGACCTTACGTAAAAAACAATATAATATATCAGAGGACGAAGGACAAAGTGCATCTATTGCAAAACACATGATTGTGGGGAAGATTTTTAATAGCGAACATGTTTTAAGAAGGGTCATCCGCGATCATGCTTTACGAATCAATGTAAATGAGATTGACAATGCCGTAAACTTATTAAGGAAGGCTCAAGAAAGGGCGCTTGAAGCTAACGAGTTAGAAGAGCTAAGAGGGATAGAAGGAAATGCAGCTAGTGCATATTTTAATGTTTTTAATGAATGTATCCTCCAACAAGAAGGAGATTTTGCATTTCATGGAAGGGTACGGAGACCACCTACAGATCGTACAAACGCTTTGCTTTCCTTTGCTTATAGCCTTTTAACATCAGAAGTAGCAGCTGCGTTAGAAGGAGTAGGTTTAGACGCATATGTTGGCTTCTTACATCGAGATCGTCCTGGAAGGCTGTCCTTAGCTCTAGATGTAATGGAGGAATTACGTCCAATTATGGTCGATAGGTTTATCTTAACTTTGATTAATAGAAAACAAATCAAGGCAAGTGACTTTATTATCAAGGAGAACAAGACAGTTCTATTAACCGACGATGCGAGGAGAAAATTTTTCTCATTATGGCAAGAAGAGAAAGAAAAGACAATTACCCATCCATATTTGAAAGAGAAAATAAAGTGGGGACTTATTCCACACGTACAATCCTTGTTATTAGCTCGTTTTCTTCGCGGTGATTTAGATGGTTATCCGCCATTATTATATAGATAGAAACATTAGGTAATTTAAGAGGAAGATATAGTATAATGATTAAAGGTGACATATATGTTGGTTTTAATAACTTATGATGTACAGACATCGTCATCAGGTGGGGCCAAACGATTGCGTGATGTTGCAAAAAAATGTGAACAATATGGCGTCCGTGTACAATATTCAGTTTTTGAGTGTATTGTTGATAGTGCTCAATTACGCCAACTTGAAATTGATTTAGAGAAAATTATCGATCATGATCGAGATAGTATTCGTATTTATAAACTTGGTAAAAATTATAAAAATAAAGTGACACATATCGGTGCGAAAGAATCATTAAAGGTAGATGAGCCCTTAATATTCTAGTTGCGAACCTTAAGCGAACATGAAATCCCAGGGAGGTTCGCACAACGATTTGTTGAAATATGGTAATTTCGGGCGGGTAATTTGTTAAATTTCCCTTTTTGTAAATCAAAAAATCTATATATAGTCTTCTGTGGCTTTATTTGCCTATATGTCGCAGTCGCATCCCTATATGGGGTGCGTGGATTGAAATGTTTGTTAAACCTAACTCTTTCAACTGCTCTCTATGTCGCATCCCTATATGGGGTGCGTGGATTGAAATATCCATCCTTTTACGTCTTTTACGTGGGTAGACGTCGCATCCCTATATGGGGTGCGTGGATTGAAATTCTTATTTCCGTATACCATTGAAAAAACTCTTGCGGTCGCATCCCTATATGGGGTGCGTGGATTGAAATTGTTTGGTGGTGAATGAATGAACAATACAGAAAGTCGCATCCCTATATGGGGTGCGTGGATTGAAATTGAAAGCGGGACGTGTTATACCATCCACTAACACACGTCGCATCCCTATATGGGGTGCGTGGATTGAAATCGGTTACCGGCATGGACGGAGCGCACGCCGCCTCCGTCGCATCCCTATATGGGGTGCGTGGATTGAAATTTACGGGTGGGTTGAAAACAACCAAAATCCGATGTCGCATCCCTATATGGGGTGCGTGGATTGAAATCCCATCATGCCAAACCTCCTGCTTTAGAGGTTTGAGGTCGCATCCCTATATGGGGTGCGTGGATTGAAATATTGACGTCGAAAACATAAGCACCATTAAACATTGTCGCATCCCTATATGGGGTGCGTGGATTGAAATGGAGTAGCCGAGAGCAACAAAAAGTTAGTGCTGTGGTCGCATCCCTATATGGGGTGCGTGGATTGAAATCTTCGTTTCTTTGTCACGAAATGGTTGTAACACTGTCGCATCCCTATATGGGGTGCGTGGATTGAAATACCTGTAAGACTCCACTCACCGCAAACTAAATCGGTCGCATCCCTATATGGGGTGCGTGGATTGAAATCGTCATGGAGTCGATGTCTTTTGTTTCGTGGCCGAGGTCGCATCCCTATATGGGGTGCGTGGATTGAAATGGTGAACTAGATGAAGAGCAACAAAAACAGATATGTCGCATCCCTATATGGGGTGCGTGGATTGAAATCAGACTTATCACAATCGGTGCAAAAGGCATTAGAGTCGCATCCCTATATGGGGTGCGTGGATTGGGTTCACCTTAATATAATTAAATTAGTTATGCTTCTTGACGAACCTTCGATCAACTATGTCTTTGTTGTCAGCTTTTTCTCTTTTATAACTAAGAAACTCCAACTGGATATATAATTTGTGATCGGGTTGTTTTATCGAAGTTTTGTTCTGACCTAATTACAAAATTTTCTAGATTAGTCAGTAGAATAGAGCTTTGAGAACTTAGCATTAAGTGGAGAAATCACCCTTTACTTTTAAAGATTACTTTAGTTTGGATTGCTAAAATTGATGCTAGTATAGTTTCATGGACACATCTTAGTTAAGTCATTACAATCAATCTTAGGAGGATGTGTCCAATGAAACATAAAAATAACGGAAAACGATACAATGACGACTTTCGTAAAATGGTTGTTGAGTTATATAATTCGGGTCAATCAGTTAAAAGTTTAAGCAGCGAATATGGCGTTTCTGAAGTAACTATTTATGCATGGATTAAAAAGTTCAATCCAATTGAATTAGAAGATGGAACCTCTGTAACGCCAGATGATTATGTAAAATTACAGAAACAAATACTTAAATTACAACAGGAAAATGATATCTTAAAAAAGGCTATGGCTATATTCGCAAAAAAGTAAATGATGCTGAAATAACTGATTTTATTCGTGACCAAAAAGAAAATTTTCCGGTACAAACTATGTGTCAAATACTTGAAATTCCGAGAAGTACATTCTATCAATCGTTAAATAAAACAATCTCTAAGCGTGAACGAGAAAACAATGAATTAACTAAAGAAATCGTTGAGATCCACAAAGAAAGTAAACAACGTTATGGTGCACCAAAAATTCATCAACAATTGATAAAGAAGGGTTATAAGGCTAGCCTAAACCGTGTTCAGCGTTTGATGAAAAAAGCTGATATTAGATCAATAGTTGTTAAAAAGTTTCGGCCTACGCCTAGCAAAGAAACTATTGTAGAACGTGAAAATATTCTTGAAAGAGACTTTTCTACAGAAACTATTAATCAAAAATGGGTTGGTGATATCACCTACATCCATACACTTCGTGATGGTTGGTGTTATCTTGCATCAGTTATGGATCTTCATACTAAAAAGATAGTAGGTTATTCTTTTTCTCGTACGATGACGACTGATTTAATAATAAAAGCACTAGAAAATGCTTATTACGCACAAAAACCTGATGAA
>Ga0079226_10000646_pt1 | contig 25152 bp, 27 predicted proteins | sample Poulit2014_FD_76345 | JGI IMG/M metagenome (GOLD analysis project Ga0079226, IMG submission 76345) | Agricultural soil microbial communities from Georgia to study Nitrogen management - Poultry litter 2014 | ecosystem: Environmental > Terrestrial > Soil > Agricultural land | place: USA: Georgia...
TGAGGCCGAACAGCTACCAACAACATGAACACCCAAACCCACACCAGGGACCACACCAAAGATAACCTGCATCAGCCGGAAACAATGCTGCCAGCCCCCACCCTGTGCTTATGCTGGCAGGAAACAATCATCGAGTAACATTTGCTTAAAAATAAAATGTAACCAAAGCTTGTTGCCATTTGGCTGAAATTGCATGGTAACGGACCTTATCTGCATCTAACTTCTCCTAATTAGAGCTTATCTTTCAACAAAAGAGATAATTATCCATTTGTAACAATTGGTGCTCACCGTGATTGCTTTCTATAGTGCAGTAGTTCCGATAAGCAGGAATGGCATTATTCAATACTGTTTTATCTTCGAGGAGTACCATGCCCCATCCCAACCATTGGTCCGCTGATGCAGTACAAGAACTTTTCAATGAGGGTGTACTAGCGCTTTTATGGCGTGCCCAGACTGTCCATCGCCGTTATCACGATAGCGCCGCCATTGAACTTGCTTCGCTGCTCTCCATCAAAACCGGTGGCTGTCCTGAAGACTGTGCCTACTGCCCACAGTCCAAGCACCATGACGCGGGTTTGCCCAGTGAGCCCATGCTGGATCTGCCCACCGTGCGGCAAGCTGCCCGGAAAGCCAAGGCACAAGGGGCCAAAAGATTTTGTATGGGTGCTGCTTGGCGCTCGCCCACCGAAAAGCAAATCGATCAGGTTATCCCCCTTATCAAGGAAATTAAAGCCTTGGGTCTGGAAAGCTGTGTCACCTTGGGCATGCTTAAAAAGGGGCAGGCCGAACGGCTACGTGCTGCTGGTCTGGATTATTACAACCATAACCTGGATACTAGTGTCTCTTTTTATGATGAAATTATTAGCACCAGGCAGTTTGCTGACCGCCTCGACACGCTGCGCTCAGTACGTGCCGCCGGCTTGAAAAGCTGTGTTGGTGGTATTATCGGTCTGGGCGAATCAGTGGCTCAGCGTGCCGAGTTGATTGCCACGCTTGCCAATCTTGACCCCTACCCTGAATCGGTACCCATCAACCAGTTGGTGGCCATACCTGGAACACCGTTAGGTGAACAGCCCCCGGTGCCTTTTTTTGAATTTTTACGCACTATAGCTATCGCACGTATCTGCATGCCCAAAGCAAAAATCAGACTATCAGCTGGGCGCGAGCAACTCAGCGACAGTGAGCAAACCCTATGCTTTTTAGCTGGGGCTAATTCCATCTTTGTTGGTGAACTGCTGTTGACCACCCCTAATACATCAGCAGAGCGCGACCGCCAGCTTCTAAAGACCTTGGGTCTAACTGCGGAGGTGAACTGAACATGTGGTATTTGGCCTTCAGTATCCTTTGCAGCGTCACCGTATCGGTTTTCCTCAAGGTGGCCTATAGACGTCATTGGCAAGTAAGCCAGGCCATCGCAACCAACTACCTCATGGCCAGTGCCCTGACCCTGGTGCTATTGCGTCCCCAGTTATCTCAACTCACCCATGGGCAAACCCCTTATTTTGTCCTGCTGGCACTGGGCCTTCTGCTGCCTAGCATCTTTGTGGTTATGGCCTTGGCTGTGCGCCATGCTGGCATCATCCGTTCCGATGCTGCCCAGCGCCTTTCGCTGCTAATTCCCCTGTTGGCGGCCTTTCTGTTCTTTGGCGAGGCTTTTGATGGCTGGAAGCTGGGGGGCATTGTTTGTGGCCTGGTGGCCATCTTGTGCCTGACCATTAGTCGCCCTGCCCCGGCTCAGGCTACTGTCTCAGCTCAGGCTGCCACCTCGGCATCAAGGTCGCAGGCCTTTGCAGCATCCGTGCCAGCTACCTCACAGGGGTCGACCCCGCCTGCCATACGGCAAAAAAGCGGGGCCAAAATTACCGCCTTACTGTTATTTGGGGTCTGGATGGGCTATGGACTGATTGATGTCCTCTTCAAACAGCTGGCGCAAGCAGGGCTGGCCTTTACCAACAGCCTGATTATCAGCTTCGTCCTGGCGGGTCTGCTGATGCTGGCCGGGCTGCTTTGCACCCGCACACGTTGGGATGCGCCCAGTTTGCTTGCTGGCTTGCTATTGGGCTTGTTTAATTTTGGCAATATTTATTTTTATGTGCGCGCACATCAACAATTTCCAGCAAATCCGGCCCTGGTCTTCGCCGCCATGAACATAGGCGTAATTAGCCTGGGTACCATCGCTGGCTTAAGCCTCTTTGGCGAGCGCATCAACCGCTGCATTGCTTTGGGTTTGCTTCTGTCCCTGGGTGCCATTGTTTTGCTGCTGCCCTAGTCTGGCACGATAGCTCTTGCAATGGCGAGCTATTGCGATGGGGTTGGCTCTGTTACCAGCTCAGCGGCGGGCTCCTCTTCTGCAAGATCAGCCTGGGGATCATGGGAAATATCAATTTCCACATCCACCCGCGGATCCAGCGGTGATATCCCGCCCGCTGATTGCAAGCTATCGGGCATGGGCACAAATTCAGTGGGTGCATCCTGGCTCAGGTGGGTGCCGCTTACCTTGGCAGGCCGGACAAAAACAACCAGGCAGAAGCTACACAGGGCCACAAAAATATAATAGGTATGGCTACCCCAGAAATCCATGACCAGACCAACCAACAAAGGGCCCAAACAAGCGCCCAGCCCGTAGACCATGTACAAAATGGCGCTAAGCCCGACGCGGCGTTCGGGGTCCACATTATCGTTAGCAAAGGCAGCCCCAAGGGGATACAGGGTAAATTGCAGCACCCCAAAGGCAGCAGAAAACACCAACAGCGCTTCGTAAGGCAGAATAATCCAGCCCCAAAGCGGTATGGTACATAAAAACATCAGCAAGGCACTAAAACGCATCAGCTGCACCCGGTTGACCCTGTCTGCCAGCCAGCCCATGGGCCACTGCGCCAGCAAGCCAGCGGCCACCGATACTGCCACAAACATGGCTGCCTGCTCGCTGCTTAAATTGGTGCGCACCGCATACACCGGCGCCAAGCCATAAAAGGCCCCTGTGATCATGCCCGCCATCAACAAGGCTAATAAGGACATGGGTACACGCTCAAAATAATAACGAGCATGCAAGGGGGCTGGCACCTGCAAGGCAGGGTGCAGACGACGGGTCAGGGCGATGGGTATCAAACTGAGCACCGCACAAATGGCCACAAATACCAAGGGGCGAAAGTCCAGCACGGTAAAACGCGCCAGAATAAATTGCCCCAATACCGTGCCCATACTGGTCATGACCATATAAAAGGCAAATACGGTTCCGCGCTGATTATTTTCTGTTTGTTCGTTCAGCCAGCTTTCCAGGGCCATAAATTGGGTCACCATAGCCGCGCCGGCAAAAAAGCGCAGCACCAACCAGACACTAATGGGTTCTACCAAAACTTGCACCAAGGTGGCCACGGTCACGATGGCCGCCGTTGCGGCATAGGCACGAATATGCCCAACCCCAATAATTAATTTGTGCCCCACACGTGCACCGATGACCAACCCCAAATAGTAGGCAGCGAGCAGGCCACCTACCCAGACCTCTGACACAGACATCTCGGTTAGGCGCAAGCCCATATAGGTATTGAACAGCCCCGAGCCTGTCAAAAGCAATAAAGTGGCCAAATATAACGAGAAAAAAGCGGCGACGGTATGCAGCATGATATTGAGGAAAAAGAATTATGTACGTTCAATCAATGGCCATGAGGCAACCCCCTGGTTTTACCGGGGTTGCCTGACACCAAATCGGGGTAGACAACCTTGGCCCGCCAACGGAAGGGTTGCCACTATTTTGGAAGGTAGATGTTAAAGTATAAAAGAAAAACGGCGCGCGCCTGGCGCAAAACAGCTGGACAGCCCAATGAGAAGACAACCGGACAAGGCTTTGTTAGGCAACAACAACATCCTTGAGTATCATGCTAGCTAAGCAATGCATTTGCGTACGCATGGGCAGGCGCGAAAGCGCCTATAATTCTCTCAAAACACACCATTGATCTCAAGTTAAAGAATATTATGAGCCGTTCTTCTCTTGCAGCAGCCCAACTTAGTCACCTTAGTGCCACCGGCGAAGCCCAAATGGTCGACATCAGTGCCAAAACACGCAGTTACCGCGAGGCCATCGCCCGCAGCACTATCTACCTGGGCCCTGTCGCTTTTGACCTGCTTTCCGCACAAAAGAATGCCAAGGGCGAAGTGCTGAACACCGCCCGCATTGCGGGCATTCTGGCAGCCAAGCGCTGCGCCGACTTGATTCCCCTATGCCATCCACTCATCCTGGACTATGTAGGTATCGACTTCGAGCTTGACGCGACCAGGCACAGTGTTACCATTCGTGCCACCTGTCGCTGTGCCCACACCACAGGGGTTGAAATGGAAGCGCTAACTGCTTGCTCAGTTGCGGCTCTGACCATCTACGACATGTGCAAAGCGGCCGACAAAGGCATCGTCATCGAAGATACCCGCCTTGAATTCAAATCCGGGGGAAAAAGTGGTACCTGGCAAGCCGATCAACCCAGCGCCTAACTATCAGGTTTATTGCAAGGAAATAGCAAGGAAATACGATGAGCGCCCAACAATTCAAAATTCTGTACTTTGCCCAAGTCGCTGAACGCCTCGAGAAGCGCGAGGAAACCTGGCCTCTGAATCAGCCACTGAATGTGGCCGGCCTCATTGAGCAGCTCTGTAACCAATACCCGCAGCTAGCTCCGCTGAAGCCACGCTTGCAAGTGGCCATTAACCAGGAACATGCTGCGCAGGACGCCCCCATTAATGCTCACGATGAGGTCGCCGTCTTTGAGCCAGTCACCGGAGGTTAGTCATGATCACCATCCAAACCGAAGATTTTGATGCCGCCCAGCTATTGCAGGAAATGCGCGCCAAACACCATGGCCACCAAGGCGCCATACTCAGCTTTGTTGGCTATGTGCGCGATTTTGCCCCCGATGCGCAGACCAAAACATTATTTTTAGAGCATTATCCGGGCATGTGCGAACGCGAAATAGAAAATATTTGCCAAACCGCCCAAAAGCGTTGGGATATTCTCTCGTATCGGGTGGTTCACCGCGTGGGCGCCCTCGATAACGGCAGCCAGATCGTCTTTCTGGCGGTGGCCAGCCGCCACCGCACTGAAGCATTCCGGGCCGGAGAATACATCATCGATGCCCTGAAAACCCGCGCCCCCTTCTGGAAACGCGAACATCTCGAAGATGGCCAACATTTTTGGGTTGAACAACGAGCCGAGGATGCCGCCCGAACAGCCTCATGGGAAGAGATGGATCAATGAACGCCCCAGGCAAAGTACTGTATTATCAATAAAGCCCGCCCGGGCAGGCCTGCAACGACCGTGTCCTGCGGGGTGATATCTACCTGCCAGCAATTTTTATTTTGGAGTTCTTATGGCAAGACTATCTCTCAACTGCGCCGTGCTGACCATCAGCGCTGACCCCAACAAAGCGGATAGTACCGGTGATTTTCTCCAAGAAGCTGTTCAAGCCGCCGGCCACCAATGCGTGGTGCGCGAACGCAGTAACGGCTGCCGCTATGACATCCGCAAGCGCCTAAGCCAATGGATCGCTGATGATTCCATCCAGGTTATCCTGTGTTCTGGCGGCACCGGCTATGGCCCACACAAAAACACCGTGCCCGCAGTACGCCCACTATTTGACGAAGAAGTCTCTGGCTTTGGCGAATTATTCCGCGCCCTGTCCTATGCAGATATTGGCAGCGGTGCCATCCAGTCCGAAGCCCTGGCTGGCCTGGCCAACAATAAGATCATTTTCTGCGTGCCGGGCTCAACAGGGGCAGCCAAACTTGCCTGGCAAGAACTAATTCAGCCTCAACTTGACGAAGGCACTAACCCGTGCAACTTTGCCCGACACTGCAGCGCTTAATGCCACTAGCGGTTAATCCCATTTACTGTTCACAAGGAGCAACATGCTAGATTTTGACTCTGCCCAAGATCGCCTCATACAGGCAGCCACCATGCCGGCCCGTTCCGAGCGTATTCCTGTTGAACGCGCATTAGGCCGTATCAACGCTGAAACGGTATATGCCAATCTGGATATCCCTCCAGCAGATAATAGCGCCATGGACGGCTACGCCATACGTCACGCTGAAACGCAGCTAGATGAGCCCATGCCCATCCAGGATCATATTTATGCTGGTGATGAGCCCATGCCGCTTAAGCCCAAACAAGCTATCCGCTTGTTTACCGGTAGCCTTATGCCCGACGGAGCAGATACGGTCGTCATGCAAGAGCATTGCACAGAGATCGAGGGCAGTGTTGAAATCAACCGTTTGCCCCCCGCAGGCGCCAATGTCCGCTTTCGTGGCGAAGACATGGCCAAAGACCAGACCATCATTGCCCAGGGGCAAACACTCAACAGCCGCCACCTGGCCATTTTGGCCACCCAGGGCTGCACGCACATCGATGTTTACCCCGTACCAAAAATTGGTATCCTGAGCACTGGCGATGAACTCATCAACCCAGGGCAACCGTTGCGCGAAGGGCAAATTTATAACTCTAACAGCCCCATGCTCAAAGGCATGATTGACGCCTTGGGGGCCGAGGCTACCGCCTGCATCCATGCACCCGATACCATTGAAGCCATCCAAGAGGCCCTGCGCCAGCTTACCGATAGCTGCGATGTGGTCCTAACGGTGGGCGGGGTATCCGTGGGCGACAAGGATTTTGTCAAACCTGCCATCGAACAGATGGGCGGGCGCATGGACCTCTGGCGGGTACGCATGAAACCGGGCCGCCCTGTAACCCTGGCCCAAGTGCGCCGCACCCCGGTCATTGGCTTGCCAGGCAACCCAGTCTCGGCCTATGCCATCTTTTTACTCATGGTCTCTCCGCTCATTCGCCGCCTGCAAGGGCGTACTCTGATCTTGCCCCCTGTGTTTTATGGGCAGCTGGAAACAGACCGTCAATTCCATGGGCCACGCGAAGAATTTCTGCGGGTACAGGCACACCCCAAAAATGATGGCCGCCTGCAGCTCATTGCCCACCCCAAGCAAGGCTCGGCCATGATCAGTTCACTGGCCTGGGCCAGCGGGCTGGCGCGCATCCCAGCTGATCAGGAAATCAAGGCGGGCGATACCGTCGCCTATTACGACTTTAGCCTGTGGGGACAATAGCCCTTTAAACGGCCAGAAACCAAAACAGCCAGAAACCAGTCAGGAACAGGCCCAGCTCAGCCGGGCCTGGGCTGCCCGCAGGTCTTCGGGGGTATTGATATTCATGAAAGCGTCCGCCTGCTGCGGGGGAAAATCTACCGCCTGCGCGCCCAGCTGATGCAACCACGGCATAACGCGACGCTCGCCAGCAGCGATATAGTGCCCCAAGGTATCCTGCGCCTGCACATGAATCAACAAGCACAACGGATAATCGCGATCGGCGCGGCAATAAAATGCCAAAGCCTGATCATTCTGTTGCTGTGCCTGTAACAGCCGCGGCGCAAAATCTGCAGGCAGAAACGGGCTGTCTACTGGCACACATAGCAGCCACGAAGTGCCACAATGTCGCAGCGCAGTCAATAATCCGATGAGGGGGCCCCCGTTGGTCGGCAGACTGTGGTCATCGGCCAGGACAGGCCCGTATTGAGCATATTGGCTTAGGTTTGTGTTGGCATTGATCAGCAAGGCGCTGGTCCAAGGCTGCAGTTGCTGCACCTGCCATGCCACCAGTGGCTGCCCACCCAGACTTAATAGCCCTTTGTCTACCTGATTGCCATCTGCGGATTGCAGGGCTTGCATGCGTCGTCCCTGGCCACCAGCCAATACCAACCCCGTTAACATCTGCGCTGTTAGCATCGCTGGTCTAACCCCCGATGTAGCTCATTTCAACTTTGGGTTGATCCCCACTTTGCTCGCCACGTTGTTCAGAATAACGATTATCGCGCCGTGCCCACATGTTGTTGATGAACTGCGCAACCTCGTCATCGGTTGCGCCAGCGCGCAGCAACGCGCGTACATCGTACCCCTGGGAACCGAACAGGCACAAAAAGAATTTGCCCTCGGGCGACAAGCGCAGGCGAGTACAATCACCGCAAAATGGTTGCGATACGCTGGTAATCAGGCCGATTTCACCCTGGCCATCTGTATAACGGTAGCGGCTGGCTACCTCGCCGCGATATTCGGCTGCCACAGGCTCTAGCTTGTAATGGGCCTGCAGACGGGCCAAAATTTCCTGACCAGTAAGCACCTCGCTAAGGTTCCAGCCATTGGTATTGCCAACATCCATATATTCGATAAACCGCAGTATATGCCCACGCGTGCGAAAGTACTCCGCCATGGGCACGATTTGGTCATCATTAAGCCCCTTGCGCACCACCACATTGACCTTGACAGGTTGCAGGCCAACAGCGGCAGCTTGCTCTATGCCCTCAAGCACCCGTTCAACGGCTACTTTGCTGTCACTCATATGTTGAAAGCGCTCGCCATCAAGCGCATCAAGGCTAACCGTAACGCGCTCTAAGCCGGCATCTTTAAGGGCCTGGGCTTTTTGTGCCAGCAAGGTACCATTGGTGGTCAAGGCAATCTCGATAGGATTCCCCTCGAGGGTTTTCAAAGGGCTAAGCAGCCCAATCAACACCTCGATATCCTTGCGCAGCAATGGCTCGCCACCGGTTAAGCGCAGTTTGCGCAGCCCCAGGCGGGTACCGATGCGTGCCACGCGGGCAATTTCTTCGAAACTGAGCAAATCGCCATGAGGCAAAAAAGGATAGTCAGCGCCAAATATTTCGCGCGGCATGCAATAGGTGCAACGAAAATTGCACTTGTCGGTGATCGAAATGCGCAAATCGCGTAAAGGCCGGCGATACTGATCACGTGCGGGCGTTCCCCGAGCTGGTAATGGACTAGTGCCCATCGCCGATGAATTGCGTACAATACGAATAGGGTGAGACATAAATAATGCCGCTACAATAATTAATTAGTCTGTCCATCAAAGCTTAAACCAAATGGGGACATAACACCAATATCCCCGGACATATTTTCAAGTATTCTCGGAGACGAACACCATGCCGCAACCCATCGACCGGGTCCCTGCCACAACCGCTGGCCCCACAGTCTCGGATCCAGTCATCGCTGCTATCTGTACACGTTTTCCGGCGCGCCAGGAATCACTGCTTCCCTTGCTTCACGCCGTACAAGCCGAGCTGGGTTTTATCCCCGCTCATGCCGTTGCCCAAATCGCAGCTGCCCTGAATATTTCTGTAGCCGAGGTACATGCCGTACTGCAGTTTTATACCTACTTTCAGTCCGAGCCCCCTGCTGCGCTAACCATAGAAATCTGCCACGCCGAAGCCTGCCAAGCGCAACAGTCCCTGCCCCTAATCGAACATATAGAACAACAGCTGGGTTGCCGCGTGGGCCAAAGAACTGCCAATGGACGCATTCAACTTAAAAAGGTTTATTGCCTGGGCCTGTGCACCCATGGACCCGTACTGCAAATCAATGAAAAACCTTATGTACGGCTCACCCCCGAATATTTCGACCAACTGATCGACGAGTTGCAGCCATGAACCAGTCAGCCTTGGAATTACGGGTCTATGTACCCCAAGACAGTCTCGCCATCGCTCTGGGGGCAGATGAAATCGCGGCCCAGATCACTCAGTGGGCCCGCCAGCAAGGGCTGGCACTGCAACTAATCCGTAACGGCTCGCGAGGCCTTTCCTGGTTAGAGCCCCTTATCGAGGTGCAAGCCCGCGATGCCCACACCACGCACCCCCGGGTAGCCTACGGCCCGCTCAGCCCCCAAGAACTACCCGCCTTATTGGCAACCCCTGATTGGTATCGAGGCAATAGTGCCCACCCTCTTTATTGCGGCCCCATCGATGCTCACCCTTATTTGGCGCGTCAGCAAAGGCTAACCTTCGCCCGCATCGGGCTCGATGACCCCCTCGATTTGAACGCCTATCAGCAACAAGGTGGGCTGCAGGGCTTACGCAAAGCCCTGGCCAAAGCCCCCGAACAGGTCATCGAAACCATCCAGCAATCTGGTTTGCGCGGCCGTGGCGGGGCAGCCTTCCCAACCGGCATCAAATGGCAAACCGTGGCCCAGGCCCCAGGCAGCCAGAAATACATAGTCTGTAATGCCGATGAAGGCGATGCCGGTGGTTTTTCTGACCGGCTTATCCTCGAAGCCGACCCCTACGCCCTCATCGAGGGCATGATCATCGCCGGCTGGGCGGTAGGCGCCACCCAAGGGTTTATTTACTTGCGCAGTGAATACCCGCACAGTGAAAAAATCTTGCAACAGGCCATTCAAAAAGCCTATCAGCAGAATCTGCTCGGTGCCAATATTTTAGGCAGCGACTGCCACTTTGATCTGCACATCTTCAAAGGCGCCGGGGCTTATATTTGCGGCGAAGAAACCTCATTGCTGGAAAGCATGGAAGGCAAGGTTGGCCTGGTACGCGCCAAGCCCCCTCTGCCTGCGCACCACGGTTATCTGGGCCAGCCTACCGTGGTCAACAACGTGGTTACCCTGGCCACTGCACCCACCATTTTGGCCCAAGGCGCCCAGTTTTACGCCGACTTTGGGCAGGGCCGCTCACGGGGCACGCTGGCTTTCCAGCTATCTGGTAACATCAAACAAGGGGGGTTGATAGAAACTGCCTTTGGCATGAGCATGCTCGAGCTCATCGAAGAGTTCGGTCAGGGCACCCAAAGCGGACGCCCCATCAAGGCCATCCAGGTCGGCGGCCCCTTAGGGGCTTATATTGCCCCCGAACATTGGCACACGCCCCTCGATTACGAAGCCTTCCAGGCCATTGGGGGGCTTATCGGCCATGGGGGTATCATCGTCTTTGACGATCAAGCCAACATTCCCGCCCTGGCCAAACATGCCATGGATTTCTGTGCCTTTGAATCCTGTGGCAAATGCACCCCCTGTCGCATTGGCTCCGTGCGCGCCAGCGAAATCATTGCTCAGCTGGATCCAGCCGCAACCAACTATGCCCAACAAAAACAACTATTGCTCGAGCTATGCGACACCATGGAGCTAGCGTCATTATGTGCTTTGGGGGGCATGGCTCCTTACCCGGTACGTTCTTTGCTGACGCTCTACGAAGATGACTTCCACCCGCACGCTCAGGAGACACCCCATGCTTAACGCTTTGATAGAAAGTGCCGATCTGGGCACGCCGGCTCCACAGCAAAGCCGGGAAATGGTCCAGCTGACCATCAACGAACGAACCATTACTGTGCCCGAGGGCACCTCGGTAATGCGGGCCGCTGAACAGGCCGGCATTTCCATTCCCAAGCTCTGTGCCACCGACAGCCTCGAGGCGATCGGCTCTTGCCGCATGTGTCTGGTTGAAATCGAAGGCCAAAATGGTTACCCGGCCTCATGTACCACGCCAGTACGCGAAGGCATGCAGGTGAACACCCACACGCCGACCATCGAGACCCTACGCCACAATGTCATGGAGCTCTATATCTCCGATCACCCGCTTGAATGCCTGACTTGCCCTGCCAATGGCGATTGCGAATTGCAAGATGCTGCCGGTCAGGTGGGGCTGCGCCAGGTGCGTTACGAGGAAACCCGAGAGGCTCACCACCTTGATGCCCCCTGTGATGATTCCAACCCTTATTTTAATTTTGACCCGTCACTGTGCATTGTTTGCAGCCGATGTGTACGGGCTTGCGACGACATTCAAGGCACCTTTGCCCTGGCCCAGGTCGGCCGCGGCTTTGATGCTCACATCAGTGCGGGTCAGGGGCAAAGCTTTTTGGATAGCGATTGTGTTTCTTGTGGCGCCTGCGTCCAACACTGCCCCACAGGTGCCCTCATCGAAAAACCAGTCATCGAACAAGGCCAGCCCGAGCACAGCGTCATCACCACATGTGCTTATTGCGGGGTGGGCTGTACCTTCAAGGCCGAGCTCAAGGGGGAAACGGTGGTACGCATGGTGCCCTGGAAAGACGGCCCTGCCAACCGCGGGCACGCCTGTGTCAAAGGGCGCTTTGCCTGGGGCTATGCAACCCATCAGGAACGCATTACCACCCCCATGATCCGCTCACACTACACCGAGCCCTGGCGCGAGGTCAGCTGGGAGGAAGCCATTGCCTTTGCTGCCCAGCGCCTGAAAGACATCCAAAACCGCCATGGCAAAGACAGTGTTGGGGTTATTACCTCCTCGCGTTGTACCAACGAGGAAACCTACCTCATGCAAAAATTTGCCCGCGCTACCCTGGGCACCAATAATGTAGACACCTGTGCCCGAGTCTGCCATTCCCCCACGGGTTATGGCCTGAAGCAAACCCTGGGCGAATCCGCGGGTACCCAGGATTTCGACTCACTGGCCGATGCTGATGTCATCATGCTCATTGGGGCCAACCCCAGCGCTGCTCACCCGGTCTTTGCCTCGCGCCTCAAGCAACGCTTGCGCCAAGGGGCACAGCTTATTGTTGTTGATCCGCGCGCCATTGAACTGGTACAAACGCCACATATCAAGGCCGCCCATCACCTGGCACTGCGTCCCGGAACAAACACGGCCCTGCTCACAGCCCTGGCTCATGTCATCATTACCGAAAATTTGCATGACCATGACTTCATGCAATCGCGTTGCGAAACACAGAGCACCAAAGACTGGATTGAATTTGTCAGCCGCCCCGAGCATGCACCCGAGCAAACCGAGGCCATTACCCAAGTGCCTGCCCAGCAAGTTCGCGAAGCAGCCCGCCTTTACGCCAAAGGGGGCAGTGCCGCCATTTATTACGGCTTGGGCGTGACCGAACACAGCCAAGGCTCAACCACTGTCATGGCCATTGCCAACCTGGCCATGGCGACCGGCAATATTGGCAAGCCAGGGGTGGGGGTCAACCCCTTGCGAGGTCAGAATAATGTCCAGGGCTCCTGCGACATGGGTTCTTTCCCCCACGAGCTACCCGGCTATCGCCATATCTCTGACGAACAGGTACGCCACAGCTTCGAGGCTGCCTGGGGGGTCACCCTGGATTCCGAGCCCGGCCTGCGCATTCCCAACATGTTTGCTGCAGCTGTCAACGGCTCGTTTAAAGCCATGTATTGCCAAGGCGAAGACATTCTGCAGTCTGACCCCAATACCCAACATGTGGCTGCTGCCCTCAGCGCCCTGGAATGCCTGATTGTGCAAGATCTTTTCCTGAATGAAACAGCCAAATATGCGCACGTCTTTTTGCCTGGCTCTAGTTTCCTGGAAAAAAATGGCACCTTTACCAATGCCGAACGCCGCGTGTCACGAGTACGAAAAGTCATGAGCCCGCGCAACGGCTACGAAGACTGGCAAGTCACCTGCCTGCTCTCCAAGGCCATGGGTTACCCCATGCCCTACGAGCACCCGGCGGAAATCATGGATGAGATCGCTGCCCTAACCCCCACTTTTGCTGGCATCAATTATGAGATGCTCGATCAGCGCGGGGGGAATGTACAGTGGCCTTGTAATGATGAAGCCCCACAAGGCACCACCGTCATGCATGTTGACGAATTCGTCCGGGGCCAAGGGCGCTTCATGGTGACCCAATACGTGCCCACCCAAGAGGCCACCAGCCGACGCTTCCCCCTCTTGCTGACGACTGGGCGCATCCTGTCCCAATATAATGTGGGCGCCCAAACACGGCGCACTGCCAATACGGTGTGGCATGATCGCGACTATCTGGAAATCCACCCCGAGGATGCCCAAGCCCGTGGCATCCGTGAAGGCGATCTCATCACCCTCAACAGCCGGGCGGGCAGCACCCAGCTCACAGCGACCATCAGCCCTGGCATTTTGCCCGGGGTGGTCTACACCACCTTCCATTTCCCGGAAAGTGGTGCTGATGTGGGCACCACAGAAAGATCCGAGTGGGCAACCAATTGCCCTGAATACAAGGTGACGGCGGTGCAAGTCGAGCGTGTCACGGCAAAGCCAGGCAGCACCTGGCAACAACAGTGGCAAGACTTTGATGAGCTTCAGCAGCAACTGCTGCCCAGCCAGGGCAATGGCGCCCACAGCCAAGAGCTAGAGGCTGCCGAGCACGACGAGGCACCAGTCAGCGCCGCGCAGCCAGACCGCACCAGTACGGTAAATTAAATGACGGGCCACGCCACAAGCTCTTTCAGGACGATAACATCATGCTAGACACTGCCCTACCTGCCATCAGCCCTACCTTGGAATCTGCGGCACAAAAACAGCCCGTATACCAATACCAAAATGGGCTGCTGGCCGCGAGCAGCCACGAAGACATTTTGGCCGACGAGGTGCCAGTCGCCCTGCAATACAACGGTCTTAGTCATGTGGTCATGCTGGCTTCAGCCGTAGATCTGGTCGACCTCGCTTATGGCTTTTCCTTTACCGAGGGCATTATCCGTCGCCCCGGTGATATTTATGACTGCGAGCTCATCGAAACAGATCAAGGCTATGTGCTGGATATCACCATCGCCACCGCCTGCCTGCAGCAACTCAAACAGCGCCGGCGTCGCATGACTGGTCAAACCGGCTGCGGGCTATGTGGCATTGAATCACTACAGGCCCTTGAGCAGCCCCTGCCACAATTGACCTTGCCCGCACAGCCTTTGGCTTTGCCCGCCATCGAGACAGCACTGGCAGAGCTAGCCGAAAAACAGCCCCTGCGTGCACTCACTGGGGCCACCCACGCAGCCGCCTGGGCTAATACCCAAGGAAATTTACAAGTAGTACGTGAAGATGTAGGTCGCCATAATGCGCTAGACAAGCTCATCGGCCACCTGCTGCGCCAAGGGGCCCCTGACGCTGAATACATCGCGGCCGAGGGCATGGTGGTAGTGTCCAGCCGCGCCAGCTATGAAATGGTTCAAAAAACCCTTAAAGCGCGTATCCCCGCCCTGATCGCCGTCTCTGCCCCAACGGCCATGGCGGTAGAAACAGCTCGGGCACACCAGCTGATCTTGATCGGCTTTGCCCGGCAGGGCCGGTTAAATATCTACCACGGGCAGACATCTCTGTCTGCGACGCCCGCGCGGTCCTAACTTTTCATGTAAGCAACCAGCCCTTTGCACAAGAACAGCCCACGAGGGCTGTTTGTCCGGAAGCAGACTACCAGGAAGCTGACTGGAAGCTCTCTGCAACATCCACGCAGTCCTAGCTAGCTGCCAGCACCCTAGCCAGCTGCCTGCGGGCGATAATTAAGCTCTGTAACCGGTTTGTCAGGCGCATGGGCGTATTGGTAGCCCATCCATAGACTGCGGGCTACGCGTTGCGCAAACATCCAGGCCTGATTGCCCAAATCGGCAGGCATCTCCAGGCAGGTTTCCCGAAACAGATCCAGCCATTGGTGGAATAAGCCCGCATTCAATTCGGGCAATACTGCATGTTTGGTCATGGGCGAACCCTTGAAGCGCCCCGTGCGTAGCAACAACGAGGACCAAAAATCGACCATGGTATCCAAATGCTCGTCCCAATCATCCACATGCTCGTTGAAAATGGGCCCTAAATTGGGATGCACACGGATCTGGGCATAAAAATGGTGCACCATGTGTGTGATGTCTTCCTCGGTATATGTTGCGTTTTCTAAGCCTTTTGGCATCCGTTTTCCTCTATAGTTGCGGTCGATTATCAGCTCGATAAAATGGCACCGGCACAACCCCGGCCCGCACCTGGGTTACTACTCACTTTTATAAGCTTTGAGTTTAAAATAGGTCACAGAACCAAGTATAATTTTCCCTTTTTAAAGTGCCAGTATGGGCCTTTGCAGGCCATGGGTATTGTCTTTTAGCGTGCTGCACCCCGCGTGGGCACAGCCGACCACTGCCAATTTGTGTTGAACCTGCAGCCCATCTTCTATCACTCAACAATCAAAAGGTTGCCATGAGCTTTGAATTCAAACCCCTAACCCCGGAATTGGCTGTTGCTGGCCAACTTGATAGCGATGACATGGCCCAAGTGGCCGCAGCCGGTTTCAAAAGTGTCATTATCAATCGTCCTGACTACGAGGGCGGCCCAGAACAGCCCCCTGCCGATCAGGTCATGCAGGCCGCCCAGGCAGCAGGCCTGACAGCCGTTTATCAGCCCGTCATCAGTGGCCAGCTAACCCTTGAAGACGCGCACACCTTTAAAAGCTACCTGCACCAGTTACCCAAGCCCATTTTGGCTTATTGCCGCAGCGGCGGACGCTGCACCAATTTGTTTGTTGCCACCCAAAACCTGGACGACGAATAAACCCTATGGCCTGTGTCTAAGGAATAAGCACCTACCGCCCGTGTCAAAGTAATAACTACCCACACCCTGCTCCAGGGGAATAAACACCCCCTAGCTTGCGCCAAGGGCATAAGCGCTCATGGCCTGCGCCAAAGATGACCTAGCTCAATGATTAGGATGACTTTGGTTTTTATTGCCCTGGGTTTTCGCTACAATGAAGTAACAGCCTGGTTGTTTCTGCCCAACACTCTACACAGGCAACGAACACCGGCCAAACGGTTTTATTTTTTCTGACCAATCGTTCATAAACAACGATGCTGTTTTACCTTGGGGACATCTATGTTTAAAAAAATCTTGATACCAACCGATGGTTCAAAGCTCTCTGCTCAAGCTGCCAACAAGGGGGTTAGCTTTGCCCGCCAAATCGGGGCCGATATTGTTGCCCTGCATGTTACCCAACCCTTTGCAGCAACGGTTGGTTTTGACGGCATGGCTGCCGCCTACGCCATCACTGATGAAGACTACGAGCGCACCGCCCAAGAACAGGCCAACAAATACCTGCGCGCCGTGCTTGATCGGGCTGAAACCGCCGGGGTGCCCGCCACATCGCGCACCATGTCCAATTTCAATGTGGCTGATGGGGTTGTTCAAGCGGCTCAAGAAGAAAACTGCGATCTGATCTTTATCGGCAGTCATGGCCGCAGTGGATTATCACGATTACTGCTTGGCAGCGTGACTATCAAAGTATTGAATATCGCCCCTTGCGCAGTTTTGGTATACCGCGTCAAAGACACACAAGAATAATAACCCGCCGCCCTAGGCGGCCTGTGCTCTGCAGTTTTTTGTTATGGGCTAGCCGCCTGCAGTGACCGGCGGCTTGGCCTGATACTGACTGATGGCGTGGCCTGATTCTGATTGACGACGTGGCCTTAGTCTGCCGCGGTCAACAAGCGCTCTCGCCCTTCTAACACTGCCTGCCTGACCAGGGGGTGAATACTTTCCTGACCCTGCGGCGCTGCGGCCGACTGCGCACTTTGCTGTTCTATATAAGAGACCAGTTGGCGCCGCATTTGCGGGGCCCAAAACAAGCGCAGATGGTCAATGACCCCATCGACCTGTTCTTCCTGACGTGGCTGTGTGGCAAAAAATTCGGCAATGCGATTGGCCATGGGTATGAGATGCTGCTCATCCATGTGCTAAGCCCTCCTTTGTCGCGGTGCACCCGTTGGTGGGCCCCAGGCGGCAGCCCACCAGAAAATGATTCGTATGATTACAGCACATCGCAGCGCAGCGTACCGGGCAAGGCACGCAAAGCTTGCAAGGCTTCCTGGGTGATCTTTTTATCGATATCCGTCAGGGCATAACCGTACTCGGCCCGCGTCTGCAATTGCTGGCCCAGAATATTAAAGCCATACTCGGCCATGACTTGGCTCAGGCCGGCCATGGTACCCGGTACGTTTTTATGCACATGAATGACACGCTGTACCCCGGCTTTGGGCAAATAGGATACCTCGGGAAAATTGACTGCGCTTTTGGTGGCCCCAAATTGCAGATAAGAGACCAGCTTTTCTGCCACCTCGCGGCCAATATTCTCTTGAGATTCCTGTGTGCTACCCCCAATATGAGGTGTCAAGATAACATTATGCCGGCCTTTGAGGGGGCTATCGAGGGGTTCATCCACACTTTTGGGTTCGACCGGGAAAACATCCAGTGCTGCGCCTGATACCTGGCCACTTTCCAGGGCGGCATCCAAGGCTGCAATATCTACCACAGTACCCCGGGAAGCATTAATGACAATGGCCCCAGGCTTCATCTGCGCCAAGCTTTGGGCATTGATGATATTTTCTGTTTCGGCGCCACCGGGCACGTGCAAGGTTACGACATCAGAACTGGCCAACAACTGGGCCAAAGACGCACAGGATTTGGCATTCCCCAAAGGCAGCTTGGCTTCCACATCGTAAAAACAAACGCTCATCCCCATGGCCTCGGCCAAGGTGCCTACCTGTGAACCGATGTTGCCATAACCAATGATACCAAGGGTTTTACCGCGTGCCTCGTAGGCACCCTGGGCCGTCTTATCCCAAAAGCCCTGGTGCACACGGGTATTTTTCTCGGGCACCCGACGCAGCAAAAGTACTGCTTCGGCGATGACCAGTTCGGCCACAGAGCGGGTATTGGAGAAAGGAGCATTAAAAACCGGTACCCCTTTCTGCATGGCAGCATCCAGGTTAACTTGATTGGTACCAATACAAAAACAGCCAATGGCGCGCAAAGACTCGCAATGGGCGAGCACCTTGTCATCCAGCTGAGTACGAGAACGGATACCCACAATATCTGCCTGCGACACCTCGCGAATGAGCTCATCGCCCACCAGGGCCGAGGGAAAGGTTTTGATATCAGTGTAACCAGCCGCGGTAAATACCTCGCTAGCGCTGGGATGAATGTTTTCAAAAAGTACGATACGTGTCATGCGCAGCTTACCTTAAAGAGGAGGAATACAGTACTGTTTAATGCTATTACGCCACAAACATAAAGGCAATAACGTTTCAAGAGTGATCTAAGAAAAATGCCCAAGACCAGAGCTTGGGCAGCACTCTTTACAAATTATATCTGCCTGCCAAAGACAGGCAAACTAAACAGTAGTGATTTTATTCGCTCTCTTGGGTGAAGTCATCAAAAGCCTGCAAGGCATGAGTGGAATACATGAGCGATGGACCACCACCCATGTATACGGCTGTGCCTATGACCTCTTCTATTTCATCGCGTGTAGCACCCAACTTGACCAGAGCCTGTACATGAAAACCAATGCAATCATCACAGCGAATGGCAATGGCAATACCCAGCGCAATCAGCTCTTTGGTTTTTTTATCCAACGCCCCGTCTTTGGTCGCCGCCTGCGCCAGACCGCCAAAAGCACGGGTAACCTCGGGCTGGTTCTTGCGCAAAGTAGCCAGCTGCCGTGAGACGTTAGTGGTTAATTCTTTGAAATATCCAGCTTTCATTGATGCCCTCTTCTTGTCTTTCGAAAAATAAGCAAGCTCAAAACAAATGACAATGCCCGGGATAGCGCCCGAAATCGTCAGCTTTTTATGAATAATAAATATAACATTATTATTTTTTTCAATATAGGATAAGGCATCAACCCAGCCGGGTTATTTGATATGGCGCAATCAAAGCGAACATGCGCCTCTCAAAACCACCCAAAGCTAGCTGAAAAGGGCATCAAACAAGTAGCTGCAGGCAAAAACCCTGCAGCCCAGAAACAGAACAGGCGGTAACCCGGCCCTTAGACATTGAACAGGAAATTAAGCACATCGCCATCCTTGACGATATATTCTTTGCCCTCGGCCCGCATTTTGCCGGCCTCCCGAGCCCCTTGTTCACCGCGATATTGAATAAAATCTTCATAAGCGATGGTCTGGGCACGAATAAAACCGCGCTCAAAGTCCGTATGAATCACCCCGGCCGCCTCGGGCGCTGTGGCGCCTACGGGCACCGTCCAGGCGCGGACCTCTTTGACCCCCGCGGTAAAATAGGTTTGTAACCCAAGCAAATGATAAGCGGCGCGAATAACGCGGTTAAGACCAGGCTCTTCCAGACCCAGATCATCCAGGAAAACCGCCTTGTCATCCTCGTCAAGTTGGGCAATTTCCGCTTCAACCGCAGCACAAACTGCGACCACAGGGGCCTGCTCACGGGCAGCATATTCCTCTACTTGCTGCAGCAAGGGGTTGTTCTCAAAACCCTCTTCATCGACATTGGCAACGTACATGACTGGCTTGGCGGTGATAAAACAAAGTGGGCGCAGCAAGCTGTGCTCGTCCTGATCCAGGCCCAAAGCCCTGACGGGCTGCCCTTCATTTAACGCCGTAATTACCCGCTCTAACAAGCCAACCATGCGCATGGCCTCCTTGTCACCTGAACGCGCCGTACGCTGATTGCGTTGCAAGGCCCGGTCTGCGGTAGCCAAATCTGCCAAAGCCAATTCGGTATTAATCACCTCAATATCTGCCACTGGGTCTACTTTGCCCGCCACATGAACAATGTTCCCCTCGTCAAAGCAACGGACCACATGAACAATGGCATCAGTTTCACGGATATTGGCCAGAAACTGGTTACCCAACCCTTCCCCCTCGGAAGCGCCGGCAACCAAACCTGCGATATCAACAAATTCGACCACTGCGGGCAAAGTGCGTTCGGGCTGCACAATTTCTGCCAAGGCCTGCAAACGCTGGTCAGGAACCTCGACGATACCGACATTAGGCTCGATGGTACAAAAAGGGTAGTTTTCTGCTTCGATACCTGCCTGGGTCAAAGCGTTAAACAGAGTTGATTTTCCAACGTTGGGCAACCCAACAATGCCGCATTGTAGAGACATGATGTTCCTGTCAACAAAAATTAAAAAGGAAGATTTACAGAGCCTGAAGCAGGCCAACAATAATGAAGATCAACAGCAAAGGGCCAGCATTAAACAGGGCGTGCAATGCGATGCTGGCGCCGATGCCATAACGCACCCGCAGCCAGCCCAGGGCCAGCCCGGTAAAACACTGCGGAACCACCAGCAAAGGCCAAATCACAATGGGAACCTGCTGCAAACGAAAATTATTCAGATGGAGCAAAGCAAAAAGCAGTGTGCTGCCATAAAAAAACCAGGGAAAATACCGCCGATAACACAGGCGCCAGGACCAAGGCCAGGCGTAACCCCACAGCCAAGCCCGGGCAGCCTGTGCACGGCCACGAGGCCATCCTTGTGCTTGTTTCAAGGCCGGGCCGCTGAACCACAACCCCAAACCCAGGACCAATAGCAGCTGGCTATACCAGACCGGCCCTGAAAATAGACAAAACACGGCCAACGGGCCAAACCACAATAACTGCGCGGGACGCCGCAATCCATAGCGAAAAACCAGCTCTTCAACCACCGGCGCCCAGATCAGGGCCTGGAGCCAGGGGATGCGGTGCAAGTCAAGCTTGTGGGTGGCGCCGCCCAGACCGGCAGCCTTTGCCGCAATTGGGCCAAACAAAACCAAATTCAAACACCAGAGCACCAACGCCCACTGCAGCAATCGCAGGGGACGCAAGCCCGCAGACCAGTCGACCAGCCAGCCGCTTCCCAAACGTTGGGCTGGCAAGCGGGGGTTCAAGGAGGGACGGCGAATAAAACGCCAAAAATCTTTGCACTCGTCCCAAAACTCAAGCCGCTGTGTCCGCATTATTTATGTGCCCCATGAAGAACACGCACGGCAGCCTCCATCTCGCCCCCTAGCAACAAGGGCAGCTCTCTTTGACAACGCTCCAGGGCCAATTCCAGCTCGGGCCATTCCTGCGCGCGTGGGTTACTCAGCACATAATTGGCCACTGCCTGTTGAGAACCCGTATCACGTGGGTGGCCAATACCTACCCGCAAGCGCCAGAAGTCGGGGCTGCCTAATGCTTTTTGGATATCGCGCAAGCCATTATGGCCTGCATGCCCGCCACCAAATTTGACCTTGACGGCACCTGGAACCAGATCTAGCTCGTCATGTACGACCAAAAATTCCTGGGGCTTAATCTTGAAAAAATTGGCAATGGCCGCCACTGCCTGCCCCGAGCGATTCATGAATGTGTTGGGCTTGAGCAAATAAATGGCCCGGCCCTCGTAATGAGCCTTGGCCACCTCGGCGAAGAGGTTTTTCTCGGTTTTAAAATTGGCCTGTAACCGATCGGCAAAATGATCAACCAGCCAAAAACCAGCATTATGGCGGGTCAATTCATATTGCGCCCCCGGGTTGCCCAAGCCCACAATACAACGAATAGTGTCTGTCATACCCCACCCTATACACAAAACCCCCGTTAGCGATGCCAACGGGGGTTTGAAGTTGATTAGTTGACGTGCCTGTCAACTGCACCGGCAGTAGAGGTGCTACGGCGAGCACCTGCCTACTTATTCTTCGGCATCATCGTCTGCTTCGGTACTGGCTTCGGCCTCATCGGCAGCGACATCGTCTTCTTCGTCAGCAGGTTGTTCAACCTCGACGCGGGCACTGAGTGCCGTCACCAAGGTGGGGTTGGGATCAGTGCTTTGGCCTGCGTAGCTAACCCCCTTGGGCAACTCGATGTCTTCGAGGGTGACCGTGCCGTTTTCTTCGAGCTCACCCAAATCAACATCAATGGAGGCAGGCAAATCAGCGGGCAAACAAGTGATTTCAAGGTCGTTGTACAGCTGGCTGATAACTTGATCATGCAAGCGTACAGCTGGGCTGTCCTCGCCGTTCAAGAAATTCAAAGGTACGCGCGTGGTAATTTCCACGTCGTCGCGTACACGTTGGAAATCAACGTGCATGACCTGCGGCTTGTAGGGGTGCCATTGTACTGAGCGCAGCAATACACTGACCTTTTTGTTGTCCAGCTCCATCTCGAGGATAGAAGCGTAAAAAGCGTCTTTGTTGAGATCGTGGAAGATCTGGTTATGATCGAGTGCAATTGCCTGTGCTTCGGCACCCCCGCCATACAGGATGGCAGGTACTTGGCCCGCGCGACGCAGGCGGCGGCTCGCACCCGAACCCTGGACGCTGCGCGAAAAAGCTTTGAATTTCATGATTAAACTCCAAAAAAACTGGTGTGTGACACACCACCATACCCCTCGTTTCACAGATGCCAGGCCGCGACCAGCCAAGCACCCCTACGAGGCATTAATCGATAAATAGTGAACTGACCGACTCGGCGTTGGAAATCCGCAAGATGGTTTCCCCAAGGAGGGCAGCACAAGATAACTGACGAATTTTACCACAAGCCTGCGCTTGAGCAGAAAGCGGAATGGTGTCGGTCACCACCAGCTCGGTCAAAGCAGAATTGCTGATACGTTCGACGGCCTCGCCTGAAAGCACTGGATGCGTGCAATAAGCATAAACCGCCAGGGCACCGCGCTCTTTGAGGGCCTCGGCTGCCTTGCACAAGGTACCGGCCGTATCAACCATGTCGTCCATCAAAATACAGGTACGCCCATTGACATCGCCAATGACATTCATGACTTCGGAGACGTTGGCCCGTGGACGGCGCTTGTCGATAATGGCCAGATCAGCCTCTAATTGCTTGGCAAGCGCACGGGCGCGTACCACACCACCGATATCGGGTGAGACCACCACCATATTACGGTGATCGCTGCGCCAGATATCCCCCAACAAAATGGGGGAGGCATAAATATTGTCAACGGGAATATCAAAAAAGCCCTGAATCTGGTCGGCGTGCAGATCCATGGTCATTACCCGATCGACCCCCACCACCTGTAGCATGTTGGCTACTACCTTGGCCGTGATGGCCACCCGTACCGAACGGGGCCGCCGGTCTTGGCGGGCGTAACCAAAATAAGGAATGGCTGCCGTGATGCGCCCAGCCGATGCGCGCCTCAGGGCATCGACCATGACCATGATTTCCATGAGATTGTCGTTGGTGGGAGCGCAGGTGGGTTGGAGCACAAAAACATCGCGACCGCGGACGTTTTCGTTGATTTCGACCATGACTTCCCCGTCGGAGAAGCGACCTACTGTCATTTTGCCAAGTGACATATCCAGATGACTTGCCACGTCGACAGCCAACCGCGGATTCGCGGTGCCAGTGAAGATCATGAATCGTTCATGTGCCATGATAAACGGACGGTGAGGGTAGGTAAGAAAAAAATAAAGCCGTTGACCGTTTCCCGTCAGGAACGCAGCTCAACAGCTTTATTGGCAGACAGGCAGTACGCCTGCACAGTGTTGGCTGGGGATGAAGGATTCGAACCTTCGCATGCCGGAATCAAAATCCGGTGCCTTAACCAGCTTGGCTAATCCCCATGTGTCTTTCAATGTTAATCCAACCAATGAAATAGTGGATGTTCAACTAAGCTTGTGCAAACCCATGAACGAACATTAACACCAGGCTTGGCTGGGATACCGAACAGTATTCTATCCTGAAACTGCTCGTGTTGTCTATTGGCTGCCTTGCTTGTTGCAAATAAAGCAAAAACACTTGAACCAGAACCCGAAACTTTAACACTGATACCCTGGCTTTTCAAGCTATCAGTCAAAGCGGTTAACCGAGGATGTTGCCTTAGTGCAACCGCTTGCAAGTCATTGTGGCCAAATAGGCGAACCTGCCCGTTGGCAGCAATCAGACTTTCGTTGCTAGGGTTTGGCCTTATGCCCTGCTTTAGCTCAAGCAGCAAAGCATCGTGCCAATCAACAAAGTCATAAATGCTAACCTCAGGCGTATTTCTTGTCAAGTAAGGGTCGGTAAATACCTGCGCCGTAGAAACAAATATATCGGGTGTAAACAACAAAAAGCTGCCTGGCGTTGCCGCCACAGTTTGCAACTGCTCGCCCACCCCTTCGGCAAAAGCGGGCCGCCCAAATAAAAACACTGGGACATCAGCACCCAGCTCAAGACCCAGCTGTATTAACTCGGCACGGCTCAGGCCCGTTTGCCAGAGCTGATTGAGGGCAATCAGAGTCGTGGCCGCATTACTGGAGCCGCCCCCCAACCCCGCCCCCAAGGGGATATGTTTTTCACACTGAATATGCACCCCCCAGGTGCAACCGGTGGCCTGCTGCAAACGCTGGGCTGCCCTGACGATCAGGTTATCAGCATTTTCCAATTCGGGATGGCCGGGTACGGTCACACTGATCGCCCCATTGGTACGCCGTGTAAAACTGAGATAGTCGTAGAGGTCAATAAACTGAAACACGGTTTGCAAGTGGTGATAGCCTGAGGGCGCGCGACCAACCACATGCAAAAAAAGATTGAGCTTGGCAGGCGCCGGCAAGCGCTTGAAGGTTGAGCTCATGTCTCTGGGGCGCCATCAATGACCAATCGCACGGTAATACGCTGACTACCTTGCTGAAAAACAAGCAATAAACGCCCCGGGCCCTGCTGATCGTAACGGCTTAGTTCTAACCGCCAACCCCGATCGCGGGCCTCGCTGGCGCGGCCGTCGTCATCAAGGCGTATATCGTTGGCTGCCGGGCCAAGCTGGCCACGCAGCCAATCGCGCAGCCCCTCGACCGGTACCGGTTGCTGAAAAATCTCCTGGGCCAGAGAA
>Ga0079226_10000647_pt1 | contig 25149 bp, 24 predicted proteins | sample Poulit2014_FD_76345 | JGI IMG/M metagenome (GOLD analysis project Ga0079226, IMG submission 76345) | Agricultural soil microbial communities from Georgia to study Nitrogen management - Poultry litter 2014 | ecosystem: Environmental > Terrestrial > Soil > Agricultural land | place: USA: Georgia...
ACTCCTAAAAAAAAGTTCCCATTTGTTAGTTTTTGAACTGTGACCGCATCATCTAAATCTTTGGCATCTGCTCCATCAATAGTCACAATCTTTTGTCCGCGTAAATCATGTCGTTTAGGAAAATCTTTGGGGTTGATCGTTTCTGGTAAATTTTCTGCTTCAAGCAATGCTTCTTCAGAAAATTTATTAGGTATTCCTTTTGCAACAACAACAGATAAGATATCCATTCCAGGATCATCTTTGTGTCCTACAATATGTGTCACGATACCTTCTATTTTTTGCGGGTCATTTGGTTGAGGATATTTTGTTATTGTTACTTTCACAACACTGCCATTCACTGGTTGAATACCCTTTTTTTCAATCATTAGATGTAAGTTAGCAAGTTTTTTATCCTTTGGTATTACTTGCCCGTAATAACTTTTGGAAAGAATCTTTTCGTTTTCAAAAGCACTATACTCGCCTACAATACTTTGAGTATGATGTTCTTTTATTTCAATGACCTTTCCTTCTGCCCCACGTTCTTCAAAACTTAGACTTGGTTTCGTAATTTTAATTAAGACTGTATCCCCGTCCATTGCAAATGCCGTGTTTTCTTTAGAAATATAGATATCGGCTTCTTCAGGATCAATCGTTACAAAGCCAAAACCACGTTCATTGGCACGAAAAGTTCCTTCTAGATAGTTTTGCTGACTAACAGCTTTTATCTTCCCTGTTTTTGTCAGTTGTATTTTCTTTTCTCTTTCTAATTTGGCAACTGTTTGCACCAACATCTTAAATTCTTTACTTCTTTGTAAATTCAACAGTTCTGCGATTTCCTGCATAGAATAAGAATTGCGAGATTTTTCGTTTAGAACATCAAGTATACGTTCCTCGATTGTTTGCTTCATATTATCATTCCTCCATCCATGGTAAAGTACGCAAAAAGTCAGCGATATCTCTCTCAAATTCTTTTCTTTCAGGTCCTATCGTAACAACATGTCCGCTTTCTGGATACCATTTTAAAGTTACTTTGGTTTGTTTTAGACCTTTCGCTGTTTCATAAACAGTAATAGCTTCAATCATTTGATCTTTGCCAGCTTGTGCTAAAAAGACAGGTCTATCAATTTTATGAATATTTTGACTCACTGTGTTTTCAAAAGTCTCAATGGCCCTCAATTGTTGTAAGGCATTGTCTTCAATTCTTACATATTTATTTTCTTGTTCAGTTTCCGCATAATTTCCAGTTTTCAAAACTGTTTTAGCATACTTTAAAAAACTTTGGTATACATTTGTTTTTGTTGGAAAAATCGGTGAGCAAAACGCGCCACCACCAATAATAGAGGCATCATTTTCTGTCAAAGTTTTCATGGCCATAATGCCGCCCATAGATAATCCAAATACAGCAATTTGTTGATACCCTTTCTCTTTTAAAAAGGCAATTGCAGCTTTTGTATCTTGGTACCATTGTTGTGGATTTTTATTCAATATATCTTCTGGATCCAATGTACCATGACCGGCAAACATCGGCGAATAAACAGTATAGTTTTCTTGTTCCAATGAGCGACAAAGCATTCTTACATCATTGGGACTTCCTGAGTAGGCATGAAGAATCAAAACGGCTCTATTTCCGTGTTCTTCAAATAATGGTTTAGGTAAATTTATTCTTCTCGTCAAATTACAACACCTCTTATTTCACATTCTATCACATTTGCAATAAATACAAAAAGCACAACCTTGTCTTCTCTTTTAAAAACAAAAAAAGAGCTTGAGAACATTGGCTCAAACTCTAACAGTTTATTTAGAAGACAATAGAACTAGAACAAATAAAAGAATCATCCAAATTGTTCCTAAAACAGTTGTTGCTCGTTTCATTACAGCTTCAAAACCTCTAGCTTTTTGCTTTCCGAATAATTGGTCAGCTCCACCAGTAAAAGCACTCGCTGCGCTATTTTGTTTACTTGGTTGCATCATAATCGTAATGATCAATAAGACTGATATGACCAATACCGTTCCTAAAATAAAATTATACAAATCCATAACCCTCCGTCAATGATTTCATTTCGTCTTTTTCACTTTAGCACATTTTTATCCATTTGACTAGTCATTAAATAATGGAAAAGAACTTGTCTCTTTATTTTTGTTATCATTCACGGCTAAATTTTCCGACCAAGGCGACACTAAACCAATGTGTCTACTATTATTAACCGTGAGATATAAGCTCATGGCGTTTCCACAGCTGACTTTAACCAAACCAATCGCCAAGTGAAGTGCCTCGTGGAACCGTGAAGTGTCACTCATTTTTTAGTCTATTCCTTTTTATTTTGAGACCAGTATAAATAATTTAACCGAACCGCACCATCTTCTTTGGCAGGAAGATAGAAAGTCTGTGTTTTTTTTAGTTCAGGATCATACTGTTTTAAAAAGTCCATAACCGAATGAGGCACACTGTCAGTCAAAACAAAAGAGTAATCACTAGCTTTTATGCGTTCAAAGGTAATTTTTTCTCCATCTTCATAAGTATTGACTACAGTAACAGAATCAACATAACGACTTAATTCATCTACAAAATTTTTTGTTCTTTTACTACCAACCACGGTTATATGAATTGTTTTTGCCCATCTTAAAACCTCTTCGTTAGTAATCCAAATGTCACGTTCTTTTTTTTGCTTTTTCTTTTGTTCTTTTACCTTGAAATCAGTTGACTGATAATTTTGAATGAGTGGATAGCAATAAATCAAAAATGCACTTAATTCTTCCTCTAGAATCGGGGATACTTGAATCACCATGCCATCTCGTAACAAGTCGTAGCGCTTAAAATGAACTGGTAAAATCAAAGGCAAAACAAGTTCCTCATTCAAATCATGAAAGAAATAGTTATCCTCACTTATTTCCAAATACCCATACAAGCGTTCGTCCACCGCTTGAACTTTTCTTGAATTTATTTCAAAAATTTTCGTATATTTTTCAAATAAACGATTGGCATCGCGATAATGGTCAAAATTTTCAACAGTTAATTGATCTGTCAGATTTCTTAAAGAAGTACGTGGAGACGGGCTGTGCAACTGATCAAAACGACTTTGTAATTTTCTCAAATGAGACTTCACACGTTTATGTTCAATTCGCAAATCTTCTAATTGGGTGTTCTTTTTATTCAGAAGTTTTTGGCGCCTTGTATTATTAAACTCAAGTTGATTGTTTTTATTTTCAAGAATTTTAATTTCTTTATTATGTTCATTATCTCTTTTATAAGCATCATTTAAATATCGTTTTGTATCGATACGTCCTTGCATTAAAAATAGAATCCATTTATTGCGAAGCTCTATTTCCTCCAGTGCGCTTCCTTTTTCATCCCATCCCGCTGTTCTTAATTTTGATACAACTTTCTCAAATTCAGCTTTCTCTTTTTCAATTTTATGCGTCTTTTCAAGAAAATAATGATTGGTTTCGTTTTTAGTTTCCGAAAGACTTTCTTCAAGCTGTCGTGTTTTTTTTCGTAGTTGTTTGCTGGTTTTTTTCTCTTTTGACAAAGCGGCTTTCTTTTGTTTTAACTCAATTTTAGTCTTTGCAAGTTCACTTCTTAACTTATTTATTTCTGAAGATTCTTCTGAGTGTTTGTCATTTTTGGATGTTACTTTTTTTTCTGGTTTTCTTGTTAGTTGCAAACGTTCCGCCTGTTTTTCTCTCATTTGCTGTAACAAATGCTCACGATGATCGCTTGCTTGAAGTACATTTTCTTCTCTTTTTTTCAAGAATGACGTTCTGATACCAAATATTTCTTCTTCCTTCATTCTCACACCTTCCCATTTTTATTTACTTAAAGTATATCAGAATTCGTTTACAATTCATATCAATAAAGTAAAAAACAACCCTCAAGGATCCTTGAGGATTGTTTTTAGTTGCTATTACCTAAAAATTATTTATTTTTTAAATTGTAGAAAGAGTTTAATCCTTTGTACTCAGCAACTTCACCAAGTTGGTCTTCAATACGTAACAATTGATTGTATTTAGCAATACGGTCAGTACGTGATAAAGAACCAGTTTTGATTTGTCCAGCATTTGTTGCAACTGCAATGTCAGCAATCGTTGAATCTTCTGTTTCACCAGAACGGTGAGAAACAACAGCTGTGTAGCCAGCTTCTTTAGCCATTTCAATTGCTTCAAATGTTTCGGTTAAGGTACCAATTTGGTTAACCTTGATTAAAATTGAATTCCCAACTCCTTCAGAAATTCCACGAGAAAGGATTTCAGTGTTGGTTACAAATAAATCATCACCAACCAATTGAACTTTATCGCCAAGACGATCCGTCAATAATTTCCAACCTTCCCAGTCATTTTCATCCATACCATCTTCAATTGTTAAGATAGGATATTTTTCAACTAAACCTTCAAGGTAATCTACTTGTTCTTGAGCATTACGTTTTGCTCCAGATTCCCCTTCAAATTGAGTATAGTCATAAACACCATCTTCATAAAATTCAGAAGAAGCACAGTCAAATCCTAAATAAACATCTTTTCCTGGTTCTAAGCCAGCCGTTTTAATTGCTTCCATGATGGTTTCAACAGCATCTTCTGTTCCTTCAAATGCTGGTGCAAATCCACCTTCATCTCCTACTGCTGTTTCAAGTCCACGAGCTTTCAATAATTTTGATAAAGTATGGAAGATTTCAGCTCCCCAACGTAAAGCTTCTTTAAATGTTGGTGCACCTACTGGTAAAATCATAAATTCTTGGAATGCAATTGGTGCGTCTGAGTGAGAACCACCATTTACAATATTCATCATAGGGGTAGGCAAAACTTTTGTATTGAATCCACCAAGATAATGGTATAAAGGAATTTCAAGATAGTCTGCTGCTGCGCGTGCACAAGCGATTGAAACGCCTAAAATAGCATTCGCACCTAATTTTCCTTTATTTGGTGTACCATCTAATTCGATCATCTTTTTGTCGATGGCTAATTGATCACGAACATCAAAACCAATAATTTCGTCTGCAATCACATTGTTCACGTTATCGACAGCTTTAGAAACACCTTTTCCACCATAACGAGCTTTGTCGCCATCACGTAATTCAACAGCTTCATGTTCACCTGTAGAGGCACCAGAAGGAACCATTCCGCGTCCAAAGGCACCAGATTCTGTATAAACCTCTACTTCAATCGTTGGGTTACCGCGTGAGTCTAAGACTTCGCGAGCATAAACATCAGTAATAATTGACATGTTTTGTCTCTCCTTTGAGTTTGTTTTATCTTAAGGGAATCTCCCTTTTATACATCTTACATTTTAAAGAAAATTTTCTACAACTGCAAGCTTTTATTTGCTGGCATCTAACAATGCTAAGAATGAATCTGCTTTTAGACTTGCGCCACCGACTAATGCACCGTCTACATTTTCTTTTTCCATATATTCAGCAATATTTTCTGGTTTCACAGAGCCACCATATTGGATACGAAGCGCATCTGAAACTTCAGTATCATATAATTTTTCAACGGTTTTACGAACAACACCGCAAATTTCATCCGCAATTTGTGCGTCTGCAGATTTTCCAGTGCCAATTGCCCAAATAGGTTCATAAGCAATGACCATACTAGAAACTTGTCCAGCGGTAAGGCCTTCTAGCCCAGCTGTAATTTGTTTTTCGATCCATTCAGCAGTTTTTCCTGCTTCATAGGTTTCTAAGGTTTCTCCACAACACATAATTGGGATCATCCCATTGTTAAAGATAGCTTTTGCTTTTTTGTTAATTTCTTCATCGGTTTCATGGAAATATTCACGACGTTCTGAATGTCCAATGATGACATAATCAACACCAAGATCAGCTAAAGCTGCAGGAGATGTTTCACCTGTATAAGCACCCGCATTTTCCCAATAACAATTTTGAGCAGAAATTTTCAAATCAGTCCCTTTTGCACTATCCACCAAAGTTTCTAAAAAAAGTGCTGGAGAACCAATCACTGAATCTACTTTATCACTAGCTGGTATTTTTGTTTTAACTGCTTCAGCAAAATCTTTTGCTTCACTTGCAGTCAAATTCATTTTCCAGTTTCCTGCGATAATAGGTTTACGCATTATAAACGACTCCTTCGTATACGAAATAATTTTCAAAAGAAGGTTTTCTTATTAAAGAAGAAAATCCATCTTATTTATCATTGATAGCAGCTAAGCCAGGTAATGTCTTTCCTTCTAACAATTCTAAGCTTGCGCCACCACCTGTTGAAATGTGTGAGAATTTGTCAGCAAAGCCTAGTTGTTCCGCTGCTGCTGCAGAATCTCCGCCACCAATAATTGTTGTAGCATCTTTAAGATTTGCAATAGCTTCACAAACACCAATGGTTCCTTCTTGGAAATTGGACATTTCAAATACGCCCATAGGACCATTCCAGACAACTGTTTTAGCATCTTTTAAAACATCTGCAAACAATTCAACTGTTTTAGGACCAATATCTAAGCCCATTTGTCCTTCTGGTACATCATAATCATGCGTTTCAGTAGGTACATCATTTGAAAATTCTGCAGCTGTTACTGAATCAACTGGTAATATCAATTTATCGCCAGCTTTTTCAATCAATGATTTCGCTAACTCAACTTTATCTGCTTCGACTAATGAGTTTCCAATACCAAGTCCTTTAGCTTCATAAAAAGTGTAAGTCATGCCGCCACCAATTAAAATCTTGTCAGCTTTTTCAATTAGATTTTCGATAACGCCGATTTTGTCAGAAACTTTAGCCCCGCCTAAAATAGCAACCATTGGACGTTTAGGATTTTCAACTGCTTCTTGAATAAATTTGATTTCTTTTTCCATCAAGTAACCAGCAACAGTTGGGATACCTGTTGATGCAATTCCTACATTAGAAGCATGTGAACGATGCGCCGTACCAAAAGCATCATTGACGAAAACATCACCTAATGAAGCCCAGTATTTACCTAATTCAGGATCATTTTTACTTTCTTTTTTACCATCGATATCTTCAAAACGAGTATTTTCAAAAACAACGACGTCACCATCACCTAAATTACTAATAGCATCTTCAAGGTCTTTTCCACGTGTTTCTGAAACAAAATTAACCGGTTTATCTAGCAGTTCGCTTAAACGTTTTGCTACAGGCGCTAACGATTTTCCAGCTTTATCTTCTTCAGTCTTCACTCGGCCTAGGTGAGAAAACAAGATGGCTTTTCCACCATGGTTTAAAATATAAGTAATTGTTGGTAGTGCAGCTTTAATACGTGTATCATCCGTAATTACGCCTTCTTTTACTGGCACATTAAAATCAACACGAACTAAAACTTTTTTACCTTTTAAATCAATATCTTCTACAGTTTTTTTAGCCATTAAAACAAACCTCCTATAAATAATAGTTCACTTTAAAAAAAGCCGGAGAAGCGCGTCGCTTCCCCGCTTTTATTAACCTAAATCCAATTATTCGTTCACTGAATTTATTTTCTTACGGATTATAAAGTTGCTGCAAAGTATTCTAAAGTACGAACCATATTAGAAGTAAAACCATATTCATTATCGTACCATGCAACAGTTTTAACTAATTTTTCGCCTTTTTCGCCTTCCATTACAGCTGTTTGAGTTGCATCAAAAATAGATCCTGATGGGTAGCCAATAATGTCAGAAGAAACGATTTCGTCTTCTGTATATGCAAATGCATCGCTTGAAGCTTCTTTCATTGCTGCATTTACTTCTTCAACAGAAACATCTTTGTTCAATACAGAGTATAAGTTTGTTACAGAGCCAGTGATTGTTGGAACACGTAGAGCCGTTCCATCAATGCGTCCGTTAACTTCAGGAATAACTTTACCCACTGCTTTAGCAGCACCAGTTGATGCTGGAATAATGTTGTCCGCACCAGCACGGTTTTTGCGTCCACCAGGAGCATCTTGCAATTTTTGAGTTGCAGTATAAGCATGAACAGTTGTCATCAACGCACGGTCAACGCCAAAACTATCGCTTAATACTTTAACCATTGGTGCAAGACAGTTTGTTGTACATGAAGCTGCAGAAACGATTGTATCATCTGCTTCAATGATTTCATGGTTCACACCATAAACAATTGTTTTTGTTTCTTTTGATTTAGCAGGTGCTGAAATCAAAACTTTTTTAGCGCCAGCTTCAATGTGAGCATTTGCTTTAGCTGCATCAGTAAAGAAACCAGTACATTCTAATACTAAGTCAACACCTAATTCTTTCCATGGTAAATCGCCAGGATTTTTTTCTGCATAAGCTTTAACTTCTTTTCCGTCTACGATCAAAGCATCTGATTTTGCTTCTACACTGTAAGGGAAACGACCTTGAGCAGTATCATACTTCAATAAATAAGCTAAGTCATTGATATCTGTTAAATCATTGATAGCAATAACTTCCAATGAATCACTTGATTCCAAAATACGACGTAAAGCTAGACGACCAATACGTCCAAATCCGTTAATAGCAACTTTTGTTGACATAATGTGATTTCCTCCTTATGAAAATCATAATTTTTTTATTTTAAAGGGTTACCCCTTTTAAAATCTCATTTGCTGCAGCTTCATCAGTGATGAGCCACGTTTGTTTTGGTGCATTTTTCATATATGCCGCTATCGCTTTGGCTTTACTTTTTCCGCCAGCCACGGCAATGATATAAGGAATTTCTTCTATGTCCTTTAATTGTAAACCAACACGTGGGGTTTTGTAAACTACTTTGCCATCTTCATCGTAGAAATAGCCAAAAGATTCTGCTACAGCATTTTTTTGCTTCAACATCAAAATCTCTTCTTCAGACATTTTTCGTCGAGCAGCCATATGCAAAGCTCGTCCAATACTATGGATAACACAGTTGGCTTGATTGATTAAATCCAACACTTCTACAATCGATGGTTCCTGAAGTAGCTGTTTATAAGTTTGGCTACTCAGTTGTTCTGGCACATAAAGCGTTCGGTATTGACCGTTACTTTTAATTGCCATCTCAGCACTTACAGAGTTTGCCTGTACATTTACCGCTTCTCCAATTCCACCTCGCGCAGGAACAAAAAGGTTTTCTCGTTTGGATGTTTTCAAGTTTGTTAATTCTTTTGCAACTCGTGACATCGTCGTTCCGCCCATTACAGCAATAATATTTTTTCCATCAGGTAAATTTTTTGTTAACGTTTCGTTTAGCAATTGACCAAAACGAGAAATAACTTTCACCTGTTGGTCACTATTTCCATCAGCGATCAAACAACGTGCTATTCCAAAAGTATCCGCCAGCTTTTTTTCAATTTGATGGACGCCAAACAATCGATCCATCATTTTCCCAAGCTGTTTATAGACAACGTCACCTTTTTCAGTCAGACGCATACCACTTTTAGTAGAAAGAATCAAATCAAGTTTTTTTAAAAGATCTGTTTCTGTTCTCAAAACGCGCTCAGTTAAATTTAGACTTTCTGATAATGTACGTCTTCCTACCGGTTGCATCCAATAGATTCTTTGTAAAATTCGATACCTTTCTTGGACCACTTCTAAGATATCTGGGGCAATGGCTTCAAAGACTTCTAATTCATCAAACATAGCCAACCTCCATTGGTCGCTATTTGTCCAAGCTAGACTTAACACGACCCATCTACTGCAAAAAAAATTCCATTTGACCTTAAAAACTTTCTTCCTTACACGAATATTGTAGCACGTGTCTTCTAATTTTTCAATACGTTTAAACAGTTTCATGAAAATAATTTGTAAAAAGGATCTTGTTGACGAGATATATCGTTCTATCAAAAAGAACAATGAAAAAAATTAGTAACCCTTTTAATAAATTCCTAATACTCTCTCAATAGATTCAACGATTCTTTTCCTAAATGGTTTTCAAGGAACTAGGAATTTTTCCATTTTTAACGTATACTGAGTAAGTGAAGACACTGTAATTGAAACCATTTTTGATAACATTTATAAAAAATAAGTAAATTTGACACATTTTTGGCACAAAAAAACTAGAAACATTGCTATTTCAACATTTCTAGCCTAATTTATACGCACCCTGAGGGAATCGAACCCCCGTCTCAAGAACCGGAATCTTACGTGATATCCACTACACTAAGGGTGCACGTGTACTGCCTTCACTAGTTTACCAAATTTTAAAAAAAATACAAGGGGAATTTTTATGAGATTTGAACAACAGTTTTCACAACAACAAAAGCAAACACAAAAATTAGCCATGACCCAACAATTACAACAGTCCATACAAGTTTTGCAATTCACTACGGAAGAATTAAGTAAGTATCTGGAAAATCAAGCCTTGGAAAATCCTTTGTTGGAAGTATCTTCACCAAATTATACTTCCAATTACTCGAAACCAAAAAAATATGACGGCAATGAATTGGATTTTCTTAGTCAAATTCCAGATACAAAACTTTCTTTATTTGAACATTTGATTGATCAAATTCATTTAAACTACCGTGATACCTATCTACGTTCTTTAGTTCTCTATTTAGTCGAATATATTGATTTAAATGGTTTTTTAACCATTTCCCTAGAAGAAGCACAAAAAAACACGGGTGGAACTGCCATTCAATTACTAGATGCTTTGACCTTAATTCAACAATTAGATCCAGCTGGTGTGGGCGCTAGAAACTTGCAAGAATGTTTGATGTTACAAACTGAAAGAGACCAAACTGCCCCAGATTTAGCTTATATTGTTTTGGAAGAATTCTTCAATGAATTGGTTGATCGAAAATGGGAAATAATTGCCAACAATTTCTCAGTGGACTTACCAGCAATTCAAGAAATTTTTGATTATATTCAAACACTTACGCCAACTCCTGGTGCAGCCTATGGTAATACTGAGGGACTTTACATTGTTCCAGATCTTACTGTTAAAATTACAAACAACTCTGTTCGTGTTTATTCCAATCGAAAAGAACAGCCAACAATTTCTTTCCAACAAAAATATTTTGATAAGATGGCTAAAACTGGCGATGCTGAAGTTCTAGCTTATTTAAAAGAAAAAGAAAAAAACTTTGATTGGCTTAAAAAAACTATTCATCAACGAGGCGATACCATCTACCGAGTGGGGGAAGCTATTGTTTCTCATCAAAAAAACTTTTTCTTAAATGAATCCCATCCAATAAACCCTTTGATTTTAAAAGATATTGCGCAAGAATTAGAGATTCACGAATCAACAGTGAGTCGAGCAGTCAATGGGAAATATTTAGAAACAGAATTCGGTGTCTTTGAATTAAAATCTTTTTTTAGTCAAGGGATAAGTTCTAACACAGGTATTCATTCAACCAGCGATATCAAACAAAAAATTCAAGATCTTATTTCAAACGAAAATAAAACAAAACCTCTTTCAGACCAAAAAATTGTCGAATCGCTTCAAAAAATGGGTTTTGACGTTTCTAGAAGAACCGTTGCTAAATATCGTAACCAACTGAATATTCCAAGCTCGTCTAAACGAAAACGATACGATAAATAATTAAAAAGCGAAAACTGTATCTCAGCAGTTTTCGCTTTTTTAATCGATTTATCCAGAGTAACAAGTTAAATCATTATTAATTTTTTTCGTTGTCATCGTCATCGTATTCGTCTTCATCATCGAAGTCATCGTCATCATCATCATCTAAAATCGTTAAATCTTCTTCAATGTTTCCAGGAATTTCTTCTTCATCGTCATCATTATCAGAAGCACCGATTTCTTTTAAATCAGAATCGTAGGCAGCGATTTCTTCATCATCGTCGTCCTCATCATCATCAAACAAGTCCTCATCGTCATCATCGTCGTCTTCTAAGTCAGTATCTTCTGGATCGTCGTCATTATAATCGATAGCATCTTCATCATCTGTAATGAACGCATTGACTCTTTTACGTTTTTTACGACGTGGTGCTTCATCTTCATCATCATCTACATGAGAAACTTCTTCGTCAACGGAATCGATAGCATACCAAGAGCGTAACCCCCAGCGATTTTCTCCTAAAGAAATAAAACTTCCATCAATATTTAATTCTGTATAAAATTGCGCCAATGATTCACGAATTTCACTATCACTTTTTTCCAAATACGTTTGAATTTGATTGGTCAAATCGGTAAAATCCATTACATCGCCCTTATTTTCTAAAATTGCATGAGCGACTTCAATCATTGATAATTCATTTTTATTTATGCCTTCAAATTCTTTTAGTTCCAATCTGGACACGTCCTTTCACAGTCTAGGATTAATCATACAAAACTGTAGCCAAAAAATCAATTTTTTCTTTAAAATATCTTCACTTTAAGCAGTAAATTCTAAATTAATTTTATAATTTCCTATTTTTTCCTCTGCCATATACAAATGATAATCCACTGTGATTTCCCCTGAAATCGGCCGGTCTTTTAAACTAAAGTGTAAATCATTTGTATAAGTACTAAAAAACATCATTCCAAAAGGAGTTTTATACGATGTCTCCACTTGCTCCCGATAAGAGAATTTTAATCGCAGTCTCATCTCACCCGAGCGAATTAATTGAATACTTCCATCAGGTAAAATTTTCATAGTAACTGGGACAGGTTCAGCCCCATCTTCTGCTTCTTCTTTGTATCGAATATATAGCGTATCGCCGATCTTAACGATTTGTCCAGGCAAATCAAATAAGAATTCTTCAAATTCATTATTTTGTCGTACTTCTGTTTTTAAATGGATAGAAATCGGTAACCCTTTGGTCAAATCCACTACCATCACTCCTAAAATTTATTCTTATATGTATTGTTCGTTCTTCTTTATTGTTCCTATTTTTTATCATTTTGTCAATCATCATTTCTCCGGATTGACTTATTTATGATAAAAAGGTCCAAAATTTATGATTTTCATCAAAAAAAAGCTTTTTCACACGTTTTTCTTTATTTTCGTTTATAATGAAAGAAATAGTATTAAGTGAGGGACTTTTATGAATAATTTTTTATTAATGGATCAACCGATTTATACCAAAGAGAACTGTTTTGATCCATTTGCTCTAACAGATATCTTGATAGAGTATGCTGGTGAAAAAAAACAACCGATTTTACATTTTTGGGAATGCGAAAATTTTTTTATTTTAGGAATGAAAGATACTCGTGTCCCGGATTTTTCTGAAGGAATTCAAACAATAGTCAAAAATGGCTATACTCCTGTCATTCGTAATTCTGGAGGTTTGGGCGTTATTTGTGACCGCGGCGTTTTAAATCTCTCTTTAATTTTTCCAAAAGAGGCACTAGAAACAATCGATCACTCGTATGAAAAAATGTATCATTTGATTCAACGCGTATTTCCTGAATTAACAATCGATGCCTTTGAAATCGAAAATTCTTATTGTCCAGGACGTTTTGATCTAAGTGTCAATGCAAAAAAAATTGCCGGTCTCTCCCAAAGACGTGTCAAAGGAGGCATCGCAGTCATGATGTATTTAAGTGTTGATGGTAATCAGAACAAGCGTGGCAACATCGTTTATGATTTCTATAGAGCGAGTTTAAAAGATGAATTTGGAACTAAAGGCTATCCCTCTGTTGATAGTCAAAGCATGACTACAGTAAGTGACCTTTTAGGTGAACACCTTTCAATAGATACAGTGAAAGATCGAGTGAAAGATATACTTGGATTAAAAACAGCTTCAATAGACACGTATCAATGGATTCAAACAAACAATCAAGAAGAAAACTTTAAAAAGCGTCATCATAGTATGGGTGAACGTAATCAAAAATTGAAGGAGGATCTTTATGCCAATTTCTTATAAAAATCAGCTACTTCCCATTGAGAAAGTATTTCGTGACCCTGTTCATAACTACATTCATGTGCAACACCAAGTCATTTTGGATTTAATCAATTCAAAAGAGGTCCAACGTTTACGACGTATCAAACAATTAGGTACTTCTTCGTTTACCTTCCATGGTGCTGAGCATAGTCGTTTTGCTCATTCATTAGGAGTCTATGAAATTACGCGTCAAATCTGTAATATTTTTCAGAGGAACTACTCAAAGGAAAAAATCGGAGAATATGGATGGGATGACAATGAGCGTCTGGTAGCTTTATGTGCTGCTTTACTCCATGATGTCGGACATGGTCCCTATTCTCACACCTTTGAACACATTTTTCACACAAATCACGAAGCTTTAACAGTTGAAATCATAACTTCACCTGATACAGAAGTATATCAAGTATTGAATCGAGTAGAAGCTGGTTTTCCTGAAAAAGTCGCAAGCGTGATTACCAAGACCTATCCCAATCCTCAGGTCGTTCAAATGATTTCGAGTCAAATTGATGCCGACCGTATGGATTATTTATTACGAGATGCTTATTTTACCGGAACACAATATGGTACTTTTGACTTAACAAGGATTTTAAGAGTCATTCGTCCCTATGAAGGTGGCATTGCCTTTTCTATGAGCGGAATGCATGCTGTAGAAGATTATATTGTTAGTCGCTATCAAATGTATGTTCAAGTTTACTTTCATCCTACATCTCGCGCGATGGAAGTGATGTTAGAACATCTTTTAAACCGTGCCCATGAACTCTACCAAGAAGATAAACAAACCTTTGAGACAAACTCACAATTATTGTTACCTTTTTTAGAAGAAAGATTCACCCTAAACGATTATCTTCGTTTAGATGATGGTGTTCTTAATACTTACTTCAATCATTGGCTCTCCAGTTCAGATGTGATATTGACTGATCTTTCACAGCGCTTTTTAAACCGAAAGCCTTTAAAATCTTGCTTATTTCAACCAGAATCACAAGGAGAGTTAATTGAAAAAATGAAAAAATTAGTAGAGACAGTAGGCTTTAATCCCAATTATTATACGGCCTTAAACTCAAGTTTTGATCTACCTTATGATTTTTACCGTCCTGAAAATGGCAAGCACCGAACACAAATCGAACTACAGCAAAAAGATGGTACTCTCATTGAACTATCACAAGCCAGTTCACTGGTTGCTGCTTTGGCCGGTCAAAGCCAAGGAGACCATCGCTTTTACTTTCCAAAAGAAATGATAGATCAAACACTACAAAACAATTTTGATCTTTTTTCAGAAACCTATCAAACATTTGCAAAACATATCCATAATGGCGCTTTAGTTCTTAAATAAGTAAAGTCTCAGAGTTTTGGCTCTGAGACTTTTTTCATGCTTTTTCCGTCATCCATTTTTGCAGAGCCCATCGGTGACTCCCTCTTTTTAATAATAACATTGCTTCATCTGGCGTTACCCAAGAAAGTCCATTGGTAGTTTCTGTAGGTGCGGCTACTTTTACCCATTGATCAACAACATAAAAATAACCAGGATTTTTAAAATACGTATCGCGATGACTCGAATAAAAATATTCAGTTGCTTCCCCTAAATAATTACCTACAGTCACCTGAAAACCGACTTCTTCAAGCATTTCACGATCGATCGTTTCCTGATGAGTTTCTTTATTTTCAATTTCTCCTCCTGGTAAAAAATAAGCACCATTGGGAGCTTGGACTAAGATTACTTCTTTTGCGTTATTACGAGAAATAATAACATAAACACCAAAACGATCCTGATAATTCTTTCCTACTTCTTTTTTTCCAAAAATCGGTTCCATTAAGACCACTGCCTTCCCCTTCAACACTTTTACGACTTTCAATAGTATTCTTTGTATTTTACTTGAATTTAAAAGAATAAACAAGTCTTCTACTTGATAAATGTTTTTTAACTCATTTTCTGTTGTTACAATTCACAACTAAATCTGCCGACCAAAGAACTCTTCATGAATATGTTTGCTATGAGCCTATGTGAGACGATGGTCCAAGAAAGTTTCACAGAGGACTTTAAAAAAGAAAAACTCTAACTACAGTAACTAAATTGATGGTACGTAGTAAAACAAACCTTATTATTTATTGGATAATTTTGATGAATCACAATAAAAAAGCATTCCCATCGAATGATTTTTATTCTAAGCTTTTTTATTCGATTAATGGTCAGGATATGATATCATGAAATAAGATAAGAAAGGATGATATGAAATGAAAATGGCACATACTTGTGTTCGAGTCAAAGATTTAAACGCATCTCTTGATTTTTATAACCAAGCGTTTGGGTTTGAAGAAAAAAGTCGACGAGATTTTCCTGATGGCAAATTTACTTTGGTTTACTTGTCCCTACCTGGAGATGATTATGAGTTAGAATTAACCTATAATTACGATCATCCAAGTTATGAACTTGGAGACGGCTATGGGCATATTGCAATTGCTGTCGATGATGTCAAATCTTTACACGAAAAACATAGTCAAAAAAACTTTGATGTGACAGACATGAAAGGTTTACCAGAGAATGAACCTTCTTATTATTTCATTAAAGATCCCGACGGCTATAAAATCGAAGTTGTCGCTAACAAATAATACCAATACAAGTAAGGAGACTGGCTTCATTCCGGTCTCCTTTTTAAGTTTCAAAAAAATCGGTAATCATTCGATAAACAACTTCTCTTTCTATTTCTTGAATGACTTCATGTTTCATGCCAGGAAGATTATACATATCAACTGTTTTATAACCAATTTTACGAAGTGTTTTTTCGGTATCTAACAGTCCCTTATCCCCACCAGTGATTCGATAATCTTCTTGCCCTGTGATACTTAAAATAGGTAACTCAGGATTTTGGCAAGTAAACTTAGCATAATTTTTAAGCTCGTGGTCTGCCTCCCAAATGGTAGCAACGCCAATATTATTATAGCCAGGAATAATGAAAGGATCATTTTCAGCTTTTTCAAGTTGCTCGATATCACTAGTCAGCCAAGTTTTATCTTCTGACCCAAAACCAGAAAGTTTCTTCATAATCCAAGAAAACTTATCTTTACCTGTAACTTTCATTGCTACATCAGCAATAACCAAGCCAAACTTTGAAATGCTTAGAAATTGAGGAGTTCCAGTCAAAACAAGTTTATCTATTTTTTCATCATTTGTCTGTAAATATAAGCGTGCAAGAATCGAACCAAACGAGTGCCCATAGAGATAAATTGGTTGCTTGGGGTATTTGGTTTTGATGAAGTCGGTGATTTCCACCTGATCTGCTATCATTCTTTGATAACCGGGCATTTGTCCTAAGGGATTAGCCTTATCAATCGAATGACCATGCCCTCTTAAGTCTGAAAGAATGACTGCATAGCCTTGCTTTGCCAAATAGTGAGCCAATTCCAAATAACGACCACTATGCTCTAAAACGCCGTGAATGACTTGAACAACTGCTTTTATTGGTCGATAGTTGGGTTCAACAATTTTCAAGGACAAAGGCAAACAATCTTTAGTGACCAGAAAAAAAGTCGATTCATGAATTTGTTCAGGTAACCCATTTTCTTCTTTTTGAATCGTTTCTTTTCTTTCAATCGTTTCTGGTCGATCTCTAAAAAGAAAATAAGTTCCTGTGACCAATCCACCTGCAATAAGTACCCATTTTTTCTTACTCATTATTTTCTCTCCTCTACTGATTTTATACTTGGGGATCTTTTTTATCTTCTTGACGCAAAAAATGATAGAGATTCTCTGCTACTTTTTGAGGAAGACCATGTGCATGAAGTTCTTCAATAGAGGCCTCTTTAATTTTTTTAAATGATTTAAATTCTTTTAAAAGCATCTTTTTACGTTTCGGCCCTATTCCCTCAACCCCATCAAGTTTAGAAGCAAAGCTATTTTTACTTCGTAGTTGCCTGTGAAAGGTAATAGCAAAGCGATGGACTTCATCTTGAATGCGTTGTAACAAGAAAAACTCAGCAGAATTTCTTTCTAAAGGAACTACATTTAATTCTGGCCCAAATAAAATTTCACTGGTTCGATGTTTATCATCTTTTGCAAGACCTGCAATTGGAATATCTAAGCCTAGCTGATTTTCCAAAACATCCCTGGCAGCATCTACTTGACCTTTTCCACCATCAATCAATAGCAAATCAGGAAAAGCAAGACCTTCTTTTAACACACGTGAATAACGTCTGTAAATAACTTCTCTCATTGAGGCATAATCGTCAGGTCCGGTGACTGTTTTTATTTTATACTTTCGATATTCATTTTTTGCTGGCTTTCCATCAATAAAGACAACCATAGCCGAAACAGGATTTGTTCCCATGATATTTGAATTGTCAAAAGCATCGATTCGAGTAGGCGTTGGTATTTGCAAGGCATTTCCTAACTTTTCAACAGCACCAATCGTTCGTTCTTGTTTACGTTGAATTAAATCAAAACGTTCATTGATAGCCACTTGGGCATTTTTAGTCGCTAGTTCCACAAGTCTTTTTTTATCGCCACGTTTTGGCTGGGTAATTTTAGTTTTTAGCAAAGCCTGAACACTTTGTACATCGATATCTTTAGGAATCAAGACTTCTTTAGGAATTAAGTGTTCGTTTTGCTCATAAAATTGTCCAAGAAAAGTCAAAAAGTCCTCAGTTGCTTCTTTATAGAAAGGAAAAATAGAAACATCTCGTTTGATCATGCGTCCTTGTCGAATGAAAAATACTTGGACACACATCCACCCTTTATCCACCGTATATCCAAAAACATCCTTATCTTTTAAATCAGTAAATGTCATCCGTTGACGCGTCATCACGGTATCAATGGCGCGGATTTGATCACGCAATTCTGCTGCCTTTTCAAATTCCATATTTTCAGAAGCTTGCTTCATCGACAAACGAATTTTATCTTGGACGTCTTTATATCCACCGTTAAAAAAGTGTTTGATTTCGTCTACGATTTTTGCGTAAACTTCCGGTTTGACATCAAAATAATAAGGACACAAACATTGGCCTAAATGATAATAAAGACAAGGACCATTTTTTTGATTAGGACCACACTTACGTAAAGGAAAAATACGATCTAATATTTTTTTTGTTTCATTTGCTGCTCCAATATCAGGGTAAGGTCCAAAATAAGAAGCCCCATCTTTTAAGACTTTTCGCGTAATCACTAAACGAGGATATTTTTCGTTCGTTATTTTAATAAACGGATACGTTTTATCATCTTTTAACATGATATTATACTTGGGATCATTTTTCTTGATAAGGTTAATTTCTAGTAGTAGCGCTTCTATATTTGATCCGGTTACAATATATTCAAAGTCACAAATCTCACTGACTAATCGTTCGGTTTTCGTGTCGTGGCTACCTGTGAAATAGGAACGGACGCGATTTTTTAAAATTTTTGCTTTTCCGACATAAATAATGGTTCCATCTTTGTCTTTCATCAAATAACAACCTGGCTGATCAGGTAAAAGTGCCAATTTGTTTTTGATTCGTTCGTTCATTGGTTTCCCCCATTTCTAATTATAAGTATACCACAAGTGTCTTTAAAATCAGTCCACAAAGAAAGCTTTGAGAAAGAGTCTTTCTCAAAGCTTTTTTTTACATATGTGAAGCAATCATTTGTTCTAATTGTTCTTTTGATTGAACGCCTATCGCTTTATCTACGACTTCGCCATCTTTTTTTAGGATTAGGGTTGGAATGCTCATTATTCCAAAAGCTGCGGAAGTTTCTGGATTTTCATCAACGTCCATCTTTAATACTTGAAATTCATCTTCTTCATAATTTTGAGCAACTTGTTCTAAAATAGGTGCTTGCATACGACATGGGCCACACCAAGTTGCCCAAAAATCAACTAAAACTAATCCTTCTTTTGTTTCTGAATCAAATGTTGCATCGGTTATTTCTCTTGCCATTTGTGATACCTCCAATTTACTAACAGAAGTATAGCATTTTCACGAACTCTTGAAAACTATTCTGCTTGTTGTTTTATTTTCATTTAAATTTTACGATTGTGGCGCCATTTCCTCCTTGATTGGCCGGCGCAAATTCATAACTTTTGACACTACGATGATTTTTTAAATAATCGATAACGCCTTGTCTGAGTGCTCCTGTCCCTTTGCCATGAATGATTGTCACTTGCGGATACCCCGCTAAAATGGCTGCATCTAAGTATTGATCGACTTGTTGTAAGGCCTCTTCATAACGCATACCACGAAGATCCAATTCAGTCGACACTGGGGAGTGGTTTTCTGAGCGAACCGTATGAATAATTCTTTGCGTAGGTTCTTTTTTGGGTTCAACAACTTCCAGTTGGCTTTCATCGATGGTCATTTTTAAAATACCTAACTGAACTTGCCACTTATCTGAGCCAACTTTATTTAATAATTCACCCCGTTGACCATAGCTTTTCACTAAGACATCATCGCCTGGCTTTAATTTCTTTTGTTCTTTGGCTTTTTTAAGCACTTTATTTTTTTTCAAAACATTTTCTTCTTGTTTCAAATCTGAAAGTTTCGTACGAGCTTCGATTAATTCATGTTCTTTAACCGTCCCGCGACCTGCTTCAAGTTGTTTATTTCTTAACTCTGAAATAATGGCTTCTGCTTCTTCTTGAGCTTTTTCGACTAATTGGTTGGCCTTATGTTTGGCATTTTTTAGCTCTTCTTCTCTTTCTTCAAAAAAATGATGGTACGCATCTTCTAAGTCTTGATGCAATGTTTCAGCCTCTTCTAACTGATGGCGTAGTTCTAAATATTCAGTTTCAGCCATGTTTCGGCGACTCTCTAAATCCGAAATCATTTCATTTAAATCCTGACTTTCTCCATCCATAATTTGTGAAGCTCTATCAATAACTTGACTGCTTAATCCCAATCTTTTCGAAATCTCGAAGGCATTACTACGACCTGGTACACCATTCAATAAATGATAGGTTGGACTTAAGGTGTCGATATCAAATTCCATCGAAGCATTGATCGTATTTGGTCGGTTATACCCATAGACCTTTAGTTCTGGATAATGAGTCGTCGCCATCACATACGATGACTTTTCACCTAACTCGTCTAAGATCGAAATAGCTAGCGCTGCTCCTTCTTGAGGATCCGTTCCTGCTCCCAATTCATCAAATAAGACGAGACTTTGGTTATCTGCTTTTTGCAAAACATCAACAATCGTTGTCATATGTGAAGAAAAAGTAGATAAACTCTGCTCGATGGATTGTTCATCGCCAATATCCGCAAAAATTTCTTTAAATATTCCAATCTGACTTTCTTCTGCTACTGGGATAGGTAGTCCTGATTGTCCCATTAATTGTAAAAGGCCCAACGTTTTAAGGGTAATTGTTTTCCCCCCAGTATTAGGACCAGTGATTACCACTGCCTGATAGTCTTCTCCAATCACAATATCGTTTTCGACGACCTTTTCTTGGTCAATCAAAGGATGCCGAGCTTTTCGTAAAACAATATGGTTTTCTGCACTCAACGTAGGAACCACTGCTTTAAGCTCTTTTGCATACCGGGCTTTCCCATTCATAAAGTCGAATTTTCCAATTATGAACGCGTTATGCAAGATTTCTTTTCGATAAGGAACCAATTCAGCAGAAAGCTCGGATAAAATTCGTGAAATTTCTTCTCTTTGAGCAATTTGTTGTTGTCGTAATTTATTATTTTGTTCAACCACTTGACGAGGTTCAATAAATACCGTTTGCCCGGAAGAACTTTGATCATGTACCACTCCGCCAAAAGAACCGCGATATTCCTGCTTAACAGGAATTACATATCGGTCATTTCGCATCGTAATTAGTGTATCGCTTAAGTATTTCGCTTGATTTCCATGGATGATGCCTTCTAAGCTGTCACGAATTGCTTGTTCACTTTTTCGAATACTTGCTCGAATATTGCGCAAGGTTGACGAAGCTTCATCTGTGACATAACCATCTTCATCGATAGAAGTTTTCAAACGACGTGACAAAGCCGGCAAGGTTGTTAATTGTTCTGCCCATTCATAGAGTCGGTTTAAGTCAACATCGCTTTCTTTTAATTCGTCAATAAAATGACCGACCTCACTGGTTGTTGAAAGTACTCGCGTCACTTGAGCCAATTCTACTCCGTTTAAATCAGCGCCTATTTCGATGCGTTTCATGTGTGGTTGGATCGATTCAAGCTTTGGCACAGGTATGCCTCCGCGCAATCTTTGGACAGTCATCCCATCTTCAGTTTCCTCTAAGTGTTTTAAGATGTGCTTTTTATCATCGGATGGATATAATTTTTGTAGTTCTTCTTTTCCATTGGCTGTCACTAAATAATTTGCTATTTTTTTCTTCACTTGATCAAACTCTAATGTTGTCAAGATTCGTTCATTCAAAATTTTTCACCCACTTTTATAAACTATCGCCTTATCTGCTCTTAAGTTTGTCACTTTAGATTATTTGTCTTATTCATTCTTTTACTAAACAATCACTAAATCACGGTTGAAATCCATAATTTATAGATCTGTTTGGAGAAAAAAGGTGTTTTTTCGATCATAAACCGAACCATCGTACTCCGATCAAAAATAGATTGAATAATATCCAGAGGAATCAACGAGAAAATGAAAAAAATCATGACTAAAGCGACGTATACCAACATTACATTTAAAAGACCAGCCAATAGCCAGTCATAAGAAAATAATTTAACAAAACGTAAATCTACAGCAAAGATGCCAATCAGCTTTGTTACTAGCCAGCCGATAAATAGTAATCCAATAAAAGCAACCGCTGCATAATAGGCTTTGTCTAAATCAAAGGAAGTCGCTTGGTCATAATAATGCATTTTCGTCTCAGGATTTACCGAAAGATAAGGAACATATAACTCGATTTTTCCTCCCCAAAATTGGTAATATTTCGTTGCTATAAAAAAAGAAATCGCCATTCCTATTGTGTAAACAAGTTGATATGCCGCTCCTCTTCGACCACCAGCATAAAAAGCGAGAAGCAAACATAAAAAGATAATAAATCCAATCATATAGTGATCCTTTCTGTCTTACTTAGTCGTTGTCTTTTGTTGTATTTTTCTTTTATGTTCTTCATTTAATATTTGTTGTGCTTGAGCATAACTTTTTATTTCAGTATTTTTTTGACCAGTCCGTTCTAATGCTTGTTTTGCCTCTGCTTCAATACCTTCGATACGTTGTAACTTGTTTTCTAGTTCTGTTACTTTGATAGCTTTTCTTCTAAGCTCTTCTGTTTTCTTTTGCAAAAGTAATAATTCTTCTTGTTTTTTTAGTTGATCAGAAACAGCATTGATAGCTAGTAAAATCGCTGCATCATCGGTGGTCATTGAAGGCGATTGTTGTTTAAGTTCTTTTAGCTGTTCGTTTACGATTTTTGACACCATGTCCATATGCGACGTTTCTTCATTTCCTATAATTGTATAAGTTTGGCCCGCAATTCTTGCTTTATAACGTATTTTTTGATTTGACACTTTTTATTATCCTCCGTTAGTGAAGTTTCCAAGCTATTATATCATGAAATCTTATTTTTTTCTTTCACCTTTTCCATTATAGAAGAAGCCATAAGATTTTTCCATGTCAAAACAGAATTTGAAAAAAGTTTAAAAGAACTTTTGATTATGTTAGAATAAAATCACTCTTACAAAACTTTTCAGAAAGCTGGTGAACTAGCATCAACGCTGACTTTATTAGTCTTTAGATGCTAAGACTTATGAGTTCTATTACTTTAAAAGAAACACCTACTAAACTAAAAGAAATGCAAGAACACTATCGCCCTTACTTGATTGAAAAAAAAATACCCTATAGTTTATTTTTCGCAAAAAAAGACGGTGTCACAATCACCGCTTACCAATCTGGAAAAGTGTTGTTTCAAGGTGATCATCCTGAAACAGAAGCGGATATTTGGCAAAAAGAACAATCAGTAATGCAAGAACCCCCTAGTGGCTTACCTGCTGATTTTTCACAAAAAAGCATTATTGGTAGCGATGAAGTTGGTAATGGCAGTTACTTTGGTCCTTTAGTTGTGTGTGCTGTTTATGCTGATAAAAATAATTTGAAATCTTTACAAAAACTAGGCGTCAAAGATTCCAAACTTTTAAAGGATTCTCAAATCAAGTTAATCGCAAAAAAAATCGAAACGATGGTGCCTTATCAACTTCTTACGGTACGACCTGCTAAATATAATCAAGTACAACCGACCTACAATGCTGTACGAATGAAAGTGGCTTTACATAATCAGGCTATCCAATTACTATTAAAAAAGATTGCCCCTACAAAACCAGAAGCCATATTGATTGATCAATTTACCAAAGAAGCCAATTATCGTAAATATTTAGCAAAAGAAGCTGTTCCCATCACAGAGTCTTTGTATTTTATCACAAAAGGCGAACAGCATCATTTGGCAGTAGCCGCGGCTTCTATTATAAGTCGAGCTAAATTTTTAGATGAACTAGAAATTGCTTCCCAAGAATTAGGCATGCGAATACCTTCAGGAGCTGGCTTTCAATCCGATCAAGTAGCTGCTAAAATTTTGAAAAAAGGAGGGCTTCCGCTTCTTTCACAGTATGCGAAACTTCATTTCAAAAATACGCAAAAAGCCCAAAATTTAATAAAATAAATAAGATAGAATGAATGGAGAACAGCCATGGATTTTAAAATGCTTGCGATGATTTTTTTCATTAATTTTGCCTATGTTGCTTTAAGTACGATTCGATTATTATTGACCATGAAAGGCTATCGAATTATTGCCCCTTTAATTAGCATGGTTGAAATCATTATTTATGTTTTAGGCCTCTCAATGGTCTTGAATCGATTAGACAATCCGCTTAATTTAATTATTTATGCTTTAGGATACGCCATTGGAATTAGTGTCGGAATTAAAATAGAAGACAAACTGGCACTAGGTTATACCATGACCACAGTGATTCTTCCCAGTAGTTCCGAAGAAGAAGAAACTTTACCAGCTATTTTACGAAAAGAAGGCTTTGGTGTGACGGTTAGTTTTGGAGAAGGTTTAGAAGGTTCACGAATGATTTTAGAAATCTTATCCCCTAGAAGCAAAGAAAAAAGCTTATACCAAAAAATAAAAGAAATCGAAAAACGAGCCTTTATTATTAGCTATGAACCAAAATATATTTCGGGAGGATTTTGGACCAAGAAGATAAGAAAAAAAGAAGTCACGCATCACTGATTACCTGTAAAAAAGAAGTTTTTAAAGACTAACTTATCTAGTTTAGATAAGTTAGTCTAACTTTTACCCTGATTACATTTAGTGAATGAAACGCTTAAAAATTTTAAAAAAAGCTATTGAGAAATTTAATAAAAAGAGTTATACTCATAAATGTGTTGCGGGTGTAGTTTAGTGGTAAAACAGAAGCTTCCCAAGCTTCCGTCGCGAGTTCGATTCTCGTCACCCGCTTAGCGATAGAAACGTTGGTAATTCAACGTTTCTTTTTTTATTGTCTTTTTTAAAGTTTCACCAGGTTTCAT
>Ga0079226_10000648_pt1 | contig 25129 bp, 22 predicted proteins | sample Poulit2014_FD_76345 | JGI IMG/M metagenome (GOLD analysis project Ga0079226, IMG submission 76345) | Agricultural soil microbial communities from Georgia to study Nitrogen management - Poultry litter 2014 | ecosystem: Environmental > Terrestrial > Soil > Agricultural land | place: USA: Georgia...
GATTAGAAGTCGTGACGCATACCCACAGAGATTACGTTGTTTTTAGCTTTTTCAGAAGCTTGTGGTTTGAGCTCTTCTTGACCGTACTCAACCCATGCGCGTGTACGTGTAGAGAGTTTTTGCTCAAAACCTACAGCCCATGATTTAACTTTATCTTTGTTACCAGCTACTTTGAACTCGTTTTGGCCGTAAGTTGCACGAACAGTGCTGAAGTAGTTAGGACCAAATGAGAAGCTCGCACCTAAATCCCAACCTTTAGATTTTTCTTTAGTTGCACCAGTTGGTTTGTGGTTACCATCAGCGTAAGAAGCTGTTACTGCGAATGCATCTTGTGAGTAACCTAAGAAAAGACCCCATGCTTTAGACTTTTCTTTATCGATAGTTTTACCTTGGATGTAACCTGCTTTTGCAGTAAGTGCGCCATTAGCACCTAAATCATATGCGTATTTTGCATTGATTGTCCAAAGGTCGATGTTTTTCTCATCGTTAGTTGCGTACATTGCTTCGTCCATCATTAAAGCAACGTTTGCTTGGAAACCTGCTAATTCTGGAGTTGTGTATGCCATTACTTTACCAACACGGCTGAATTTGTTTTCAGTCATTCCTGCTTTACCAAGGAATGTAGAAGACATTGCGCGTTGTGATGCGTTTTTGATTACGTTTGAACCGTTGAAGCCATCTTGTACAGAGTCATCAACAATTGTTACTTTGAATGGGTTGTTTTGACGACCCGCTGTGAATGTACCCCAGTCACCCGTTAAACCTAAGATTGCTAAACGGTTTTCGAAACCACCAGCTGAGTTAGCGCCGCCCTCAGGTTGTTCCATTCCATCAAAGCCCCACTCAAGATTGTAGATTACAGCGTTGCCGTTACCTAAATCTTCAGAACCTTTAAGACCGATACGTGAACCAGCATCAGAAAGGTTAGAAACACGTTTTGCTTTAGCACCAGCAACTGGACCAACTGTTGGTTTTTTGCCAAATTCTACTTTTTTGCTCTCATAGTCGTAACGGATAGAACCGTAAAGAACTGTTTCAGCTTGTGCTGCACCTAAAGTTAAAGCAGAAGCTACTGCTACTGCGAAAATGCTTTTCTTCATCATAATGAAAATCTCCATTGAATGGCTTGCGCCACGATTAAAATAATTTAGATGTCTCCCATCTACGATTCATATTAAATCGCAGATCATTGCAATAATCAAATTGAATTTACAAAAATAATACAAAACTTTGCCTTTTCTTATTAAAAATACAACAACAGATGTTTTCCATAAGTATTTTTATATTGAATTACCAATTTAAGATATTGATAATGTTGGTTTAAGTGGTTGTATTGTTTTTTTGAAAAGAGCTAGGAGAAAAAGTGCTCTATTTTGTTGTATTTTTAATAATGGTCTCTTTTTATGATTCTAAACTGATTTTTTTAAAGTTGAGAACTTCTCTATAAAAATAAATAGCTAAGGATGTATAAAAAAAACAACAGAAGAAGAGAGGATTAGTAAAGCCATTATTTTGATGATAAAACACTCTTTTTTGAAAAAAGAAAATGAGTTCAGATATAACTATAGAGATAAGATATAAAAGCACTGAATAATTTTTGATAAATCATCAGTAATGGATATATCCCATAAAATGGTAAAGCGTAGCAGCGATATTATTAAATAGTCTCATTTGTCTATTTAATAATTGATTGATGTTTTAATGAATCTTTTTACCTTAATAATAAGAATTGACGTGATTCAATCGTGATAGAGGAATGGAAATGAGTCGGATGTATTTACCCACGACGCATACGATGCGTTGTTTCCAAGTGTCGGCAAAGCACTTGAGTTTTACTTTAGCGGCTGAAGAGTTAAATTTAACCCAAAGCGCGATTAGCAAACAGGTGGCGCTGTTAGAAAGTAGCTTGCAGGTACAACTTTTTGTTCGACATCGGCAAAAACTAGAGTTATCGCCGGCGGGTAGTACTTATTTGTCGCATGTGAATTCTATATTACGCCGGATTGAGGAGACTTCGAAAGAGATGCTCTCGTATGGCGCTTTTGAAGAAGTGATTAAGATCGCCTCGCATCCATCACTCTGTTCCTCTTGGTTGGTGCAAGCCCTCAAAGGTTTTACGGCGCATTATGGCGATATCCAGCTCTCTTTTTATGAACAGATTATGCCGGATGATCCTTCAGAAGTGGATGCAGATGTTTCTTTTGTTTATGGTTATGGGGGTTGGCATGATATGGAGGCTGTAGAGCTTTTTGATGAAGAGATGGTTCCTGTTTGTCATCCTGATATCTTGGCAAATAATGCCGGAAAAGAAGAGATTGATATCTATTTTACGACACGCTTAATCGAATGCCGTTCACGATTAAATAGTTGGGACCAGTTTTTTGAGCATTTTCATCAAATATATCCCGATGGCTATCGCTCTTTATTATTTGAAAGATGGTCATCTTGTATCAGCGCGGCAAAAACCGGTTGTGGTTTGGCCTTAGTGCCGAAGATCTTAGTAGAGAGTGAACTAGAGAAAGGCGCCTTAGTGCCGGCATCAAGTCATCGATTAAACGGATTAGGTGCATATTATATGACTTATTTAAAAAGCCATTCCGCAGAGCCTAAAGTGAAGATGGTTCGAGATTGGATTTTGGGAAGTTTAAATAAGGAGTATGTCGCATCGTAAGACGATGAAAGAATGAGTGATTCTATGGTCTGCGATAGTGATATGAACGCTTTTTTAACGGCTTCATATTATAAATTGAGATTGTGCTATATTTTTGAAAATTTATTTAAAGTTGCTGTTTAGCGGGGAATGTTGATTGAACTGTATGGCAACATTAATAAGACTTGACGAAATAAAAGATAATAAGCCATGATCAAGAAAGCGTTACTGATTATCAATAATTAATGAACACTCATTATCGAAGTGAATATTCCTGAGGAGGAATAATAGTCATAAAATTTGACAAAATATCTGTTAGAAAGTGGACATTTTCATTGGCATTAATACTATTCTCAACGATTACATTTCTTGCTGCTTAATTATGATGGTGAAATTAGTTTTAATTGAGTCAGAGTAGCAATAAAAAAGAGATCCTGTGATTGCTTCAGGATCTCTTTTTGTTGGTAATGGATCATATAATTATCTATTAGAATAGGAGCTTAGCGACTTCTTTGAAGTTTTCCACAAAGTGTAGCGTTAAACCTTCTCGTAGGTAATCTGGCAGTTCATCGGCATCTTTTTTATTATCTTTCGGGAAGATAATCTCTTTAATGCCGACCCGTTTTGCCGCGATCAGTTTCTCTTTCACACCGCCGATCGGTAGTACTTGCCCCGTTAAAGTCAGCTCGCCGGTCATCGCAATATTTTTCGGTGCTTTGCCGAGCGCGAGTGACATTAAACAGGATGCGAGCGTAATGCCGGCGCTTGGACCATCTTTCGGCGTTGCGCCTTCTGGCGCATGAATATGAATAAAGGCTTTCTCAAAGAAGCTCTCTTGTAAGCCTAACGTTGCCGCATTTGCCATAATATAGCTATAGGCAATGTTAGCAGACTCTTGCATCACTTCACCGAGTTGCCCTGTAATTTTAATGCCGCGCTGTAAATCATGAATTTTCACCGCTTCTACCGGCAATGTCACACCGCCGAGCGATGTCCACGCAAGACCTGTCACAACACCGACATTTTTTACGGGTTTTTCTCGGTTAAAGTAAGGATTGCCAAGGAATGGCACGATCTCATTTACGCCAACGGAGAAGCTCTCAAGCTCTTCTATTTCGAATTTAACAGCAGCTTTTCGTACGATTTTCGCGAGCTGTTTTTCAAGCTGACGAACGCCGGCTTCACGAGCATAATCGTCAATAATTTTCTCAATCGCGCCGGCAGTAATACGGAGCTCTTTTTTATCAAATCCTGCTTTTTCCAATTGGCGTGGCCAGAGATATTGGCGTGCAATTTTGCTTTATTCTTCCAAGATATAGCCTGAAAGACGAATGACATCCATTCGGTCTAATAATGCCGGCGGAATAGAATCGAGCGTATTGGCGGTACAGATAAAGAGCACGTTCGAAAGATCGTAACGAACATCGAGATAATGATCTAAGAACTCCCCATTTTGTGCCGGATCAAGAACTTCTAAAAGCGCAGATCCTGGATCACCTTGGAAAGATTGTCCCATTTTGTCGATCTCATCGAGCATAATGACCGGGTTATCGGCTTTCGTCTCTTTGAGTGCTTGAATCAGTTTTCCCGGCATTGCACCAATATAAGTACGGCGATGACCTTTGATCTCCGCTTCGTCACGTGCGCCGCCTAAGCTAAAGCGATAGAATTTTCGTCCGAGGCTATCTGCTACAGAGCGGCCAATTGAGGTTTTTCCAACGCCGGGCGGACCAACGAGCAGAATAATCGTGCCTTTAATTTCGCCTTTACGCTTGCCAACCGCTAATGTTTCGATGATGCGATCTTTCACATCTTCTAGGCCAAAATGATCTCGGTCTAAAATACGGCGTGCATTTTTGAGATTGAAGTTATCTTCGGTTTTATTACCCCAAGGAAGATCCGTAATGATATCGAGATAGTTACGTGTTACGCCATATTCCGGTGATCCTGTTTCGAGAATTTGCAGTTTCTCTAATTCATCATCAATACGTTCCTGTGCGGCAATAGGGATATCCTTATCGAGTAGACGCTCAAGAAATTTATCAATATCCGCAGCTTTATCATCTTTCGCGAGTCCAAGCTCTTGTTGAATGACTTTTAATTGCTCGCGTAAGAAGTATTGACGCTGTTGATCGGACAATTGATCATCTACTTCTTCTCGAATAGAGTTATGAAGTTTCGCAATTTGAATCTCTTTTTGCACGATTGCCAGTACTTTACGTAATCTTGGGACGAGCGGTACCGTTGAGAGAACATCTTGTAACTCTTCTTTAGATCCTGTTGTCATACTTGCCGAGAAGTCGGCAAAAGGTGATGGATCGTTGCTATTAAAGCGCGTGAGGAAATGTTTCTGCTCTTCTGAAAAAAGGGGATTAAAGGGAATCAATTCTTTTAGCGCATTGACAACAGCCATTGAATAAGCCCGTACTTCTTCGGATTTATCGGCAATGGATTCATCAAAGTATTCTACTTGTGCTACAAACGGAATCTCTTTTGAAATCCATTTTTTTATACGAAAACGCTGCGTTCCTTGTGCAATGAATTGTACTTTTCCATCTTCTCGATGTGGATGATGAATATGGACTAATGTGCCGTATTCGTAAAAATCATCGGTTTTTAGATCGCTGTGTCGCTCCGTTTTGGTTAAAACAAGACCGATCACACGCGTTCGATTATCCATAATGGAATCGAGTGTTGTTAACCAGGGTTCTTCATTTAAAAGAAGTGGTGCAATTTGTGGTGGGAAAAATGGTCGGTCACTGAGTGGAAGGATATGGATAATATTCGATACCGTATCTCCTTCGATAATGACCTCGTTATGCCCTTTAACATCACTGTCAATGGCTGGAAGTATCGTTTTTTTATTCTCACTCATAAGGTTCCTTCATTAAATCTTATGCCGGTACAGCATCATCAGCTGTTGGCTTTTATTATTTTTTCTAAGTCGTCTCATTTCATTTGAGAGTCTCTTAGGAAACTGATACGACAATGGGGGTCTTTTTTATAATATCAACCTTTTTAATGATTTATCATCGGCGTGAGAGATCACTCTATTTAGGAAGCTTATGCGGTTATAGGGTGGAAAAATAAGATCCGTGATGAATTCATGAAAGCCGATTTTGAGCGGATATTTGTGGGAATATCACGCGCTCTATCAATTTTAGAGGAAATAGAAGAAGATTTTCTTGTGGATAACTCTGTGTGTAACAGAGGTAAAAAGTACGTAAAAGTATTCAAAGATCTTGTTTCATTAAAGGATCGTGAAACAGAGTCTTGTTTTGAGGTTGGATGATCAGTAAAAGAGTGCTCCTCATTTATTAAAAAAGCCGTAAGAATGGGGATTCTTGTTGAAATATCATCAAAAAAATGGCATAAATAGCAGTGGGATAATTGACTTAGATGATTAACTATAAATTATTAATAGATAATTAAAATGGGATATTTCTGATTTGAAAGCGTTATCTCAAGCATCCTGCTAATTGTTTTATCGCTTCTCTAATTTTGTGATTCGCTCGAAATTGCTGCAATGATATGTATTGTTCAGTGAATTCACAGTTTTAATATATCTGGCTAATGATGAATCATGGATATTTAGGAAGTCTGTGAGCACGAGTGTGCCGAGTATTAGAAGTGATAATGAGCGGGATTTAAAAAAAAGGGTAGAAAAATAGTCATGAATGGGTCAATCATCACTATAAAGTTAGCTTGGGCAGAGCTTGGAATTGGAGAAAGCGATATGAAAGAGATGCCGTTGGATGCCGCGCATCAAAAATTTGCAGAACTTGCGAATAACATTGTAGGGAAACAATCTGTTTATACAGATTATTTTTATCGATTTGCGTACGGTACGGATGCCAGCCTTTATCGTTATGTGCCGCAAGTCGTTGTGAGAGCGCAGCGAGAGATAGAAGTAATCGCGCTGATTAAGGCAGCAACAGAATGCAAGGTCGCATTAACGTTTCGAGCATCTGGAACGTCATTATCAGGGCAAACCTCAAGTCAGTCAGTTTTAGTCTTACTTGGACATGAATTTTTGAATTTACAGATTCAAGCACAAGGGGAGAAAGTGACAGTTGGGCCAATGGTGATTGGTGCTAGCGTCAATAAAGCATTGAAACCTTATAATCGCAAGATTGGTCCTGATCCGGCATCAATTAGTGTTGCGCGTATCGGCGGTATTGTTTCCAATAATAGTAGTGGCATGTGTTGCGGCACTAAAAATAATAGTTACCATACACTGCAAGATATTCGTTTGATTCTTAATGATGGCACTATTTTAGATACGCGAGATGCAGAAAATGTCGCGAGTTTCAGAAAGAGTCATGCGGGATTTTTGCAAGAACTGACGGAGCTTCGAGAGAGAATTATTGCAAATCCTGTTTTAAAAGAGAAAGTTGCGGTTAAATATCGTCTTAAAAATACAACTGGTTACGGCGTGAATGCGTTGATTGATTTTGAAGATCCTGTTGAGATCCTCAAACATCTCATTGTTGGTTCAGAAGGTACATTGGGATTTGTCAGTGAAGTCGTTTATCAAACAGTGCCAGAATACGATCACAAAGCCTCGGCATTTATCTATTTTACGTCGCTCGCCGAATGTTGCGAAACAGTAAAAGCACTGCGAAAAGAAGCGCCGGTAGAAGCGGTGGAGTTATTTGATGGTAGAACCCTGCATCTTGTGGGGGAAGCAATTTCGCATTTGCCGGCATTTTTCTATCGTCCTTTAAATCGTGATAGTGCTTGTTTGTTGATTGAGACAATGGGTGAAACGGCTGCTGAGTTGCAAGCGAAAATCGCGCAGATTGAATCGGTCTATCATCGTTTTAATATCGTTGAAGAGACTGGGTTTCAAACCGATCCTGTGATTACTAAAAGCTATTGGGATACGCGAAAAGGGTTGCTGCCGATTGTGGCAAAGGGACGTAAAAGTGGGGCGAGTATCATTCCGGAAGATGTAGTGTTTCCTATGGAACATCTGGTGGAAGGCGTTCAAGCTTTAACGGATCTTTTTGATAAACATAAGTTCCCAGAAGCGACGATTATGGGGCACGCGTTAGAGGGAAATCTTCATTTCTTGTTAGCGCCCGATATGACATCGAAGAAAAAGATTAAGCAGTTCGATCAGTTTATGGATGAATTAGCTGAAGTTGTCGCCGTTAAATATGGTGGATCGCTAAAAGGCGAACATGGAACAGGACGAAATATCGCGCCATTTGTTGAAGCTGAATGGGGCAGTGAGATCTATCAAGTGATGCGAGACATTAAGGCGCTGTTTGATCCGCATAAAATCTTCAATCCAGATGTCATTATTACTGATAATAAAGCGCTTCATATCACCTCATTTAAGACTATTCCGGTCGCAGACAAGCAGATTCATGATTGCATTGAGTGTGGGTTTTGTGAGCCAGCATGCCCATCAGATGGTTTATCGTTAACGCCAAGACAACGTATCGCTGTCTATCGTAATATGCAGGCTTTACCGAGAACAGGGGAGAGCGGAAAGCTCTTTGCAAAGCTCAATAACGCTTACCAATATGCCGGCATTGAAACGTGTGCCGAAACAGGAATGTGCTCGCTTCGTTGTCCTGTAGGAATTAATACTGGAGAATTTATTAAATCTATTCGTCCGATGAATAGTAAAGCATTGGTGAGAATTGCCGGTAATCGCTTTAATCTTGTGGAAAAAAGTATGCGTTTTGCAGTAAATACGGCGCATAAAGTGGGAATGAATCGTGTGCATCAATTAACAGGATCTATGCATAAAGCTTTCAAAGGAATTCCGGTGATGCCACAAGCGATGCCAGAAATTGCCACAAACTTACCGAGTGTACCGGTTCCAAGTAAGATTGAGAACTCAGTGGTTTACTTTTCTACCTGTGTGAATCGTAATTTACAAGAGATTAAAGGGGCTCAAGATTTACAAGATCAAGCGCCTAAAAATACGTTTGATCATGTTTTAAGTCTATTACATAAAGCAGGATTTACCCCATTTTTTCCAGATAAATTATCTGGTGCTTGTTGTGGTCAACCATTTGTGTCTGCAAAAGCACCGGCAGAGGCTGAGTTAACTGCCAAAAACTTGAATGATATTTTATTAAAAGCCTCCCGTTATGGCGAGATTCCGATTTATGTGGATAATGCGCCATGTGCTTTACAAGTTCATGATCTGAAAAAGCGTGGTTTATTAGATGATCGTTTGATGTTATATCATTCAGCTGAGTTCTTGTTAAAAGAGGTCGTGCCACGTTTAACAATGAAAACAAAGATCGAAAAATTACTGCTTCACACGCCATGTTCTGTCGCAAAAGATGGTGGTGCTGAGATGTTGCAAAAATTAGCAGAAAGTTGTGCTCATCAGGTAGAGTCTACGAATATTGAATGTTGTGGTTTTGGGGGGGCAAAAGGATTTAGTGTGCCAGAGATTAATGCAAATAGCTTAAAACGACTGCCGAAAGATACAGGACAACGCTATGATATAGGGGCTTCGATGAGTAAAACTTGCCAGTTAGGATTAACAACGCATACGGGATTACAATTTAAGAGTATTGAGGCACTACTTGATGAGTGTGCTTTGTAATTTCTAAGTATCAGGTTAGTGTTTTTCAATTTTTACAGGCATGCTTCGTTGGGAGCATGCTTTTTTATATTATATTGGAATTAACTATTTCAAATAACAAGGGATCACAAAACTGATCAGGATCAAGGCTTGATTTGATTGTTTTTTTCAATAATTCTCTTTTTTGGAAGCGCTTTAAATTTTTCTGATAAATCATGTTTAATCCATTTTATTGAAAAATAAAGGGTTTTGTATGTCTTTGTGATTGTTAATGTTTTTGTTACAAGATTTTATTTTTTTATTAAAAAAAGATTGTAAAGTTTGTATTGAAATAATATTTATGAATTTTATTTTTTTGCGGCATTATAAAAGCGCGTGACGAGACATTTTCTGAAAATTCAGTGCTTCCTCTGATCGTAATATGGGGCACCCATTTTGCCTCATGAGTGGCCTTTTTACTTGCTTTATTAAACAACCTCAATTTATCACCAATAGGTAAATATTATATAATCTATAATAAATGCATGAGTGTTAAAAAGTGGTAGGTTTAGCTAAAGCGAGGATTATCAGGCATCCGCTCCTCAATCCTTGCCTGGTTGAGTTGGACATCTTGAGTAGTTACCTGGTAATCATTCCAAAGTTCACGAAAGTGAACTGCTTCCTCTGGCCAGCGATAGTTAATATTAAAGCCCCTTCTTAAACATTCGCGATGAAGTTTATCGTAACGTTTTTTAAGAAAGAGGAGTTTATCTCGAAAAAAAGTCACGTGACCTGTACCTAATAGATATCTTGTTGAGTTTGAGAGAGGAACATCCCCTTGCCGTTTGACAATATCATTCGGAATTCTTGTTAACTCTCTGTGCTCTGCTAGTAAGTGTTGGTCACATAGTTTTTTAGGATCAATAACATTAATACGAGTCATAGCTGGTAATTTGGTTCTCCTAAATCCTTTATTAAAAGAATAAATATATTGTAGACTATTTTTTTCGTCAAAAATAATGATGAAGGACAAGTGATATGATAATTGTTAGAAATTGTTTACAGTTTTTTATCAATAGATAATAAAAAGCTAAAAATTTTAATAACTTTTAGCTTTTGGGGTTATCACTTATTTAAAAGAGTGATAAAAAATTATTTAACAGCGATGACTTCGATTTCAATTAACCACTCTGGGAATGCAAGTGCTTTTACTTCGAATGCTGAACGCGCAGGCACTTTAGCTTCTGCCCCTTCTGCTTCACCGTAGAATTGTGTGTAACCTTTCATGAAGCCAGTGAAGTCCATTTTGCCAAGATCAGGATCTGCCACTAAGTATACTTGCATTTTAACAACGTCAGCCATTGTTAAACCTTGTGCTTCAAGAGTTTCTTTGATGGTGTTAAGAATACCGACAGTTTGATCTTCAGTTGATCTTGCGAAAGTACCATCTTCTAATTTTGGTGGTACAACACCGCTAAGATAGAATGTTTTTGCATCGCTTGGTACTGATACAACAGTTGAGATTGGGAAACCGTTTGGTGCTGCAGTTCTTTCGATATCAGCTGCCATTGCGCCGCTCATAGAGATACCTGCTGCGAGTAAGATTGCGGTTAATTTTTTCATGAATCTTTCCTTCTGTTTTATCATGGTTTAACAAATTGATTCAGGTCATTATATTCGTTCTCATAGATTGTTAAAAGTAGAATTTTTCGTTCTAAGTATTTTTTGTCAATGATTTACCATGAATATCTATTTAACTTTAAACGATCTATCTACATGATATATATTTATAAAATCTATTTTTATTGACGGTTGTAGTTATATTATTTGTTGGAAAATAGTATTTTCTTATCTTACAGAAACTTAAGATTTATATGAATTTTAGTAAGGTTTTCAGTAAAATCTCGGAGCTTTTTAAATTTTACATTGGAAAAATAGGTATTTAATCTGACATCATATTAATGATTTTTGCCATAAATATTTGGCAAAATTTCTTGTTGAAAGTAATCAATAAACAGGCGAATTTTGGAAGGTACATAACGACCGCTAGGATAAACAAGATGTACTGGCATTGGCGGTGGAGCAGTTCCGGGAAGAATCTCTACGAGATTCCCTTTCTCAATTTCTGTTTGAAATGTAAAGTCGAGCATTCTAGCGATGCCATGTCCTTTAACGGCAAGATCGAGTGCACCGAGAGAATGGCTATGAATGATAGAGAAGTTTATCGGGATTTCCGTTCTATCGGCGCCAAATTCCCAAGGAGAAATTATGTTCTTATTGGGAAATTTAATGGCAATACATTGATGATGAAGGAGATCTTCTGGGGTTTTCGGCATGCCATGTTTTTGAATATATTCTGGAGAAGCTGCAAGTTTCATATGGACATGGTGGAGATATTTAGCTACAACACGAGAATCCTCTAAATCCCCAATTCGGATGGCAAGATCAAACGCTTCTTTTGTAAAATTCACAAAGTGATTTCCGAGCGCAATTTCGATCTGTAATGTAGATTTATGCATTTCATGAAACTTTTGAAGATGCGCATGTAATACTTCCATGCCGTAACTATCTGGTGCTGTAATTTTCAGAGTGCCGCGGGGCTTTTCACTTTTTGTCAGTTCGCGCTCTACATTTTTAATGTTTTCGATTGCTTCCTTGCAAACCTCGTAATAATGAAGCCCTTCTTCGGTGAGCCTCATTGCTCTCGTGGAACGAATAAAGAGTTTGAGAGAGAGTTTTTTCTCCAAGCGAGCAATGGCTTTACTAATTGAAGGCGGTGTTGTGCCGATTAAAATTGCCGCTTCTGTAAAACTTTTGCATTCAGCAGTTTTACAAAAAATATGTATATCTTCTAGATCGATTTTTTCAAAAGGATTCATGTTGACCTACTTTGCATAAAATAATGTTTAAAAGAGAGGTTTATATTCTTATTTCCATTTGAGAAATAAAGATTTTCTTTTGTTCTATATTAACGGGTGACTGATCTATTTTATACTACTTTCAGAATTTAAATGTATCTAATAAATATATGTTTGGTTTTTTACCTATTAGATAGCTACTAATGACGTTTTATTGAATAAAGGAGTCAGGAATCATGATTAATCCCAATGTTTGGGTTAGAAATATTTTTACCAATAGCGGTGCCGAGGCAACATTTTCTTTAGTGGGAAGAGCCTTTTTAGCTTATCTATTCATTATTGCTGGCTGGGGAAAAATTGGCGGCTATGCTGGAACAGCCGCTTATATGGAATCTAAAGGCTTGCCGGGAGATTTATTAATTCTCGTCATTTTATTAGAGCTTGGCGGTGGATTGGCAATTTTATTGGGGTTCCAAACGCGAATCATTGCATTCTTTTTGGTGGTATTTAATGTTTTAACGGCATTCATGTTTCACGGCGCGCCGGAAGATGCGACAGCATTTATGAAAAATGTTGGGCTTGCCGGCGGATTCCTTTATCTCGTTGTTTATGGCGCCGGAAGATTTAGTATTGATCGATGGTTAGAGAAGTAAGATTTCCTCTGAAAACTGTGTAAGTTCGAGGAATATTCTGCCACTTATCATGATTGGTAAGTGGCTTTTTTTATGCAAATTTATTGAGTAAAAATTAAGAATGATGGCGTTTACCTTTTATTCCAATCAAGTTGCCAAAGGATCTTTCATTTGGCACATCGATAAGCCATTTTTGATAGCCAGCGGACCACGATACAGCGTAGCTCCCAAACTTTCTAAATGTTGAATTGATTTATTGAGATTATCTGTGAACCAATAGAACACAACGCTGGCACTTCCGGCATTGACTTTTTCATCCGCTTGGACGATTTCGATCTGGAAATCCTCGATGATAAGAAGTGTAAAATCGAACTCAGCAAGATAATGAGATTGTGCCAGAGGAAAGGCTTTTTGGTACCAAGTTAAGCCTTCAGAAACATTGGGAACAGGAATTAAGAGCGAAAATGGTTTCATAAAATAGATTTAGAAAGTGGAGGAATTAACAAGAAGATGTTTACCAAAATAGCGGTGCGTGTTACTTAATGGGATATCAATAAAAATAGAGATGATCCCCGAGGAGAAAATCACGTGATTAACGCTAAAGAATTACGATTAAAGAATTTTAACATTGCTGTTCCGACAGCATTTTATGAAGACGAAAGTCTCAATATTGCCGAAACGTTAGCACATATTTTACATTTAGAAGCACAAGGAATGAACTCTTTTTTGTTCTGTGGTTCAACGGGCGAGCAGCATTCTCTCTCATTGCCGGAGAAGATTAGTTTACTAGATGCATTAACCGATCTACCTGAAAATCCTGATCGTCAAATTCTCTTTGGCGTTGCCTCAATTCGTCAAAAAGAAGCAGTGGAATTGGCGGCAAAAGTGTCAGAATCTCAAGCGGTTACTGGCATTTTATTAGCATTTTCACCTTATATCAGACCAATACAAGAGGAAGCGTATCGTTATGCGGTTGCGATTATTGAAGCTGCCGGTAAACCAACGATTCTTTATAATAATCCGTTACGAACGGGCTTTGATCTTTTGGTAGAAAATATTGTCCAATTAAGTGAGCATCCGCTTGTAGAAGGTGTGAAAGATCCCGGCGATGAAGCGAAAATAGCGCTTTTAAAAATACAAATTCAAAAGCCCTTTCATTATCTTGCTGGCGGTGAAGTCGATATGCTTCAGAAGTTTTCATGGGGCTATAACGGATTATCGTCAGTTCGAGGAAATCTGTTTCCAAAAGAAGTTTATGCGGTTCTCGCAGCGGTAGATGCCGGCGATTTATCGTTAGCGGCAGTTGAAGATCAAAAGCTACAAAAACTGATGGCACCTTTTATGACAGGATCGGTTTTAGTAAAGATGAAGAAAGCCCTCAAAGCCCAAGGTAGTAATGTTGGGATTTGTCGTACGCCGCTTGGGAATTAGATTGACTATTTTTAGCCTTTGTTCATATTTTTTAGGAAAGTATCATTATGTTAAAGCTCTATATTGCTAATAAAAATCTCTCCTCATGGTCACTTCGTCCGTGGATTTTATTGAAAATGCTCGGTATTCCTTTTAAAGAAAATCTGGAAACTTTTGAGAAAGATGGTAGCAGCTTTGCGAAATTCAATAAGTTTTCACCAACGGGAATGGTGCCATGTTTAGTGGATGGCGATATTGTGATTTGGGATTCATTAGCGATTTGTGAATATATTGCTGAACTTGATTCACAAGCTTGGCCAAGCGATAAAATTGCTCGCGCTTGGGCGAGAAGTACCGCTGCAGAGATGCATTCAGGTTTTCAAGCACTTCGAAAACAGTGTCCAATGAATTGCCGACCACAGCCAGTAATTACGGAGATTGATGCGGCATTAGCGAAGGATATTGAACGGATTAATCAATTGTGGGAAACCGGATTTTATAAGTTCTCAGGTTCATTTTTAGCAGGTGATCAATTTACGATTGTGGATGCTTTCTTTGCGCCAGTTGCACTTCGTGTTCGAAATTATGGATTACCAATTAATGCGCGTTGTGATCAATGGATCGATCGAGTTTTATCGTTGCCGGTAATGAAAGAGTGGATTGAAGCAGCCTTGCAAGAAGCGTAAATCATATTGCCGAAATATTAAAATCGGTACTGATATTTGCAATCATTGACAATAAACGCTATAACTAAAAGCTGATTTCACTGGGGGTGTCTGCGCTGCAGGCTGAGATTAAAGTAAATGCACTTTTAGACCCTTTGGACCTGATCTGGCTCATACCAGCGTAGGGAAGTAACCTTGAACGTATTGTCATGAGCCTTATTCCATGTTGATGGAGTAAGGTTTTTTTATGAAAAAATATCGTGGGTTGTTGAGAAGAGGATTGTTTATTGTTCGGAAATTATGATTCATCGAGCATTTAATGAATGACGGATCATAAATAACGGATTAATTGATGGAATCCAATAATATTCCATTCGTTCCATTCAATAGCATTTCATTGAGAAGTGAATTTTCACTTTCAATGCTCAATACCAATTACAAACTCACGATTTTAACGACTCACGATTTTAACGTTGTTCAAATTTCTATTACGTCGCCAAGATCTCGTCTTTTATTGATTTTAAAGGAGAGGTTTTATGTCACAGACAAATATCACATTAATGAAGCAATTCCCAAAGAGCCGTAAGGTTTATGTAGAAGGCAGTCGCCCTGATATTCAAGTGCCGATGCGGGAGATTACGCTCAGCGATACCTTTGATTCAAAAGGGGAAGTGATCGAGAAAAACGCCCCATTTCGTGTGTATGATACGAGCGGACCTTATACCGATGATAATTACACGGTGGATCTCACACAAGGATTACCGGCGCTTAAGCGTAATTGGGTGATGGAACGTGGTGATGTGGAAGAGTATGAAGGGCGCGTGAAACATGCGCGTGATGATGGTTATAAACGTAGCGATGATCCGCGTATCAATGAAGGTGTTTTCCCGGGGTTAAAACGTCAACCTCTTCGTGCGAAAGCAGGGCAGAATGTGACGCAGATGCATTATGCGCGTAAAGGAATCATTACGCCTGAGATGGAATTTATCGCGATTCGTGAAGGCTTTGATCCAGAATTTGTACGTGAAGAAGTGGCAATTGGGCGTGCGATTATCCCATCGAACATCAATCACCCAGAAGCAGAGCCGATGATTATTGGTAAGAATTTCCAAGTGAAGATTAATGCTAATATCGGGAACTCAGCGATCACTTCTAATATCGAAGAAGAAGTGGAAAAAATGACGTGGGCAACTCGCTGGGGTGCTGATAACGTGATGGATCTCTCAACAGGAAAAGATATTCATAAAACCCGTGAGTGGATTATCCGTAACTCAGCAGTACCAATTGGAACCGTGCCAATCTATCAAGCGCTGGAGAAAATTAACGGCATTGCCGAGGATCTTAACTGGGAAGTTTTCCGTGATACGCTCATCGAGCAAGCGGAGCAGGGCGTGGATTACTTCACCATTCATGCCGGCGTTTTACTGCGTTATATTCCGCTCACGGCAAATCGTGTGACCGGCATTGTTTCTCGCGGCGGCTCCATTATGGCGCAGTGGTGTTTGGCGCATCACAAAGAGAATTTCATCTACGAGAACTTTGAAGAAATTTGTAAAATCATGAAGCAGTACGATATCTCGTTTTCGCTGGGTGATGGTTTACGTCCGGGATCAATTGCTGATGCCAACGATGAAGCACAATTTGCAGAGCTTAAAACGCTTGGAGAACTGACGAAAATCGCATGGGAACATGATGTACAAACGATGATCGAAGGCCCCGGTCATGTGCCGATGAATAAGATTAAAGAGAATATGATCATGCAAGAAGAGCATTGTCACGATGCACCTTTCTACACGCTCGGACCGCTCACAACGGATATCGCGCCGGGATATGATCACATCACTTCGGCAATTGGCGCTGCGCAAATCGCTTGGTACGGCACGGCAATGCTCTGCTACGTCACGCCGAAAGAGCATTTAGGATTGCCAAATCGGGAAGATGTTCGCACCGGCGTCATTACTTACAAGCTCGCAGCGCATGCCGCAGATATCGCCAAAGGTCATCCGAATGCACAAAAGCGTGATGATGCGCTCTCAAAAGCACGTTTTGAATTTAGATGGGAAGATCAGTTTAATCTCGGACTCGATCCAGAACTCGCGCGTGAATATCACGATGAAACACTCCCGCAAGAAGCCGCAAAAGTCGCTCATTTCTGCTCAATGTGTGGACCAAAATTCTGTTCAATGCGAATCTCCCAAGATATCCGCAAAACCGCCCAAGCCCAAAACCTCGCCGAAGCACCAGCAGAAGTTCGAGTGGCGCTGGAAGGTATGCAAAAAAAATCAGCAGAGTTCAAAGAGCGGGGACAGCAGATTTATAGTTAGTTGTTATTTTTGTTATGTGAAAAGTATCAAGTAGGAAACTGTTTGATACTTTTAATCAGTTGTTTCTTGATGTGTTTCTAAAAGAAAGGCTGACATCGAGCCAGCTAGATTAACTGTTAACCGTGAATGACGAGGTAAAGGTTTTACTTTTCTTCCATTAGGCGCATGAGCATCTCCTAACTTATTGCGAAGAGTACCTAATCCATTTACGATTCCAGAACAACCGCCTAAAATTTGTTTGAAAATTCTCTCATCATGTTGCTCGGGAGCTAAATTTAATTCCGTTGCTGTTAGCTTATATAATTCCGATAGATCTAATGATGTTGAATCGTAATCAATATTTCGTTCATCTAGAATAAACTTACATGTAGTTTCTAATAATGTTCTTGCAATAGTAATTGCGCCTTCCGGATCTTCTTTAATTCTATCAAGAGACTTTTCCCAAATACTGTGTATATAGTTGTTATTAACTTTAATTAAACTATTTGTGATATTAGGTAATGCGGGATTGGGATTATTATTTTCTAGAAAATTTAAAACAGGAGTAAATTGATCCCAAAGGTAATTTCTTCTCTCATCATATGTGGCATATTTGTTTTTTATAAATGACCAAAATTGATCTAGATTTCTATGAGTTTTTAGGAATGCCGGAAGTAAATTTTTAATAGAATGATTTTTTATGAGGATAGTTCTCAGTATTTGATATTCATCATTATCAGCTTCTTCATGAGTAGCTCTCGAAATAAGTATATTTTGTAGAGTTTCAATACGCTCTTGATCTGATAAGTTAGGAATTTCTGCTAGTAGGTTCATATTTTTTTAGATTCGTTAAAATAGTAAAAGTAATGAATTGATTGTTACATAATTAATAGAATAATAAAAAAGCGGAACTCCAAAGAATCCCGCTAATTTTACATTTAATTTTTAAAACCTAGTTTTTCTGCCTCAAACTCAATCCCCAACCAATCACTAATCCGATAATTGCCGGCAATATCCAACCCATGTTGACGCTTGAGAGTGGGAGGAGTTGGTCGATGGATGTTGTGATTTGATGAACAACGGCATTTCCGCTAATGAACGAAGGGGATGCTTTTAAACCTTCGATGATTGCGATGATGAGCGTGAAGAATGTTGTGCATTGATAAACGATTTTTTTGTGCTGAAAGAGCGGAGATAAGAATGCTAGAAGTACCAATGTGATTGCAAGTGGGTAGAGGAACATTAGTACCGGAATTGAGATCTGAATGATGGATGTTAAACCGACGTTGGCAATGAGCATGCTGATTAAGCTGAAAGCGTGGACGAATGTGCGGTATGAGATCTTCGGGAATAACTCGTTGAACATCTCGGCACAGGCGCAGATTAAACCAATCGCGGTTTTCAAACAAGCAAGCGTCACGATAATCGCTAATAAAATAGAACCTAACGAGCCAAAGTAGAACGTGGAGATTTGGGCAAGAGCAATGCCGCCGTTATCTGAAAGGGGGAGTTCGTTGAGGCTTGTTGCGCCAAGATAGGCAAGACTGCCGTAAATGACGCTCATTAATACAACGCTGATAAAGCCGGCTTTAAAGGTATCTGTGGCAATTTGCGTCGTATCTTTTACGCCGAGATTTTTGATGGTATTGACCACAATAATGCCGAACGCAAGAGAAGCGAGCACATCCATTGTATTGTAACCTTCGGTGAAACCTTTGAAGATCGGGCTTTGCTGATAACTCTCTTGAACGGTAAGCAAGCTGATATCGCCCATCGGTTTGATAAATGCGCTGATAATTAAAAAGGCTAAGAAGATTAAAAAGAGCGGATTTAGCACTTTCCCGATCCATACCATAATTTTAGAAGGATTGAGCGAGAGAATCCACGCAAGAAAGAAGAAAGAGAGCGAGAAAATCAGCAAACCAAGCGCCATATATTCGGTGCTGATGAATGGCGTTAAGCCAATTTCAAAGGAAACGGTTGCTGTTCTTGGGAGGGCGAAGAATGGTCCGATGGTTAAATAGAGAATCATCGTAAATATCAGCCCATATTTGGGGGAAATTCGGCTTGCCAAATCATATAAGCCATCACTTTTAGAGAAACCGATGGCGACAATGCCTAAAAACGGTAAGCCAACGCCGGTAATAATAAAGCCTAATGTAGCGATTAAGGTGCTACTACCTGCTTCTTGTCCCATATGAACGGGAAAGATCAAGTTTCCCGCGCCGAAAAATAAGCCAAATAACATCGAGCCGATGGTGATGTAGGCTGATAAAGATAATTTATTGTTCATGAATATCTCGTACTGTTTGTGCATCCCTTTTGGGGACAAAATGAACCTGTAGGTTTTGATAAAACGTGTCCGACTTTACTAAACTTTAAGGAGAAGTGCTGAATAAATTTTAGAAATACTTTCAGTAACGCTTGATTGAGAGTGATTTTCCTCGGGTAAAACTTTTTTTTCGGGGAAAATATGGCATGATAAGCATATTGAAGTATTTGGCAAGAAGCTGAATAATTGCCATTTTATGATGAATATCAAAGGAATGATGATGCTAAGTTACCGTTTTGAGAATAAGAAGTTCGTGGCAGTGTCGGAATCGGAGGCGACTTTACATTGTTTCTCTTTTGCAGAACTCGATTTACATCAAACAACGCATCTATTTGGGATTCAAGATCCTCTCAGCACTCAAAAGGAAAATTTTCAAGAGCACTTAAAAAAGTATTTAGATAAAGAGAGCCATTTTCTCTTTTTAGCAGGATTGGTACTTTCTGCCAAAAACGATATGTTCATCGGTTATTATGAAGATTATACGCTCTTAAGTGTGCAGCTTAAAAATCATGAAGATAGTGCAAAAAATGAACCTATTGTGATGGTGTTTTATAAAGATTACACATTACTATTTTATGATGAAACGTTGGCAACAGCAGAGAGCTATATTCAGCATATGAATAATACCTTCGGGCAGCTTTCCACGATAGATGATCCCACATTACTCATTCCATATGCGCTGATTCGTTATGATCTTTTAACGGATCGCCATTTCTTAAAAGAGATTGAAAATGAAGCGATGGAATTAGAGTTGTCGGTTACGACCGATTTAAAGCAAGCACAAAATACAATTTTAGAGCTGCGGAAGATTTTATCGAACTATAAACATTATTATCTATCGCTGATTGATCTATTTGAAGATCTCTCTGAAGATTACAAAGAGCTTCTCTCTGAGAACGCAATTCATGATTATCAGCGCTTAACCAATAAGCTCGATCGGCTCTATAAATATACGGTTTTACTGAATGAATATGTCTTTCAGGTAAACGATCGTTTTCGCGCGCAGATGGACTTAAACCTCAATAAAACCATGCGTACATTTACGATTCTCTCGGCAATCTTCATGCCCTTAACGCTCATTGCCGGTTGGTACGGCATGAACTTTGAAAACATGCCGGAACTTACGCTTGAATATGGTTATATCTATGTCATCGGTTTCTCACTTCTGATTCTGATCAGCTCACTGGTTTATATCAAAGTGAAAGGGTTTTGGAAGTGATGATGAAACAATAAGATAGATTTTAAGGGATAAACATACTTTAATATCAAGTTCTTATTTGATGATTCACTTTAAGGATCAAACAATGACGTTATATAAATTACTAACAAATAATAAGTTAGAGAAAATAAATTCTTCTGCATTTACGAGTAATCAAATCTTGGAACAAAATCTTCAAGAAATTATTTTACAAAGACCTGAAATTTTAGGAGAAGAGTTACTAATTATTTCTGAAGAGTATTGTGCTTGGCAAGATAGTAAAAAGCGAATTGATCTATTAGCAATTGACCAAGACGGGAATCTCGTTGTTATTGAAATAAAAAGGGATAATGGTTTTCATATGGATTTACAGGCAGTTCGTTATGCCGGGATGTTATCGCAAATGAATTACGATAATATTGTGGAAACTTATCAAGTTTTTCTGGATAAATATTTTGATCAGTCCAAAAATGCTAAAGATGAGATTCAGAAGTTTCTAGCTAAATTTAATGAAGATATTACCGAGTTTGGGGTAGATATTCGTATTATCTTAGTGAGTAATGAATTTTCTAAAGAAATCATGGCAGTGTCACTGTGGTTGCGAACAAAGGATATCAATATAAAATGTGTGAAGCTCGAGCATTATCGAGATAGCATTACCCAAGCCACTTATATTGATAGTGATGTCATCATTCCTCTAAAAGAAGCGGAAGATTATTTAATTTCTATTAAGAGGAAAGAAGATAAACAAATGGCATTTAGACGGGATCAGAATAATACGAAAGATTATACGAAGTATGCATTTAAGGGAGCACGATACGGTAAAGGTCGTTTAGTCTTAGCTGTTATTCAGGATTTTGTTGAAAATTCTGAAGAGATAACTTTGGAAGAACTTCGAGAGATATTTCCAAAAGAGCTTCAAGGAAGATTGGAAGTTTTGGTAGATTTAGATACGGCATCGGATATTAATAGTAAGGGCTATAAGCGCTATTATAATCAAGAGGATGAAGTAATCAGATTAAGTAATGGGGATAAGGTACTCGTATCAAGTCAGTGGGGAATTGGGAATATTGATAACTTTATTCAGAAAGCGAATGAAGTTTATAAACAAAAAGTGATTACGACACATAGTGAGCCGTAATCATCAGGAAGTTTTGATCATTGGAGTAGAAATCTCTTCAATGATCCTTAACCTTAATAGTGATTTTTTATAAATAGTACTTTTTATAAATAGTACTTTTTATAAATGATTTACGAACAATTTCTTCTCGTAAAATCAATGGTATTATTGCCACGGCGACATTTTTGGAAGCGGGTTTCATCGGTAATGAACCAACCGTTTTCGGCTTTGCTTAAGTAATAAACGGTTTTGATGGATTCCACAGAATCATCAAGTAAGCCTGATTGTATTAAGGTAACTTTCACAAGATCCGGCGATTCATTTCGATTGGTTTCTTGCGATAACGTGATGGTTGAAAGCTCTTCTTCATCTATAAAAGAATTGCCGGCAATAATGGCTTGAAGCGGTGTTGCGAAAGTCTCTTTTTCTGCGACTTTTGGTGCTTCGGCAAAAGCTGTTGTTGAGATTGCTGTGAGTGAAGTCATTGCCGAGAATAAGATAATCATTGATAAACGAAGTGTTTTAACGGGATTCATTTTTAAGATATTCATCTGATTGATCCTTTTAGTGATAACTTTGTAAATAAATAGATTTAAACATCATAAATCAAATAGAATTTACGGCAATAGATATATCAAAACCTTAATTGATCATGAGCGCTTAAAAGTCGTTTAACAATGTGATTGGAAAAGTGTTTGTTTTTCTTAGAAAAGGGCAGAAAGATCTTATAAATAGATAGAGATTTTCTAGAAGATTCTCGGGAAATGGTTTCTTGTTTATAAATAAGGTGCTTTCAATTTATTTTTAACTTTATAATCAGCCTTTTACTCTAGGTTTAAAAAGTGTCTTTTAGATCATATTGATTCCGATCTATTGCCGTAAATTCGTGTATAGTGCTTCTTTCTTTTTTTAAATAGGTGAAATCTTTTTATGACATTTAAATCCCTTGGTTTGCGTGATGAAATCTTAACAGCGATAAGTGAAGCGGGGTATTCAGAACCAACGCCCATTCAACAGCAGGCGATTCCTGTTGTGTTGCAAGGTCGGGATTTAATGGCATGTGCACAAACGGGCACAGGAAAGACGGCGGGATTCACTTTGCCACTGTTGCAATTGTTGAGCCAAGAAAAGCCCCGTCATAATCCATCTAAAAAAGGACATCGTGGATCCAATAAAAGACCGGTTCGTGCGCTGATCTTATCGCCGACTCGTGAGCTTGCGGCGCAGATTCATGAAAACTTACTCTCTTATAGTAAATACTTACCGCTTCGTTCGTTAGTGGTATTTGGCGGTGTGAGTATTAATCCGCAGATGATGAAGCTTCGTGGCGGTGTTGATATTTTGGTAGCAACGCCGGGAAGATTATTAGATTTAGAGAAGCAAAATGCGCTAGATCTCTCGAATGTGGAATATTTAGTATTAGATGAAGCAGATCGCATGCTCGATATGGGCTTTATCCATGATATTCGTAAAATTTTAGCGAAGATTCCGGCAAAACGTCAGAATTTGCTTTTTTCTGCAACGTTCTCAAAAGAGATTACAGAGCTAGCAACACGATTACTGGATAATCCGGAAAGTGTTGAGATTGAGCGACATAAAACCTCTTCAGAACAAGTGACGCAAAATCTCTATTTTGTCGATAAATCCCGTAAGCGTGAGCTTTTATCGCATCTGATTGAGCGTGAAAACTGGGAGCAAGTATTAGTGTTTTGCCGAACAAAACATGGTGCAAACCGTTTAACAGAATATTTGAATGAGAAAGGTATTGTTGCAGCGGCAATTCACGGCAATAAAAGCCAAGGCGCGAGAACTCGTGCATTAGCAGAATTTAAAACCGGTGATGTACGTGTATTAGTGGCTACAGATATTGCGGCGCGCGGGATTGATATTGAAGAGTTACCATTTGTGGTGAACTTTGATTTGCCAAGTGTTCCGGCAGATTATGTGCATCGAATTGGACGAACAGGCCGTGCTGCAGCGACAGGAAAAGCGGTCTCTTTGGTCTGTATTGATGAGCATAAGTTATTAAAAGATATTGAGAAATTACTGAAAGCAGAAATTCCAAGAATGGTGATTGACGGTTTTGAACCTGATCCATTGATTAAAGCCGAGCCGATTGAAAATGGTCGTAATAATCGAGGTGGGCGTCGACCATCCTCTCGGAGAAATAGTGCAAAAGCCGGCGATACGAAACCAAAAGGTGATGCGCCTCAAAAACGTCAATCTAAAAATAACAAGCCTCAGAATGCCGGAGGATCGGCTAATCAAGGGCAATCAAATGGATCTAAAAACAAACCAGTAGCCACAAATGTGAAACGCCGAGAAGCTGTGAAGCATCGAGAAAATAGTCATAATGATCAACCTAAACGTCGTCAACGTCGATCGAAAAATCGTGCGAATGATTGATGGCTTGAGAGATTGAGCGAAAACATTAAAAAGCGTATTTCTAGAGAATACGCTTTTTTTTATGGGTCGACACAAATATTGAATATTCATGAAATATGTAGGTGTTCAGATGTTTATGCCATCAGTTATTAGTCAAGATCACCAAATGAGTATTTTTGACATTTGATATGCGGCGGAAAATAGAGGTATCTGTTTATTTATCGCGTGCGAGCAATCATGATCATAATGACTTTTTTGGGGAGATTGGGAAAGGATAGTTTTAAAGGCAGATCTGCTCTAGATATTCTGTGGTATTTGGCCCACGATAGCATTTGATCAGCATCTCTTTATGATCAATAATCCAACCTTTTTCGGTGAGTTTGAGTGTATAAATCTCTTGAGTGCCTTGAATAGAATCATCTAGAAATCCAGATTGTGTCAGCGTGATGGTAACTTGGCTTGGGTTTTCAGTACGATCGAGCACTTGTGTCAGATTGATCGTTGCGAGCTCTTGATGTTCGGCAAAAGCATTCTCTGTAAAAACGGCTTGCAATGGTGTTTCATAGTAGTTGATGAGTGGATTATCCGTTTCGGCAAGCGCTAAGGATAATAAGAGTGAGAGTAACAGCACCGATAGCACTGAGCATTTGAGTAAATGGAGTGCTGAACATTGAGTGATTAAGATTCATTGTTAAAATTCCTTGTTTAATGGCTATTTGCTACTTTTTAAAAACTAAGAATAGTCCGCCGCTAATGACTAATACGGCACCAAACCATCCCCAAATTCCTAAGGTTTCATTCCAGAAGAAGTGGGAGAGAATTGCTCCAAATACGGCATTGAGATAGTAAAATGGCGCTAGCACAGAAGCATCAGTGAGTTGATTGGCTTTGGTAATCCAAACTTGGCCGATGGAGCCAAATAATCCCATTAATAACACAATGCCCCAAATCGCAGGATTGCTAGGTAATGAGAATCCGGTAAAAGGTGACATGCCGAAAGAGAAGAATAAACCGGTGAGTGAAAAGTAGAAGACAATTTCA
>Ga0079226_10000649_pt1 | contig 25129 bp, 21 predicted proteins | sample Poulit2014_FD_76345 | JGI IMG/M metagenome (GOLD analysis project Ga0079226, IMG submission 76345) | Agricultural soil microbial communities from Georgia to study Nitrogen management - Poultry litter 2014 | ecosystem: Environmental > Terrestrial > Soil > Agricultural land | place: USA: Georgia...
CTTCACCTGCATGGGGGTTGAGACCACAGACCAGTATTCTTGGCTTTTTGATGGCAAATTTTTGCTGTAACTCAGAGTGCAGGATACGTGCGATGGTTTCCAGACGCTCACTGCTGATGGCATCAGCCACGTCACGTAATGGCAGGTGAGTGGTGACCAGCGCTACACGCAGACCATGGGTGGCCAGCATCATTACCACATTCGGTGCTTGGGTGAGCTCTTGTAAAAACTCAGTGTGGCCTGAGAATGGCACCCCAGCATCATTGATCACGCCCTTATGCACCGGGGCTGTAATCATCCCGCTAAACACCCCGTCTAGGCAGCCTTGTCCAGCGCGGGTTAAGGTTTCTAAAACGTATTGAGCATTGGCTTGATTGAGTTGACCGGCCACTACAGGCTCGTAGAGTGGGGTATCCCACACATATAAGCTGTCGGCAGGGGCGGGCTTGTTGGGCCAAGCACCAGGCTGTACGTCAATGAGCTTTATTTTTAAACCCAGCTGTGCCGCACGTTGGCTGAGCATCTCTTGATTGCTGATGGCAATCACTGGGTAAGGCTGCACCTCGTGGGCCAGCATTACAGCAAGGTCGGGGCCAATACCTGATGGCTCACCGGTTGTTAAAGCAAAGCGCAAGGTCATATGTCTTTAATCTCCACATAGGCTTCGTCACGAATTTGGCGTAACCATGTTTGTAATTCTTCTTCATATTTACGGTTGCGCAGAAGATTGAGTGCCTGTTGCTCGCGCATTTGTGCGCTGCTGTCAGTGCTACGACGATCTAATACTTGTAAAACATGCCAACCAAACTGACTGGCAAAGGGTTTGGATAGCTCACCAATGGCAGTGTGTGCCATTTCTTCGCGGAAGGCGGGTACCAAGTTTTCAGGGTCAACCCAATCTAAGTCGCCTCCATTCAGCGCAGAACCCGGGTCTTCACTGAACTGCTTAGCCAGCTCAGCAAAGTCTTCTCCGTTGCGTAAACGTTCATAGAGTCGCGTGGCCAATTGCTGGGTGGCTTCTGGACTGCGAATTTCGCTGGGTTTGAGCAAAATATGGCGCACATGAACTTCATCGCGGTACATCACTTCATCGCCACGTTTGTCCAATAGCTTGAGCATAATAATACCGCCGGCGGTGCGGGTGGGCGGAGTCACTTGGCCAACGCTCATAGTGGTGAGCATGCGGTCAAAGGGTGGCGGCAGTTGCGCGGCACGTCGCCAGCCCATATCGCCCCCTTCAAGGGCATTTTCACTGGCTGAGTAAGTCATCGCCAGTTGACCAAAATCAGCACCTTGCTGCAGTTTTTCAACCACAGCCGTGACGGTTTCTTCAGCCTTTGCCAGATCTTCATTACTTGGCGCATCAGGTACTGGGATCAAAATATTGGCCAGTTGATACTCTTCTGCCAGCTGCATTTTACCCAGATCAGAGGCTAGGAAGTTTTGCAGCTCTTGGTCAGTGACCTGAATGCGCTCACCTACTCGGTATTGACGGACTCGGCTGATGGTCATTTCCTGGCGGATTTGCTCTTGGGCATCGCGTAAGCTCAAACCATCTGCTGCGAGGGCTTGCTCAAACTCTTGTTGAGTTAAGCCGTTGCGCTCAGCAATGGTGGCCATGGATTCAGCCAGTTCTTCATCGGAAATGCGGATGCCAGAACGCTCAGCAATTTGCAGTTGAATGGCATCAATGATCAGCCGTTCCAGTACCTGTTGGCGCAACACATCTTCCGGTGGCTGCTCTACACCACGACTGGCAATGGTTTGGCGCACTTCGTTGAGGCGCGCTTGATATTGACTGAGCATCACAATGTCGTTATCCACGATCACTGCCACGCGGTCTAAGGGTTGCTCAGCGGCACTTAATGAGCCTGCCAGCAGGCTGCCGGCGAGGATTAAGGTGCAGAGGGGTTTAATAAGCATTGTCTTCACGTTCACGGTAGCCTTGGATGCCTTCATCGAGGAATGTCTCTACTTTGTTACCGGTTACACCACCCAACCCTTTTAAGACGATCTGCAGGAAAATCCCATGATCACCTTTACGGTTGTCTTGTGGTCTCATATTGCGTTCATCATAGTCAACCCAGTAGCGGTTGATTAAGCGTAATTTCCAGCAGCAGCTGTCGTATTCAAAACCACCAAAGGCTTCTAGGGTGCTGCTGCGGTTGTAGTCAAACTGCCAGCGTCCAATTAAGCTCCAGTGGGCAGCCACCGGCCACATAAAGGATGCATCGGTTTGTTCGATTTTGTAGAAGTCTTTGTAGACTTTTTTAGTGATAGGGTCAGTGTAGTCAGCACTGCCGGTTTCCCAGCGCCCTGTTGTGTAGTTGTAATGAGTGCTGTCATTACGGTAGCGATAACCAAAGTTAACAATTTTATTTAAATTGTTATGGTCTTGATAATGCAGCATGGCACTGCCGGAGCGGGTGCGATGGGTATCGGGATCCCACATTAGGTCAGCATTAATCCGCCAGTCTTGGTTAAAGCGCAGCATATAATCCAGCGCATAGGGCGAGCGCGATGTGGTGTTGGCTCTGACTTCTTTGTAGTCCTTACCGGACAGCAATACTTTGCGGTCGGATAAGTAATAGGCTTGACCAACACTGATCCGTTGCCGCTCAAAACCGCTGTCTTCGAGCCAGCGATTGGTCAAACCTAACGAAATCTGGTTGGTATCGCCAATCCGGTCGCGACCACTGAAGCGGTTATCGCGGAATAAACTGGCGTAACTGAATTGAGCTTCACCTGTATCAAACAGCGGTAAGTCTGATTGATCTTCGTAAGGCACATACAGATAGAACAAGCGCGGCTCTAAAGTTTGGCGGTACGACTTGCCAAACCACTGACTGGGACGATCAAAGTACAAGCCACTGTCTACGCTGTAAATACCCACATTGCGATCAGGACTGCTACGGAACTTGCGCTTATCATCGATGAGGTTTTGCTTGCCAGTGCTGTCTAAGCTCAGGTCATAGCGGGTATAGGCATACTTAATCTTGGGTTCAAGATAACCCCAGCTCCAGTTCATTGGCAAACTAATAGCCGGCTCAATATGTAGACGGCTGCCAGTGGCACGGTCTAAACCCCGAACTAAACCATCGTTCCAAAACGAATAAACACCATCTTGATCACTGTAATTGCCTTGCTTTAGTGGATTCCCCTTGTTATCCGTTTGGCCTTTTTTTCTAAGGGAGCGATCAAAACGCGTCCACTCAGTGTCATAGCTCAGTCGTAGACCAGCCGGCTGATAAGGTAATGCACCAGTTAAGGAAAATTGCGGTAAACGGTCATAAGGGGTGACATCGGTGATATTGGCCAGTTCATAGGCATGTACGCCGAATTTGGCTGTATAGCTGTCACCGCGCCAAGTTAAGTCAGCTTTTTGATCAATGGTGCTATTGCTGCTCTCGGCAATATTACTGTCCAAGTCTTGGAAGTAGTAAGGGTCGCTGATGTCGGTGTAATCAATGGCACCGAGTAAGCGTTGGTTAAAGCCATACTGGTGCTGCAGGGTGTACATCCAGCGGTCTTTTTTGTATTTCGATTGCAGTTTGCGCTCGTCTTCACGGTCATCGAGCCAACCGCCACCGACGAAAGTTTCACTTTTCTTGCCTAAGTAGCGGAACTCACCTTCGGTGAGTAAGCCACGTCTGTACATGTAGTTAGGATAGAGTGTGGCATCGAAGTTAGGCGCTAAGTTGAAGTAATAGGGTGTAGTTAAGTTAACGCCTTTCTTGCTGCTGTAGCTGAAACTGGGTGCTAAAAAGCCCGATTGGCGGCGGTCATCAATGGGGAAATGAATATAAGGGGTGTAAAACACCGGTACATTTTTCACCCGTAAAGTCACATTGGTGGCTGTGCCAAAACCCGTATTGGGGTTCAGGGTGACGTTGTTGCCTTTTAAGTGCCAGGCATTGCTACCGGGCTCGCAGCTGGTGTAGGTGCCATCTTTTAGACGAATAATAGCGCTGGCTTGGCGCTTGATATATTGCGCGCTGCCGCGACTGCCGCCCTCGTGCAACACATATTCAGCGTTATCAATTTGTGCTGCACCGCTGTCCAGCTCCAGCTCAGCACGGTCGCCTACCAATAGAATATTACGGTCGCGGATGCGCACATTGCCTTTCAGTTCGCCCAAGTTATCAAGTTGATACAGGTTAGCTTCATCGGCTTCAAACTGCATGCTGGCCTGACGCATGATCACATCACCGGCTAAGGTTGCAGTTTCAGTGTCTTGCACATAGCGGGTGGCCCCTGCGTTGATGTATAAAGGCGCATCCTTAAAATCGATAGTGCTATCAATACCGGGACGGTAAGGCTCAATATAGTCGCCACTGCAGTAGGGGCCAACTTCTGCCAGTTGTTGCTCTGTGAGCTGTTCACGGGGCACCCAATCCAAGTGGCTAAACTGCTCACTGCGCGAGGCTAAAGCTTTACCGCGGGAGTCCCTGACCGATGTGCTTTGAGCTGTTGCTTGCGGTTTGGCTGGCTTTGCTTGGCTTGGCTGTTGCGCGGCGGTATGTGCAACCGGCTGCTCGGGGCGCGGCGGTAAGGCAGTTTGCGCTTCTAGAGTTGAGCAGGCCCAGCCACCATCAGCACTGGCTTGACAGTCATATTGTTGTGCCGCTGCGATATTGGTCATCAGCAAAGGCTGTAAAATACACAGAGCCCCTATTGCTATGATGGGGAGTTTTTTATGAATAATATATTTAGCTGCCATAATGTGTGTCCGTGCTTCCCGCATGCGCTTGGTTGTTCATATACCCAGCATGCCTCTCGAAGGGCTGGAAAAGATCAGCGATAATAAAGCATGCCCTACAGAACGGCTAGCCCGTTGGAGAAATACCATGCCGAATCAACAAAAAAATGTAGACGATAGCCGTTTACAAGCATTAACGCACTGGTTTGCTGAGCAGTTACCGCTGATTGCTCAGCAAGCAGGCTTGACAGAGACTACCGTAAAACAGCTACAACCATCCAGCAGCGATGCAAGTTTTCGTCGATATTTTCGCTGGCCCAGCCAAACCACCAGTTTAATGCTGATGGATGCGCCACCGTCTTTAGAAGATTGCCGACCCTTTGTGAAAATGGCAACTGTCTTGGCTGCCGGAGGCTTACATGTGCCAAGGGTCTGGGCGCAAGATCTGGAACGGGGCTTTTTAGTGCTGTCTGACCTGGGACAACAGACTTGGTTAGAAATACTCAATGAAGACAATGCTGATGAGTTGTTTAGCTTGGCCATTGATGCTTTGATCACCCTGCAGAAAATTCCAGCTGAGCAGGCGCAAGTGCCCGCTTATGATGAGGCGCTGTTACGCCGTGAGTTGCAAATGTTCCCAGACTGGTATGTGAAATATGAGCTGGGCATCAGCTTTAGTGAGCAGCAAACTCGTTTATGGCAGCAAGCCTGTGATGTGTTAGTGGATAATGCGCTTAAACAGAGCCAAGTGTTGGTGCATCGCGACTACATGCCGCGCAACTTAATGCTCAGTACACCCAATCCCGGCATTATCGACTTTCAGGATGCGGTGCATGGGCCGGTCAGCTATGACATCACCAGTTTATTTAAGGATGCTTTTATCAGCTGGCCCGAAGAGCGCGTACAGCGCTGGTTACAACAGTACTGGGATAAGGCGCGAGCCAGCGGTATTGAATTGCCTGAAACTTTTGCTGAGTTTCAATATGACAGTGATTTAATTGGTGTGCAGCGCCACCTTAAAGTGATTGGTATTTTTGCCAGAATTTGTCATCGAGACGGTAAGCCACGTTATTTAGCGGATACCCCTCGTTTCTTTACTTATTTGCAACAAGTACTTGAACGCCAACCGGAGTTGGCGCCCTTGGCTCAATTGTTAGCCAGTTTTTCTGCAGCGAGATAACAACAGATTATGCGAGCGATGATTTTAGCGGCAGGTAAGGGTGAGCGTATGCGCCCCCTCACCCTAAACACCCCTAAACCGTTAATTCCAGTGGCAGGGGTGCCACTCATTGAGTATCACATACGGGCATTGGCCCGGGCTGGTTTTCGAGAGTTGATCATTAATCATGCTTGGCTGGGTGAAAAGATTGAAAGCCAGCTCGGTACTGGTGAGCAATTTGCTGTGCGCATTCAATATTCAGCCGAGTCGCAGCCTTTAGAAACCGGCGGCGGGATTTTTCAAGCATTGAAGTATTTAGGTGATGAGCCTTTTTTGGTGGTTAATGCAGATATCTGGACGGATTATGATTTTGCCAATTTAGCGCAGCCTTTGACGGGTTTGGCACACTTGGTGTTAACAGATAACCCGCCGCACCATCCAAAGGGGGATTTTTCTTTGCAAGAAGGTGCTGTGGTTGAATCAAACAGTGCCGATGCAGCATTGACCTATACAGGTATTGCCGTGTTGCACCCGCAGTTGTTTGCCGACTGCTTTGCCGGTGCTTTTCGCTTAGCGCCTATATTGCGTGATGCAATCCGCCAAGGCCAGGTCAGTGGCGAACACTATGCTGGGCAGTGGATCGATGTGGGCACCCCAGAGCGTTTAGCAGAAGCTGAAGCGTTACAGAGTCGGTTATGATTTGGCCACTAACACTTGTCTGTGGTTTAGCAGGTTTGGCCTTAGCCCATATACCCGGTGCGCTGTTGGGGATGTTAATTGGCAGTATTATTGACCGTAATTTGGCCATTAAAAGCTGGGCGGAGCTGCGTGAGCGTTGGCCTTGGCAGCCTCAATTACAGCCTAAACTGGATTCCCAGCAGGTCTTGTTTATGTTGTTGGGCTATTTGGCAAAAAGCCCTGGACGGGTGACCCCTGCGCACATTCAAGCCGCGCGTCTGGAAATGCAGCGCTTACAACTCAATAGCGCCGAGCAAAAAATAGCCATAGCAGCCTTTAATCGCGGTAAGGATTGTCAGCTCAGTGAATTGCGTAAGGGGTTGCGTAAGCATTACCGTGGCGCCGTGGCGTTTGAGCAGCTGTTGTCTGCTGGCTGGCGTATGGCTCATGCGCCGGGCATGGCCACTGCAAAGCAGCGGCGTGCTTTGCAGCAGTGTGCAAGCTGGTTGGGTTGTCCAGCTGAGCAGTTTGTGCGCATTGAAGCGCAAAGCATGGGTGGCAGGTTGCGCACTCAAGTTGTGCGCAATGAGCTGGATGAAGCGTTGCGTGTGCTGGGGGTCAGTCGCTCGGCTTCCTTTGCGCAAGTTAAGCAGGCTTATCGTCGGCAAGTCAGTCAATATCATCCAGACAAACTTATGGGCGCTGGAGCCAATGCAGCGCAGGTGCAAGCGGCCACGGAGAAAACACGGGCATTGCACAGTGCCTACGCACTGGCTCGTAAGCACTGGAAGCAATAACCGCGCTTAAAAATCGATTTCTTGAATATAGCTGGCGACCGCATGGATCTCTTCATCGGTCATGTTTTCGGTCATGGCCAGCATCACTGAAGCAGCACGGCGGGGATCTTTACTGCGGAAATTTTCCAAGGTTTGAATCACATACTGAGCGGGCTGACCAGCTAAGCGCGGCATGTCTTCTTTGCCTTCGCCATGGCTGCCATGGCACACCTGGCAGTTTTGCTTAAAAATGACTTGGCCTTGTTCTTGAAGATGGGGTTCATCGGCAGGCTGGGTAACCACTTTTTGTTTACCGTAATACAAAGCAATATTGACTCGGTCTTCGAGACTGAGGGTTTTGGCCAGCTCTGACATTACAAAATCAACCCGTTGACCATTGGCAAATTTTTCGAAGGTGTTAAACAAGTAAATCGGATTTTGTTCGGCCAGGTTAGGGATGTGGGGGCGGGTGCTGTTGCCGTCAGTACCATGGCAGTGCTGGCAAAAAGTGATGCGCTCTTGTCCCGCAGCATAAGCCTGTTGTTGGGCAACAGGGTCGTTTAGCAGTGTGTTTAATTGATCGAGAGCGTCTTGGCTGGCAAAACTAAGACTTGCTAACAGGCTAAGTAGTATAAAAGCTAAAGTGCGCATATGTATCCAGTTATGAAGTATGTTGGCCAATATAAAAAGTGTGTTTAGAACGCTGCAAAAGCAGCTTTTATTGTGGTTTTAAAGGTTTATTAAGCCAGCCTTTTACGCGACGAAAGAGCAGCTTTTGTTCAATGTCGCGCGGGCCTGCATGGGCATTTAAAGCCACTTGATGGTAAGTGGTTAGCCCCGCTTGGCGACTCGCATTAATACGCTGTTGTGCCGCCTGTTGCTCGAGGGAAACATCCTTATAGTAAAAATCTGCAATGGGTAGGGTACTGATACGAATCAAGTCTTGGTAGGACTGGCTTACAAAAGGGCTGTTACGTGGTGAAATTAAAACTAAACGAACGGGGGTTGCGGTCGCGTATTGTGTCGCGTAATCCAGCACCCAGTGCGCCCGTTCATGGTGGCCCAGTAGGACGATGTGTCTGGCTTCTAGGCTTGTAGCGTAGTCAACGGCGGCATTAATAAAGTCATGGATGCGCTGTGGGTAAGCTGGAATAGGGATCGGCTCTACAGCGACAGCTGCAGGCTCAGGGGTGTCTGCCTCAGTTGCTGCTTGCTCGCTGAGCAAGGTTTCAGTGTCACCTGGCAGTTCGTCCTCGACGGCCGGCTCGTCAAACTCTAGATTATCTTCCTCGATTGTTGCATTGGCGTCGGCAAATTCATTGGTTATGGGCTCGGGCTCAGTGATAGCAGGGCTCGGTGGCATGATCCGGATAAGCTCAGGCACAGGCTCAGGAGCCGCTGCGGTACTTGTTAGGGGTTCCCGTGGCGCTTCTGGCAGGTTGAGGCTGAGGCTGTGCCAGCCTGCATCAGGTAGCTTGCGCCGCAAGGGACCTATGGCGATGGGCCAATCAAAGGTTTCACCTAAGCCGGGCAAGAGGATGACAACCCCTTGGGCAACGGCACGGTTAGCCGGTAAGAAAAGTGCAGAAAAATGTTCCGCAGCAGTGGTCAGGGTGATCAGCTGCTCAGCTGCTGTGCTTTGCTGCGTGGCTTGTGCAGTGAGCACGTGGCGTTGTACAGGAGTGCTGCGCGCCGGGCTTAAAGGGTTAGCAGCTGCTGTTTGAGTAAAACAGCCTAGAGTGAGTAGGCTTGCAGTGACCAAGAGTAAAAAACTATATATAACAGCAGCCATACCAGTCTCCAATGTCAGCCAAGCTTAAATAACCGCTTAGGGAAAGTATGCTTCGTCACTGAGCTCAAGCAGGTAATTGTGAAAGATCTGAGTGAGTACTTGATTAGCAATTTCTAAATCACTGGGCGGCATATGTTGAGCCACCTGGTCAGCGCTATCGAGAGCTTCATCTGAGCCGTTGATGGCGGAAACTTTAAGAATGATATAGGCCTGGATGGTGTTAATAGGCACGCCTTCACCACGGTAAAACATTGAGCCTAAACGCAGTTGTGCTTGTGCATGACCTTGTATTGAAGCCTGTTCAAACCACTTAAGTGCTTGTGGATAGTCGCGGCTGGTGTGTTGTCCTTGGTACCAGTATTCGCCCAGTATAAATTGCGCATCGGCATAACCCAGCTGAGCGAAAGTTAAGCATTCTTGCAGTGCCTGTTCGGGTTCGTGGTTAAAGAGTTCTAAGCTGCAACGTTGTTCAACAGGAACAATCAGCGCATGATCTTGCGCAAAGCTTGTAAAAGATAAGATGCAGAGGCCGAGAGACAGGACAAAGCGGCTTAAACGAATCCGAATCATTACAGTTATCAAGCTCCATTAAGGGGAAATAACGACTCAACAGTCTGAATAAAAGGTGTCAGTTCATAGTATGCGGTATTTACAGTGATAAAAACCATTGTAAAGCATGCACTGATCTGTTTTGTAGGCGCAGATCTTTTATCTTTATGGGACTTCTTTAATTGTAGAGCAGCGTAACACGCCAGAACAGGTTAGACTGATTTGCTTTGTTAGGTGGATTGCGAGCAACGGCCTGACCCGCTGGATCATGGTCTAACCATCTTAAATGCCGGTCGTTTGATCTGATTGAAAAGAGTTAAGCACATCATTATGCAAATAGAGCAACGTCCTTTGCCGGAAACCTTACCTGATTTAGGTGATCTTCCGCCCTTATTAACCCGTATTTATGCTGCCCGTGGGGTACAAAGCGCAACTGAGCTGGATAAAGGTCTTGCGCGTCTGCTGCCGGTGAGCCTATTGAAAGGCATGGATGATGCGGTGCAGTTGCTGGCGCAGGCGTTAGAGCAGCGTCAGCGTATTTTGATTGTTGGTGATTTTGATGCCGACGGTGCCACCGCCAGTTGTGTGGGGGTGCTAGGTTTACAAATGTTGGGTGCCGCTCAGGTGGATTATTTGGTGCCTATCGTTTCGATTATGGTTACGGGTTAAGTCCGGAAATTGTTGCAGTGGCCTTAGAGCGACAGCCGGATCTGCTAATTACTGTAGACAATGGAATTTCTAGCATTGATGGCGTGGCGGCAGCGCAAGCCGCTGGCCTTAAAGTGATTGTCACGGACCACCATTTACCCGGCGCTGAACTGCCCAGTGCTGATGCCATTGTTAATCCCAATCAACCGGGTTGTGAGTTTCCCAGCAAAGCTTTGGCTGGGGTTGGGGTGATGTTTTATGTGTTACTGGGCTTGCGTGCACACTTACGTGCGAGCAACTGGTTTGCCCAGCAAGGGATTGCTGAGCCGAACTTAGCTGAGTTGTTAGACTTGGTGGCCTTAGGCAGCGTGGCTGATGTGGTGCCATTGGATGCCAATAACCGGATTTTAGTGCATCAAGGCTTGGCGCGGATTCGTGCTGGTCGGGTTAGGCCCGGTCTTAAAGCCATTCTAGAAGTGGCGCGCCGTGATCACCGCCGCCTAGTGTCTACAGACTTAGGCTTCATTGTGGGGCCGCGTCTGAATGCTGCGGGGCGCTTAGACGATATCAGTCTGGGCATTGAGTGTTTGTTGTGTGATGACTTTGGTGCCGCTTTAAGCAAGGCGCAACAATTGGAGCAGCTGAACCACGATCGCAAGCATATTGAACAAGGTATGCAGCGTGAAGCCTTGCTGCAATTAAAAGACTTGCCGTTGGATGATTTGCCGTTTGGCCTGTGTGTGTTTGAGCCAGAGTGGCATCAAGGGGTGATTGGTATTTTAGCCTCGCGGATGAAGGAGCGCTATCACCGTCCAGTGATTGCTTTTGCTGATGCCGGGGAAGGAGAGCTGAAAGGCTCAGCACGTTCTATTCCAGGCCTGCATATCCGTGATGCTCTCGATGCAGTGGCAGCAACTCACCCAGCGTTAATCAGTAAATTTGGTGGGCATGCTATGGCCGCAGGTTTAACCATTCAAAGCGCCGACTATGAAGCCTTTGCGCAAGCCTTCGATGCTGAAGTGCGTCGCCAGTTAACGGCTGAGGATTTAACCGGACGTATTTACTCAGATGGCCGCTTAGCCGCTGATGAGTTTGATATGCAGCTGGCGCAACAGTTGCGGCATGCAGGGCCTTGGGGGCAGCACTTTCCAGAGCCGTTGTTTCATGGTGAGTTTAAAGTTCTCGATCAGCGTTTAGTGGGCGAGCGGCATTTAAAATTGATGCTGCAAAGTGTTGATATGGCACCGCCAGTGGATGCCATTGCTTTTAATATCGATTTAGAAGTGTGGCCCAATCCACAGATCGACACTGCCCAGGTGGCCTACCGTTTGGATGTCAATGAGTTCCGCGGCAGGCAAAGCTTGCAGTTGATTGTCGCCAATATCAGCCCCCGTTAATTGCTGCCGGTTGAGTCCTTTTAAGGTCGATCATGAGAATGCAGTCAACACATAATCGCTGTGATTGCCGGTCGTCCCTTTAGGGCAGCCATTGATTAGAACTGACAATTGACGATGCAGGCCGCGCGCACAGACTGCGCTTATTCAGGTACAATTTGGTTTTAAATAATTCAATTGAGTGAGAAGTTTTTGTTATGGAAGTCAATCCAATCCAACTGGCCATCTCTGACTTAGCTGAGCGTACGCAAGTCATTCGGGGGTATCTTTGACTACGCTGAAAAGCGTGACCGTTTAACGGAAGTTGAGCGCGAGTTGGAAGATCCTGATATTTGGAATGACCCAGAGTATGCGCAAAACCTTGGTCGTGAGCGCGCTATGCTGGCGCAAATTGTTGAAACCTTGGACAACCTTGAAAGCGGCGTGAATGACGCCAAAGACTTGCTTGAGCTGGCCATTGGCGAAGACGATGAAGAAACCGTCGAAGAAGTGCGCAGCGAAGTGTCTCAGCTCACTGAAAAGTTAGCGCAGCTGGAGTTTCGTCGCATGTTCAGTGGTGAAATGGATGCCAACAACGCTTACTTGGATATCCAAGCCGGCTCCGGCGGTACTGAAGCCCAAGACTGGGCCAATATTTTATTGCGCATGTATCTGCGTTGGGCGGATCACAATGGTTTTGAAGCCACCATCATGGAGTTAACCCCAGGTGATGTGGCGGGCATTAAAGGTGCTACTTTGCATGTCAAAGGTGAATACGCATTTGGTTGGTTACGCACGGAAACCGGTGTCCATCGCTTAGTGCGCAAAAGCCCTTTTGACTCGGGTAACCGCCGGCACACTTCGTTTACCGCTGTGTTTGTCTCACCAGAAATTGATGACAATATCGAAATTGATATCAATCCAGCCGATTTGCGTATTGATACTTACCGCTCATCCGGTGCCGGTGGTCAGCACGTTAACACCACAGACTCAGCGGTGCGGATTACCCACGAACCCACCAACACTGTGGTGAGCTGCCAAAATGAGCGTTCACAACACGCTAACCGTGATACCGCAATGAAAATGTTACGAGCCAAGCTCTATGAGCTGGAGCTGCAAAAACGCACCGCCGCCTCGCAAGAGTTGGAAGACAGCAAATCAGATATTGGTTGGGGCCATCAAATTCGCTCCTATGTACTGGACCAATCGCGGATTAAAGATTTACGTACAGAGGTTGAAAACAGTAACTGTGATGCAGTGCTGGACGGCGAAATTAACGAGTTTTTAGAAGCAAGCCTTAAGCAAGGACTTTAAAGCAGCGGTGGCAGTGCCAGTGCTATAACTAGATTCGCTGTAGCAGCGATTTGACGACATAAAGTGGATACCCAAGATGAGTGAACAAGTGCAAGCTCAACATGAGTTGCAAGAAGAAGAGAATCGATTGATTGCTTTGCGTAAAGAAAAACTGGCAGCTGACCGTGCGCAAGGCTTTGCATTCCCCAATGAGTTTCGCCGTGAGCATTACTGCGCGGATATCCAAGAAAAATATCAGGACGAAAGTCGTGAGGAATTAGCCAGCGCGGCGATTCCGGTGAGCATTGCTGGGCGCATTATGCGCAGCCGTGGTCCTTTTATGGTGTTGCAGGATATGAGCGGCCGCTTGCAGGTCTATGTGGACCGTAAAGGTTTGCCAGCAGAAACCTTAGCAGCCATTAAAACTTGGGATTTAGGTGACATTATAGGTGCTCAGGGCCACTTGGCGCGTTCCGGTAAAGGCGACCTCTATGTGCATATGACCGAGGTGCAGTTGCTGACCAAAGCATTGCGTCCCTTGCCGGATAAGCATCATGGTTTAACCAATACCGAGCAGCGTTACCGCCAGCGTTATGTGGACTTAATAGTCAATGAAGAAACGCGCCACACCTTCCAAGTGCGCAGTAAAATTATTAATCATATTCGTAATTTTTTAACTGAGCGTAATTTCTTGGAAGTGGAAACCCCCATGCTGCAAACCATTCCGGGTGGTGCAGCGGCGAAGCCGTTTGAGACGCATCACAATGCGTTGGATTTGCCGATGTATTTACGCATAGCCCCAGAGCTGTATTTAAAGCGCTTGGTGGTGGGCGGTTTTGAGCGGGTCTTTGAGATCAACCGTAACTTCCGCAACGAAGGGGTCTCTACCCGACACAATCCAGAGTTCACCATGTTGGAGTTCTATCAGGCGTATGCTGATTATAAAGACAACATGGACCTCACCGAAGAGTTATTTCGTGAGCTGGCGCAAGCCGTGTTGGGCAGTACTGATGTGCCTTATCAGGGCAAAGTATTCCATTTTGGCGAGCCTTTCCAGCGTATTTCATTGATTGATTCGATTCTAAAATATAATCCTGAAATCACTGCTGCGGACTTGCAAGATATTGATACAGTGCGCGCTTTAGCGAAGCAAAATGGCGCAGCTGTGATTGGCTTTGAAGGGCTGGGTCAGCTGCAGACCATGCTCTTTGAAGAAACCGTTGAGCATAAGCTGGAGCAGCCCACCTTTATTACCCGCTATCCTTTTGAAGTATCGCCCTTAGCGCGGCGCAGCGATGATGACCCCAGCGTTACCGACCGCTTTGAGTTATTTATTGGTGGTCGTGAAATTGCCAATGCCTACTCCGAGCTCAATGATGCGCAGGATCAGGCTGAGCGCTTCCTTGCACAAGTGGCGGATAAAGATGCCGGTGATGATGAAGCGATGCATTACGATGCCGACTTTGTGCGCGCCCTCGAATACGGTATGCCGCCCACTGCTGGCGAAGGCATTGGTATTGATCGCCTAGTGATGCTGTTGACTGATTCTGCTTCGATTCGTGATGTGATTTTGTTCCCGCATATGCGTCCAGAGCATTCCTAGGCTTGCCATAGGTTTTCAGTGGCTAAGCGCAACATGCTCTATTGCTGCATTGCTGCTGAAAACCGTTGCAACGGCAATGCATCATCAGAATCTTAAGAGAGTTATTATGAGCGAACGCAATCCCCTGCCACTAATAGCTACCGGCATTGCCAGCATTGTCGGTACTGTAGCGGTATTAAGTTATTACGGTTATTTGCATGTGGCTAAACCCAGCGATGCCTTATTGCTGGCGGATTACACCATGTTAAAAACCATACCCGGCGAAGATTATCGAGTGTCTTTAAAACCTGCCGAGCAAGTGGCCCATTGTATTGATGGCATTGTGGTGTTGTTTGATACTGAGCAGCAGGGTTTAACCGGTGTCTTAGTGGATAATAAAAAACGAGCGGTACGCTGTAAGGCGATGGCGCAATAAATTAGAGTTGTCAGCTTTCTAGAGCAGACTTACTGGCCGGCAAGGTGTAACAGTTGCCTTGCCAGCAGCGGGGTAACTCGGCAAGCTGAATTCAATCTCAGTGGAGAACGAGCATGATCCCAATTGATTCACGGTTACGCGAACATGTGCATATTTTAGGCGAGTTACTGGGCCTAACTATGCGCGAGCAGCGTGGAGAAGAGTTTTTAGAGAAAATCGAACGCATCCGCACCGGTGCAAAAGCAGCCCGCTTAGGCTCAGAAGACGGTCGTCAGCAGATGACCGATACCCTAGATAAACTCACCGAAGATGAGTTATTGCCGGTGGCTCGTGGTTTTAACCAGTTTCTTAATTTGGCCAATATCGCCGACCAATACCACTTGATTCGCCGCCGTCATGCGGATGAAGAGCCGCCTTTAGAAGATCTGATGCTGGCCCAAGTGCTTGAGCGCTTGCAAGGTGAAGGGCATCAGGCGCAAGACTTATCAAAAGCAGTGGCTCATCTTAATATTGAGCTGGTGCTCACCGCACACCCTACCGAAGTGTCACGGCGTACTTTAATTATGAAGTATGACGCCATTGCCCAGCAGTTGGCCAAATTAGATCACAGCGACTTAACAGCCGCTGAACGTGAAAAAATCATTAATAAACTGCGCACTTTAATTGCAGAAATTTGGCACACCACTGAAATTCGTAGTGAGCAGCCCACTCCAGTGGATGAAGCACGCTGGGGTTTTGCGGTGATTGAGCGCTCGCTGTGGAAGGCCATTCCCAATGTATTACGCCATGTGGATACAACATTATTGGCCGCCGGTGGCGATAAACTGCCCATTACTGCAACCCCGATTCGCTTTGCCACTTGGATGGGTGGTGATCGAGATGGCAACCCTAATGTCACGGCGCAGGTGACTAAAGCAGTTTTGTTGTTGGCGCGCTGGGTTGCAGCGGATTTGTTTTTACGTGATATTTTGCGCCTCACCGCAGAGTTATCCATGCAGGACGGCAGTCCTGAGTTGATGGCGCTAGTGGGTGAAACCGATGAGCCGTACCGCGTATTGTTAAAGCGTTTACGGGCCCGTTTACGTCACACTCGTAGTGAGCTGCAGGATGCCATTTTTAATGGCACAGCACCCGCGGCAGATATTCTGCATAAAACAGCTGACTTATTAGATCCGCTGTTGCTTTGCCACCGCTCGCTGCATGAGTGTGGCATGGGTTTAATCGCCGATGGGGATTTACTGGATACCATTCGCCGTGCCACCACCTTTGGTTTGTCGTTAGTGCGCTTGGATATTCGCCAAGATTCGGAGCGCCATACCAGTGCTTTAAGCGAAATCACCCAGTGGTTAGAAATGGGTGATTATGCGCAATGGGATGAAGCACAGCGTCAGGCTTTTTTGCTCAGTGAACTCAAAAGTCGTCGGCCCTTATTATCCAGTGCATTTACTGCCAGCGCCGAGACTCAAGAGGTGCTGGATACCTGCCAGGTGATTGCTGAAACCTCTGCCGATGCATTGGGCAGCTACGTGATTTCCATGGCTTCAGCCCCCTCGGACGTGCTGGCGGTACAGCTGCTGCTCAAAGAATCAGGGCTGCACCGGGCGATGCGCATTGCACCGCTCTTTGAAACCCAAGATGACTTGCACAATGCGGCCGCAGTGATCGATCAGTTGCTGAGTTTGGCTGATTATCGAGACAGTCTAGTCGGTCCGCAGGAAGTGATGATTGGCTATTCTGACTCGGCAAAAGATGCCGGTACTACCGCTGCTGCATGGTCACAGTACCGTGCCCAAGAAGAGCTGGTGGCGGTGTGTGAGCAACAGCAGATTGAACTACTATTATTCCATGGACGCGGCGGTACCGTGGGGCGTGGTGGTGGCCCCGCCCATGAGGCGATACTGTCGCAACCGCCAGGTTCAGTGGCTGGGCGTTTCCGCACCACTGAGCAAGGTGAGGTGATACGTTTTAAATATGGCTTACCGGAAGTCGCCGCGCAAAATTTAAACTTATATTTAGCTTCGGTGTTGGAAGCTACCTTGTTGCCACCACCGGTGCCTAAGGACAGCTGGCGCACGGTGATGGAGAATTTAGCCGCTGATGGTTTAGCAGCCTATCGGAATACTGTACGCAGTCACCCCCAGTTTGTTGATTATTTTCGTCAAGCTACGCCTGAACAAGAGTTGGGGCGCTTGCCCTTGGGCAGTCGACCTGCGCGTCGCCGTACCGGTGGTATTGAAAACCTGCGAGCCATTCCATGGATTTTTGCGTGGACGCAAACACGCATGATGTTACCGGCCTGGCTGGGTTGGGAAACGGCCCTGCAAAAGGCTATTGCTCGTCAAGAGGAGCCCGTATTAGCAGAAATGCGCGATCAGTGGCCGTTTTTTAGAGCCCGCATCGATATGCTAGAAATGGTGCTCTTAAAAGCCGACTCTGGGATTGCCCGCTTATATGATGAGCGCTTGGTAGCCGATGAGCTGCGTGGTTTTGGTGAGCAGTTGTATGAGCATTTGGCACAAGCAGTTGAACAGGTGCTCAAGCTTACCGGTGAAGAGCGCTTATTCGATCGCCACCCGCAGGTGCGTGCCTCAATCAGTGTGCGTGATACGTACTTGGATCCATTGCACTTGCTACAAGTGGAGCTTTTGGCTCGCTCAAGGGAGCAGGGCGAAGCGGTGTGTCCGGCCGTTGAACAGGCGCTACTGGTGACTGTGGCGGGAATTGCCGCAGGCTTGCGTAACACTGGCTAATGTAGCGGCAACTGCTCAGCCCAACACAGTGTGTGCTGAGCGGTTTGCTAGTTGGCGTAATGCTGTGACACACCTGCCATAAACCCGCCCAATACTGCAAGCAACAAACCTGACAATAAAAATATAACCCATAGCCAGAACAACACCTTAACTGCAGTGCTGTTGGCGGGCGGTGCTGCACCGTAGCGGTTGTTGCCTTTACTGCCGGGTAGTAACAAAATCAACAGCTGGAAAATACTGCCTAGCACAGGGACAAAAGAAACCAGTAACAGCCAGCCTGACCAACCAATATCGTGCAAGCGTTTAACGCTAAACTGTATGGCCACTACACTAACCAATAACGCCATGGCTACTATGAGAAAGCCGCCGAACATCATTGAAGATTGCATTATTAGGGTGCCAAATAGCATGGCTGGCGCCATAGCCAGCATCAGTACCAGCGACCAAGCAATAAAGCGCATGCGTCCTAAGCGGCCTTCGATTCCCCAAATGCTTAGCTCGGCCATATGGTCTGGTTCTTGCTCAATAATTGCTTTAGGGGTGGCGTAAGGCGAGATGGTTGCAGTGTTGTTGTGAGCGGCTTGGCGGTGATTAAACTTAGCAATCACGATGCCACAACTTTGACATATGTCGCTGCTTGGCTGTACAGCTGAGCATTTAGGACATGTCATCTGTACGGGGCTTTTAGCCCCGTGTGCAGCATGCTCGTCGGCGGTGGGCTGCAAACTTAAGCCAGCGGCGAGGTCGGTTTGTTTCTCAGCGATGACTCCTGCTGCACGTAATACTTGTACATATTTATCAGCTTCTGCTGAGCTGATATTGCGTTTAATAACAGTCGGGCCGCTGTGAAAGAGGCGTTTAATGGAGCTGACTTCAGCTTTAAAAATACGCGCGAAGTTCTCTTGCGCTGTTGTTAAGCTCACCCCTGGGACAAGACTGCCATCCATGGTGATTTTATAGCGGGTGTCAGGCATAGCGCTTCCTTATCAGTGTAAGTGGTCAGGGCAGGGGTGCGTAGCTATTTATAGCAGTTTTATTGACAACAGAAGCTGGCAAACCTCACAAAAGAGCCCTTTAAAAAGGTTTTAAAATTGCCAGCAGCACAATAACAATTAGAAAGAGTACGGGCAGCTCATTAAACCAGCGGTAAAACACATGGCTTTTTTGGTTAGTACCTTGGGCAAAACGTCTATAGATTGCCCCCAGTGAGAAGTGGTAAGTGATCAGTAAGACCAACAGAGTGAGCTTAATATGCATCCAGCCGGCTTTGAGCAGGGCAGGGTTCATATACAGCATCCATATGCCTAAGGCTAAAGTGGCAACCAGCGAAGGGTGCATAATGCCTCGGTACAGTTTGCGCTCCATAACGGTAAAACGTTCTTGGCTGACTCGGTCAGTGCTCATTGCGTGGTAAACAAACAGCCTTGGCAAGTAGAACAAGCCTGCAAACCAGCACACCACGGCAATAATATGAAATGCCTTAACCCATAAATACGTCATAACTTGCTCCGTTGAGAAATAACCCCATGTTAGTATGCAGATGCTGTAGTGTCATCTGTAAAATGCAGCTTAAGCTGTTACAGGTTTTAGTGTTTTTAATTAGAAGGGGTTGATGCATGATTAAAGTGGCAATTGTTGGCGGTACTGGCTACACAGGTGCTGAGTTGTTACGTCTGCTCGCCTTGCACCCCCATGCGCAGGTAGAAATTATTACTTCACGCTCAGAAGAAGGGGTGCGAGTGGCGGATATGTATCCTAACTTGCGTGAAGCTTATCCCAAGCTGACATTCTCTGTCCCCGAGCCAGAGCACCTGACCGCCTGTGATGTGGTATTTTTTGCGACACCGCACGGCGTGGCCCATGGTTTAGCCAGCGAGATTTTACAAGCGGGTACTCGGGTCATCGACTTATCCGCAGACTTTCGCTTGGAAAATGTGCAAGAGTGGGAGCAGTGGTATGGGCAGCCTCATGGTGCGCCCGATTTGCTGGCTGATGCTGTCTATGGTTTGCCGGAAGTTAATCGTGGGGATATTAAAGATGCGCGTTTAATCGCAGTGCCAGGTTGTTATCCAACTGCTGTTCAGCTGGGTTTGTTGCCATTGGTTGAGGCGGGATTGGCCGATACACAGCAGATTATTGCCAGTTGTGCATCGGGTGTTAGTGGCGCAGGGCGCGCAGTGAAGTTGGGTTCACTGTTTTGCGAGGCCAGCGAAAATATGATGGCCTATGCAGTTGCTGGGCACCGACACTTACCGGAAATCAAACAAGGTTTGCGTCGTGCAGCAGGGGCTGCTGTTGGCTTGACCTTTGTCCCGCACTTAGTGCCGATGATTCGTGGGATTCATGCCACGATGTACGCTACGGTAGTGGATCGTAGTGTGGATGTGCAGGCTCTGTATGAGCAGCGCTATGCCAATGAACCTTTTGTGGATGTGCTGCCAGCCGGAGTCTTGCCGCAAACACGCAGTGTTAAAGGTGCCAATATGTGTCGTATCGCTGTACAGCGCCCACAAAATGGCGATGTGCTGGTGATTATGTCAGTGGTAGATAACCTCGTTAAGGGGGCGTCCGGTCAGGCAATACAAAATATGAATATTATGTTTGATCTAGATGAAGAAAGCGGCTTAGACACCGCAGCATTAATCCCTTAGGGAGAGTCAATAGTTGACCTCAGTGGTGGGTTAATAGGATAATCATGGTAATTAATTGTTTTCAGCGCGATGCTGGGAGAGAGAAAAAATGAGTGTTGAATCCTTCGTCCCTGACGCAATGCAATTTAGCCAAGGGGCAGCAAAGAAAGTTAAAGCCTTAGTAGAAGAGGAAGGGAACCCACGCTTGAAGTTGCGAGTATTTATCACTGGTGGTGGTTGCTCGGGTTTTGAGTACGGATTTACCTTTGATGAAGAGGTTGCTGAAGATGACACCGTGGTGAATCGTGATGGTGTCACTTTGGTTGTTGATCCAATGAGTTTTCAGTATTTAGTTGGCGCAGAAGTTGACTATACAGAGGGTTTAGAAGGGTCAAGATTTATCATTAACAATCCAAATGCCACAACAACCTGTGGTTGCGGCTCATCCTTCTCGATTTAAAATCAATTTAGGCCGGATAAATGGCGCCAAGTACACGCAGACCACTGGCGCCTGTCACTGCAGGGCGGTTACCCGGTATGCCTTCAAGGCAGCAATGGGCCAGCCAGGCAAAGGCCATAGCCTCCATCCACTCGGCAGATACGCCGAGTAAATCTGTACTGTCCACTTGAACGTTGGGTAATAGACGGCGCAGGCGGTTTAATAAATTTTTATTATGGGCGCCGCCGCCGCACACCCAAACCCCTTGAGTGTTTTGCTGTGCCTGTTGCAGGGCGATGGCAATGCTTTGTGCAGTGAACTCGCAGAGCGTGGCTTGCACATCCTGATCAGCGATGCTTGGGTATCGAACTAATAAATGCTTCAGCCATGCTAAATTAAACAGTTCGCGACCGGTGCTTTTTGGTCCTTGAGTGGCTAAAAAAGGCTCGCTTAGCATTTGCTCGAGTAATGCTGGGTTAACAGTACCGCTAGCTGCCCAGGCACCCTCTTTATCAAAGTCTTTATTTTTCGCTTGCTGGATCCATGCATCCATCAACACATTGCCGGGTCCGCAATCAAAACCATAGGTTGCTTTGTCTGTTTCTAATAGGGTTAGGTTACTAAAGCCGCCAATGTTTAAGATCGCGCAAGGTTTGTCCTGTTGCTTAAATAACATCTCATGGAAAGCAGGTACCAATGGCGCGCCTTGTCCGCCAGCGGCAACATCACGTTGGCGAAAATTACTGACGACTCTGATAGAGGTGAGTTCGGCTAGTAACGCAGGGCTACCAATCTGTACTGTGTAGTGCTGCTGGGGTTCGTGGCGGATGGTTTGTCCGTGACTGCCGATAGCGCGGATTTGTTGGGGTTGCAGGTTCTGCTGGGCAAGGAGCTGCTCGATGCCTTGTGCAGCTAGCTGCGCCCATTGTTGTTCAGCAAGGGCAGCGCGATGAATTTCATCATCACCACTGCTGCATAAAGTGAGTAGCGACTCTTTTAAGGATGGGGGCATTGCAATATAGTGACTGGCAATCAGTTGGCACCCTTGCGGATCGATATCAACAAGGCTGATATCGATCCCGTCTAAGCTGGTGCCTGACATAATGCCAATGTACAGCATGGGTATTGTCTATTCTGTTTCTGTGTTTTGCGCGAGCATGGTTTCTTTGTACAGATCAAGCTTAGCCAGTAACGGTTTGCTGTATTCAACGAAACGTTGCTTTTCAGAAGGATCAATAGGATCCGCAGCAGGCAGTTTATGGCTCAAAGGATCCACATGGGTGCCGTTAACCAGAAACTCGTAATGCAAATGTGGGCCGGTGGACAAGCCGGTTGTGCCAATGTAGCCAATAATTTGTCCCTGCTTTACGGTGCTGCCAGAGCGTATACCTTTAGCAAAACCCTGCATGTGGGCATAAAGGGTTTTATAGCGTTTGCCATGCTTAATCACAATAGTGTTACCGTAGCCGCCTTTACGTCCAGCAGAAATAACACGGCCATCGCCAGTTGCTTTGATTGGAGTGCCGCGTGGCGCTGCATAATCAACGCCTTTGTGGGCGCGAATGGTGTTTAAAATGGGGTGTTTGCGTCCAGTGGAGTAGCGTGAGCTGATGCGTGCAAAGTCAACGGGTGTACGGATAAAAGCCTTACGTAAGCTTGAGCCGTCGGCATTGTAGTAGCTGGAGTTACCTTGCTTATCAGTGTAACGCACAGCAGTGTATGTTTTACCACGGTTAGTAAAGCGTGCTGTTAAAATATTACCTGTGCCAACAGTTTCACCGTCAAGGGTTTTTGTTTCGTAAATCAATTCAAATTGATCGCCTTTGCGCAAATCTTGAGCAAAGTCGATGTCGTATTCAAAGATAGACGCCATATTAAGGGCTAAAGAATAGGGTACGCCGGCTTTATTGGTTGCTGAAAACAGCGCACCTTCAATAGTGCCATGTGCAAACTGCTCTGTAACCTGGGTGGTGGCCGTTTCTTTGCGGAAAGCAAAAAAGTCATTATCGGCTTCAGGTTGTTTTTCTAGATAGATCGTCTCTAGAGAGTTGATTGGGCTGCTGATTGACTGCAGGGTTTGGTCATCGTCGAAGGTAAAGGTGAGTACTTGACCAACTTTAAGTTGAGTGAAGTGTTGAGCGTCTTTATTTGCAGATAAAATACTATGCAGCAAGCTATTATTAAGGCCAGCTTTATTAAAAAGCACTGATAGCGTATCGCCACTGCTGACAGTGAAAGATTTTTGATATTCAAATGTATCAACTTCAGCAAGAGAGTCTTCTAAAGTTGCCCCAGTTGGCTCAGTGTCGTCAGCTAAAGCTTGTGCTGTATCTGTTGTTAAGTCTGCATCCACTGTGAGGTTAGTCGGAGGCAGTTGCTCGAGCTGCTGTAAAGGCACGTCATGCACCTGGGCAGGTATGGATTCTTCAAGCTCAATATTGATAAAGGTTCTTTTGGCCTCCACTTCTCGCGAAGGATAAACCAGTAAAGATAAGCAGAGTAGTGCGGCTATTCCGCTTGCTGCGAGCAGATGTTGTTTAGGATAGCTCCGCTGCATTGGAGTGTTATTTTTAGGCATAGTCTTAAGAGTCTGCTGTGGGCGAAATGGTTAAAGTATAAGTATTAAGCTGCGACTGCAAGTATAGAAGTGCGACTCGTTGTCCCCTGCATCTCTATTCAACACATTCGCGATGGTATTTTGCTGTTGGTGCGCAGTTAAAAGGGACAGAGCAATTTGTTTTTAGTTCCTGATCGAGTACCCTTACTTAGTTAACTATTTATTTTTTACGATGGTGTGGTGTTCTGGGTATGAAAACCGTTGAAGAGCAGTTGGCTGTTATAAAACGAGGCACGGACAGTGTCATCGTTGAGCAAGAATTGGTAGAAAAGTTAAAGCGCAATCAACCTTTGCGTGTTAAGGCAGGGTTTGACCCGACTGCGCCGGATCTCCACTTGGGCCATGCTGTGCTGTTAAATAAGCTGCGCATGTTGCAAGACTTAGGTCATCAGGTGATTTTCTTAATTGGTGACTTCACAGGGATGATTGGTGACCCAAGTGGAAAGAGCGCCACACGGCCACCGCTGACCCGTGAGCAGGTACTAGAAAATGCCGAAACCTATAAACAGCAAGTTTTTAAGATTTTAGATGAGAGTAAAACCGAGGTGGTGTTTAACTCTGCATGGCTTGAAAAATTGACACCGGCGGACTTTATCCGCCTCACATCGCAGTACACAGTGGCGCGGATGCTGGAGCGTGAAGACTTTCATAATCGCTACACCAGCAATCAACCTATTGCTATTCACGAGTTTTTATATCCGTTGATTCAGGGTTATGACTCGGTGGCGCTGCGTGCTGATATAGAAGTGGGGGGTACTGACCAGACCTTTAACTTATTGATGGGTCGTGAATTGCAGCGCGCATATGGTCAAAAATCACAGTGCGTAATTACTATGCCGTTACTGGAAGGCTTGGATGGTGTTAAAAAAATGTCCAAGTCATTGGGCAATTATGTGGGGATACAAGAAGCCCCGGGTACCATGTATTCCAAGTTGCTATCGATGCCGGACGAGCTGATTTGGCGCTACTTCGATTTGCTCAGCTTTAAGCCAATTGAAGAAATCGAGCAGTTAAAAGCTGATGTGGCGGCAGGCGCTAACCCGCGCGACATCAAGATTGAGTTGGCAAGGGAGTTAATCGCACGCTTTCATGGCGAAGAAGCAGCGGCTAATGCACATAAATCTGCAGGTAACCGCATGCAAGGCGGTGAGTTGCCGGAGGATTTACCTGAGGTTGAGTTAAAAGCTGTAGAGGATATGCCGATTGCTGCCGTGCTTAACCAAGCAGGTTTGGCTAAGAACTCAGCAAGTGCTCGTGATATGTTGGGCGCTGGAAGTGTGCGTGTCGACGGCGAAGTGGTTGGGCGTGAGTTTGTTTTTAAGCTGGGTGCTGAGCATGTGTGTCAGGCAGGCAGAAGAAACTTTGCGCGGGTTAAGCTGACTGCGGAGTGATTTTTTTATTTTTGGGCTTGCCTTAAGTAAATAAGCCTGTAATATAGGTCGTCTTGGTCAGCGGGAAGCTGCTGATTGAGGCGCTAGGCAAGTGTTTGGGAAACTAAATAAGATTTTCCAAAAGTAAGCCTTGACAAATTAAGTGGAGAGTGTAAGATACGCCTCCTTGCTTAAGCCGAGACGCTTAGCAAAATGTTCTTTAACAATTTGAATCAAGCAATTCGTGTGGGTGCTTGTGTGAGATGATTGATAGTCAAATGATTATCAGCAACACAAGTTACTCTGTGAATTCATAGAGTTATTTTTGTCTTTTTTAA